>Ga0164297_10001907_pt1 | contig 21309 bp, 24 predicted proteins | sample GEODES058metaG_FD_113539 | JGI IMG/M metagenome (GOLD analysis project Ga0164297, IMG submission 113539) | Dystrophic lake water microbial communities from Trout Bog Lake, Wisconsin, USA - GEODES058 metaG | ecosystem: Environmental > Aquatic > Freshwater > Lake | place: USA: Trout Bog Lake... | reverse complement strand
CATTATTCCAAAAATGAAAGAACATTTTATAGTTACAGATTATTGTATTGGTACGGAAGGGGAAGTAGCATCGGTTTGTTTGTTCAGTGAAGTGCCGATTGAACAAGTGACAAAAATATTATTAGATTACCAAAGCAGAACATCGGTTAATTTAGTAAAAATATTATTGAAGCAGCATTGGAAGCTGGATGTGTATCTTGAAGATGCGCAGCAGGATTTCAGAGAACAGATCAAAGACACTACTGCAGCTGTGGTAATCGGTGATCGTGCATTGGTACAAAGAAAAATTTCCCCTTTTGTGTATGATCTTGGATTGGCGTGGAAAGCCATGACAGGATTACCTTTCATGTTTGCTGCATGGATTGCCAATAAAAAATTAAATGATTCATTTGTTGAAGCCTTTAATAAAGCAAATGCATATGGCGTGCATCATATTGATGATGTGGTACAGGAACAACAGTTTGAACAGTATGATCTAAAAAAATATTATACAGAGAACATCAGTTATAAAAGAAACAGAAAGAAGATGGAAGCGCTACAACAATTTATTTCATTATTAACTTAGTAGCATTAATTCAATTATTCTATGCAGATACAAACCATTTCTGTTGTAACTATTTGTTTTAATAATCTCGAAGACTTACAAAGAACTTGTGCATCTGTTGATGCACAAACTTATTTACCTATTGAACATTGGATCATTAATGGCTCAACCAAAACTGATATTGCAGATTGGCTAATTAATACACCACAACCATTTTACAGACGATTTTTAAATGAAAGAGACAAAGGCATTGCTGATGCCTTTAATAAGGGTATTCATCGTTCTACCGGTTCTATTATTCATTTATTAAATGCAGGAGATGTATATACCAATGAAAATGTGCTGGGTAAAGTAGCAAAAGTTTTTGAGTTGCATCCTTTTGTACAATGGATCAGCGGCAAGCTTCGTATCAAGCGTGCAGGGCATTGGGTAGAAGTGGGAACAGCTTTCAGAAAGGGAAAATTATACCGCGGTATGAGAGGTGTTTTTCATCCAACCTGGTTTGTAAAAAAAGAAGTATATAATAGAATCGGATTGTATGATTATCAATATAAGATCGCCATGGATTATGATATGCTATGCAGGATATTTGAAGAACGTTATGCATTTGTAGAAAAAACATTGGTGGTATTTGATGATAACGGCATCAGCACCAACAATTATTTAGAAACGTTGAAGCATAATATTGAAGTGTATGAATCCCATTTCGGATTCTCGCTTTTTTGCAGGCTTTGGCAATTACGGTTAAGAACCTTACACTATTTACTAAGAACCAAATTGGGAAAATGGTTATTTAGATTGAAGAATAATGTAGATTGATTTTTCTTAAAACTTTAGCCGGTGAAATATCGAGATAGGGGATTGAAGAGATCAACTCGTATTTGCTTATTTTATTTTCTTTGATATCCCGTTCTACTTCATCGGGATAAATAGCAAAGAAATTATTTTTTAATTCCTTTGGGTAGGGTGCAAATCTTCCGTATTGCGATCCGTTATAAATGCCAAATACTGTACAACCTACTGCTGATGCCAAATGTACAGAGCCTGTATCAACCGACAATAAGCAATTTGCCTTTTTTAGTACCAATAACATTTCGGGTAGACTTGTATTGCCAACAATGTTCATCATCGGATGCTGATATTGCTCAATAAAATTCTTTGCATAAACAGCATCATTATGAGCGCCACATATTACAGCCGTCCATCCGAATTGCTGAAATAAATAATTACTTACTTCAATGAAATGTGAAGCAGGCCAAATACGGCTCTTGCTTCTTGAGCCGGGAAATACCACGAAGAATTTTTCCGGTAATTTTTGATCAATAGCAGCAGCAATATTTTCTGAATTAAATGTAATGTTTTGTACAGGCGATTTTTTGCCTGTTAAGTATTCAGTAAATAATCTGTTTCTGTAGAATTCAAAGACGGGCTTCTCTTTATGGATGAATAGATCGGTATATAAATGCTGATCAAAATTCATTTCATACCATGCATAATTCTCCTGATTTCTATTCATACCTACCCTACGTTTTGCTTTAGCTGCTCTTACAATAGCATCATCTATCCGTTTGGCTCTTGAATAAGTCGGATTGATTATGATATCATATCTTTCTTTATAAATAATTCGCAAAAATTGAAATCTATAAAACAATTTCTTTTTAAAAGAAATCTTATCTAACCAAATGGTTTGCTGAAACAGATGCGGATATTCAAGATCAAATATACTTTTCCATGATCTGTTGCCGCAGAAATGCAGTTCATAACCTTTTAATCTTTCCGATTGTACAATTTCAGGAATAAAATTTTGCCAGAGCATAAAATCGCCGATCTCATCCACCCGAACAATTAAGGCCTTCGCCGTACGATGTTTCCGAATGCCGGATGCAGCAAAAAACAAAGTAATATCGTATAAAATTCCTTTGAAACGGTTGAGCATTCTGTTAAAAGACTTTATCTTGCTTGTTTTACAAGTGAAGATGAATAATATGGTACCAAAAGATTTTAATCCTTCTGTTTCTCATCCGCTGTACTTTATCAGAAAAGGATTGTACAACAAAATTAAACAATACAGTGCTAATTTGAGCGGACGTTTATTAGATTTTGGTTGCGGTGCCAAACCTTATCAATCTTTGTTTACCAATGTATCTGCTTATATTGGTGTGGATTACCAGAGTGAAGGGCATAGTCATTCGAATGAACAGATTGATTTTTATTATGATGGAAAAACATTGCCTTTTTTGAATGCTGAATTCGATAGTGTGTTCAGCAGCGAAGTGTTTGAACATATTTTTAATTTGCCTGAAATATTACCGGAGTTGAATAGGGTGATGAAGAAAGGAGGTAACTTATTATTTACTTGCCCTTTTGCGTGGGAAGAACATGAGATACCTGTTGATTATGCTCGGTATACTCAATTTGCATTGAAAAATTTGTTAGAAAAAAACGGGTTCGAAATAAAGTTAGTTGATAAAAACGGACATTATATAAGAACACTTCATCAGCATTTTATTGTTTATTTAAATGATCATTGGTTGCACAAAGTTTCGTTCTTTTCAAAATTCAATTTCTTTAAAAAGATTGTCAGACAATTAATTATTCCACCCCTCAATTATTTATTTCTTTTCTTTGAACCTTTGTGGCCAAAAGTGGATGAAATGTATTTGAATACCATTATTCTTGCAGAAAAAATATGAGTAAAAAAATTGCCTATACAGTTTGTTCTGCCAATCATTTAGCTTATGCTAAAACAATGGCAGACTCATTGCTGGAAAAGCATCCGGAGTACACCGTATTTATTGGCTTGATTGACAGAAGGGAACATCGTTTTGATGATTCCTTTTTTCATCCGCATATCATTATTGAAGCAGAAGCATTAAACATTGATTCTTTCGAGAAAATGAGTGACCAATACACGATCATTGAATTGAATTGTGCTATCAAACCTTTTATGGCGCAATATCTTTTTAAACATCATTCACCTGATATCTTATTGTATTTCGATACGGATATTTTCATTTATCATTCTTTAGAAAGTATTGAAGCCGCATTAAAACAAAATGATATTTTATTAACACCACATTTTTCACAACCTGTCAATGATGATAAAGAGCCGAGAGAAAGGGATATGCTTCGCTCGGGTTTATACAATGCAGGTTTTATCGGTATGAAAAAAAGTGAAACAGCCAGTCTCTTTTTACAATGGTGGAGTGATAGATTAATCGATCAATGTTATTATAATTTTGCTGAAGGAATGGGAGTGGATTAATATTGGTTAAATTTAGTTCCTTTATTTTTTGGTAAAGTACAAATATTTAGTCATAAAGGAGCGAATGTTGCTTATTGGAATTTGCATGAAAGAACTTTGAGTAAAAGAAATAATAAGATTTTTATCAACGAAACGGAACCTTTGCTATTCCTGCATATCAGCGGATATAAATTTGATAAGCCTGAAGAATTATCCCGTCATCAAACAAGATTTCAATTATCAGAATTAACTGTTTTGAAGGAATTACTGACAGAATACAAAACGGTCGTTTACAAAAATGGCTATGAAAAATTCATTAACATGAGTTGCTATTTTTCCAAGCCTAAAAAGAAATCAACAGGCTTAATGGCTACTGTGAATAAATTATTGAAACCTCTCAAAGTAAAAATTACTGATCTATAATTTGATAATTTTTACAACAATGATCACATTGTAATCTATCTTCCTGTCACTGCTATATAAAATTTCGTAAGAAATGTTTTTCAGTTGATTCAATTCATTAATCATGTAATCATAACCCATATCAGCGTGAACATGATAAGGATTTAATGGCTGACCAATTTTATTACAAATTTCTTCATATTTCTGTTGGTCAGGAAAAACTAAAATTAAATTACCTCCACTTTTTAAAATGCGAATGAATTTTGTCAATGCATCATTAGTATTTACAAAATCTTCAATTAAATGACTTGTGTAAACATAATCATAAGTATTATCTGCAACAGGAATATCGTCATTAATCACATCACAACCAATATCTACTTTGTCTTTTCCTGCAGCAGCATAGGGTTGAGGAAAATCAATTCCATCACAATCAATCTTTTTTACTTTATCGCCGCCAAACCCAATGTCACAGCCTCTTCCAACACAATAGGGCAGAACAATATTTCTTACCTTACTTGTTTCCGAACCATATAAAAATTTAATCCCAAACCATTTAGTGAGATTGCCTTTTATTTTTCTGTTAACGAATGTGGTAAAGTTCATATAATAAAATTAATGATCCAATAATCCTTTAATGGCATCAATTCTGAATTGAATAACGGGCCATGCTTTTGCTGGATGACCTTGTACCGAATATTTAATCCCCAGAATAATGGATGCACCTAATTTGAAAAGATATTCTATGTTTTTTTTAATATAAGCAAATTGACTGATTGCTAAAACTCTTCTACGTTCACCCCGGCCAATACCACTCGCCACTCGATACATGTATTCTTTTGTGAGTTTCTTTACTTCTACTACATGTTGCACACGAATAGAAGGATCGTAATAAATTTTTTTTCCGAGAGATTGAAGACGATAAAAAAAATCTTTCCCTTCACCGCCAATTCTTAAAGTGCCAACCACTCCGGGCAATGCAATGTTAAAGCCTTGAATGGCATGAAAATCTTTTGTACGAATGATCATGTTCGATTCTAGCGGATATTTGCCCTCTGCAAATACAGTTACCTCATCACTATAATGAAAATTACCAACCAATGATGAAACATAATAGCTCATCCATATTGGTTCTGCCGGAATATATTTAGGAATGATCCTTCCGCCAAGCCCTCCTGCATCGGGATGTGTTTCAAAAAAAATTACAATTCTTTCTAAATAATCCTTATCAGCGATCGCATCATCATCCATAAAACATAATAAAGGCGAATGCACGATAGATGCGCCTTTATTTCTTGCAAAAGATGCACCTTGTTGTTGTTCTTCCAAAAAATAAAAATGTGCATCGGTATGTGAAGCAATATAATTATTACAAATTTCTTTGGTTTGATCAGTTGAGTTATTGTCTACCACAATCACTTCAAATGCTTCCCTGTCAAGGGTTTGATGATACAGGCTATCCATTGCTTGGGCAATATAATCAGCGCGATTATATGTGCATATGACAACGGATATTTTTAATGTCTGATTCATAAACTGCGCAAAGATAAGAGGGCTTTACTGATAATGTTCCCCCAATAAAAGTTTGCATAAAATGCTGTGGGCGTATGCAGTGAATTGAATTTGCTTTGAATCATTTCATTAATAAATGATACAAAATCATCATCAGCAACTAATATTAATTTGTTATTGGTAATATTTTTATCAATTCCTCTTGCTCCTGTTTTGGTAGATATAACTGAAGTATCATTTGCCAATGCTTCCACTAATTTTGTTTTAATACCTGTTGCCTTAGCTGTTGGATTAATAAAAGCATCACCCCCTTTTAAATAAAGAGATACATCATTTACTAAGCCTGCATAAATGATTTCAGGAAAATCTTTTATTGCTGCGTTAAGTGCTTCAGATAAATTTTTCCCTGTTAGAATAATATAAAAAGGGAATAATTTTTTTCTCAGTGAAGGTATAATTGTATTCATCACAATATTAAGCGCATGTACATTTGGTGCATAATCTAATGTGCCATTAAAATAGAAGATTGTATGATTTTCTTTTAATGCATGTGTACCAATCAACCATTTTCTGCAATTTTTTTTTTCTTCTTCTGATGGAACCTCATTCAAAATTGTACCATAGGGAAGAACAGAAACTTTCGTTGAGTCCATTTCCCAATATTGCAAAGCATATTTTGCATCTTCTTCGCATTTAAAAAAACTAAAGTCTGCTTTTTGGTGCATCCATTTTTCAAATGGCTCATAAAAGCGCATAATTTTTTTTCCTGAAAGTTCAAATCTGTGTGCTTCAATATTATGTGAGTGTATCGCAAAAGGCTTTCCTGTAAAGCGTTTTAGCAAATAGCCCAACCATCCGAAATAAGAATGTTCAATAATAATAGTATCAATATCATTGTCTTTAATTAAGCGAATTAAGCGTTTTAAATAAAGAATATTCAATAACCCCAACCAATGATTAAATAAGAATGGATGAACGTTCTTAGTTAAAAAACCTGCAGTTTCATTTTCTTTTGAAACTGCTAAAGTTATATTGGCTTGTTTCGATAAGTATTGATAAAAATCTGCAATACCTTTTTGTCCGCCCATTTGAGCAGGAAACACTTTATATGAAATGATTCCCAATATATTCATTTAATCATGCTTCGGCTTTCATTGAACGTACAGTTTGAAAAATAGCTCCAATAATCAACAACCAAATAAATGCAGATGATATGATAGATAATTTGGTACTGCTGTAATAAGATGCAGGTTTAAATTCAAAAATGATATGATGATTGCCTGCAGGGATTTCAACCCCACGCAAAACATAGTTGGTTGGCGTAATGGTAGATTCTTTTTCATCAATATATACTTTCCATCCTGCATCGTAATAGATTTCACTAAATACTGCATAGCCATCAGATTTGCTTGACGATTGATATTCTGCCACATCATTATCATTTTTTATCAAACTGATCTTTGCCGTTGAATCATCAGCTGTATGTATTTGTGATTTGTATTTTTCTTCAACAATTGCTGTATCTTTTGGATTAAAATTCGTTAAGGCATCCATTGTTTCAGCTGCACCATTCGTATATTTTATTCCTTTTACAAACCAACAGGCACCTAATGCATTAGGATTAGCAATCGTATCTGTTGCTAAATTTCCCTGAATGATATATTTTGTATTAAGCATGTTAATAACGGGAAGACATTTAGGGAAATTATTTAATTGTTTTTCTATCAAATCCTGATAGATACTGAGTTTGGCGGGATGATAACCGCCTATTGATTTATGAAAATACGAATTGATGGCGCCACTGTTAAAAGCCTGACTGATTCCTTGCGAAATATTAAATACTCTGTAATAAGAAGTGTCTTTGGAAATAATTGCATCTGATGTAGAGGGTTTAAAAATAGTTTCATTATCATTTTCATCCTGATAATTATCTGCATTCAAATATTTATTATCGATGGTAATCACATCAATAAATGCCAGTATACCAATCGTTACCAAAAGAATCGTAGCGTTGACTTTCTTTTTAATAAACAACCACAGAACAGAACCAACAACTACGATGAAAAATAGTGAACGAAGCAAGCTGCCGAATAACAAATCTTTTCTGTCTTCTTTTAATCCGTTGAGGAATGCTTTGATGGGTTGTTCAACTGCTGTTTTTTGTTGCGGATCTTGAATAAGATTAACTTGTTTTAATAAGTTTATATCATCCTGACTTGTAAAATCTCCGCTTAAATAAATCATCAATGCAATAAAAAAAATACCGGCAACAACAATCAATCCTTTTTTATATTTATCCCATAATGCTTCTTTATTCTCTTCATCTAAAATTTTTTGAACTGTCATTATTGCCATCATACACAATAATAAATTAGGCACCACCATTATCATACTTGGGGCTCTGAATTTATTGTACATCGGCAAATATTTTAACAGCAGAGAATTAAATCCATCAAAATAACCACCCCAACTCATGATGGTAGTTACTGCAATAGCAGCCAATATCCACCATTTATGTTTGCCATCTAATAATACCAATCCGATCAGTGCTAAAAAACAAATGATGGCGCCAGTGTATGGTGGTCCTGATGTTCCAACACCATCAATACCGCCCCAATAAAATCTAAGATCACCTTGAATTTGCTGCGCTAATTGTTGCGGCATCTGTTGTAAAGCTTCAATGGCTTTAGATTTTTCCTGTTCTACTTCATAAGGACTGCTGCTGCCGCCATACAAATAAGGGAACATTAGTACCAATGGCTCAGTTTTATACATACTATAACTGAATGCATAATCCTTACTCAATCCAGTTTTAGTAAAGCCACTTTTTCCATCAGATAATGCACTGCCATTTCTGATAGTTGCTTTTGAATATTCATAAGTAGTTGCCAGCATCACTAAATTCACCATCACACCTAAAATAGCACTTCCCAGTGCAATGCCTGTTGCTGTGAATAATTGTTTAAATGCTTTTTCTTTGATCCAATGAAAAAAATAACCGATTGATAAAAAGAAAACAATGATCAAAGTATAATAAGTCACTTGCAAATGATTCGCGCCAATCAATAAAGCCGATGTTAAAGCAGTTAAAGCTGCACCCCACCAATATTTCTTCTCATAAATTAAAAGTAAAGAACCGATCAATGCAGGCATATAAGCAATAGCAACCATTTTAGTATCATGTCCTGCACCTATAATAATGGGATTATATGTTGCATAAGCATACGCTAATCCGCCAATTATGGCGAGATAAGGATTGGCCCGCAATACCAATGCTAAAAAATAAAAACAGATAGAAGCCAAAAAGAAAAAATTAGCAGGCTTCGATAAAAATAATTCCAATGGTCTTTGAACATAAGTTACAGAAACAGGATTCTCGGCACCAATAGCAATCTGATAACCAGGCATTCCACTAAACATGCCATTGGTCCATAAAGGCCAATTGCCATGTTTGTCTTTATAATCCTGCATGTCTTTCGACATACCTTTCCACTGAGATACATCACTTTGTTGTAAAACCTTACCTTCCAAAACAGGTTTGCAATAAATAGTTGCCACTAATGCAAACACAATTACAGCAATTAAATGGGGCAGAAGTGTCTTCCACTGAAAATTTTTCATCATACAGATTTTATAATGAAAGCAAATTAATGCTATTTTGAACTAAATTTTTTATGCGAATAGTTTTATTTCTTTGCAGAGTAGCATTATTGTGTAATATTTTGTTTTTTCTATGTGTGACCATCACCAGAACAAAAGACTTTATACATCATGAAGATGTGAATAATTACATCATTATTTTAGGATGGTTTGTAGCACCTCTGCTAAATTTTATGCTAAATATTTTACTGATGCTAAATTTTTTTCGAAAGAAAGAAAACGCTATTCCTTCCTGGCTTTCGATTACCAATTTTTTAATGCTGTTACTTCAGATGATGATTTTGTTTCATTGATATTTTTCTTTCAGTAATTCCACTACTACTTTGTCAATCGGTAATGAAACAGAAGATTCAGATAATTCATTCCATTCAATCCAACGGAAGACTTCGCTTTCTCCGTTTATATCTTTTATTTGATGTGGCGCAAAATTAAATGCAGTGGAATGTGTTATAAGATCAATTGGTTCATCTGCATGAACAAAATAATAAATGGAAATAATTTGATCGGTATTATTAAATGCAGAGATCTGAAAAAAATCAGTGGTATAAATATGTTCACCAATGGTTACCTCCAAATCGGTCTCTTCTTTAAATTCTCTTTTCAAACAATCTCTGGTGCCTTCTCCGAATTCCAATCCGCCACCGGGAAACTTGGTAAAATAATTGCCCCGGATAAATTCATCACTTACTAAAATTCTGTTCTTGCTGTCTTTTAAAATTCCATATACTCTTACATTAAATAAAGCCATTACAATTGTTTTATGTTATTCTTTTTGATAAGCCTCTTCCAGATCTTTGATGATGATCTTATCCATTTTCAGCATGGCCTGCATTACATTTTTAGATTTAATGGGATTTGGATCGCTTAAATATTTTCCTAAATGCGTTGGAATGATTTGCCATGATAACCCATATTTATCCTGCAGCCAACCGCAACGGGATTCTTTCCCGCCTTCGGAAAGTTTATTCCATAATTCATCTACTTCATCCTGTGATTCGCAATTTACAAAAAGTGAAATAGCAGGCGTAAAGTTGAATTGCGGTCCTCCATTCAATACTTTAAATTCATTTCCTTCAATTTCAAAAGCACCACCAAATACTTTTCCATCAGCATGTTTCATTGTATGAAGGATCTTCCCATTTTTAAAAGTAGAGGTATAAAAAAGCATCGCTTCTTCAGCATTATCATTGAACCAAAGAAAGGGCGTTATTTTTTGCATGAGATTATTTTTCTTTTAAAGATTGAAGCTTTTTAAGAGTAAGATAAGAAGTAAGCAAGAAAATAAAAGCGATTATGGGACCAAAGGTCGTAGTATCTGAAAATCCATCAATGTATAATTTAGCTATAAATGCTGATATAACATCAATGCCAATTGCAACATAAGTCCATTCTTTTAACTTTTTTGGAAAGAAGGGAAGTAATAAAATCAATCCGCCAATAAATTTACCAATGCTTATTTCATAAGCAAGCCAAATGGGCACACCTAAATGTTTCATGCCTTCAGTTGATTGGGGTGTATTCATAAGAAAAATAGCAGGCATGGTAGTAAATGCAACCAAAATCGTTGAAACCCAAAAAAGAATTTTAGTAGTTTTTGTACTCATAAAAATTAGTATTGATTAATGAAGAATAGAGAAAAAAAATAAATGAGGATGATTAAATTTTAAATTTCGATCTCACCTTTAAAAACAAATTCAGCAGGACCGCAAAGCCAAATATTGTGAAAACTTTTTTCGCCGGTCTTTTCAAATTCAACTGCTAAATGACCGCCTAAAGTTTCCACTTCTATGTGATTGAATCCTGTTTCATTGTGTGCAAAAATCAATGCCGAAGCAGTAACACCAGTGCCGCAACTCAATGTTTCATTTTCTACACCACGTTCGTAAGTACGGACTTTTATTGTATCGTGAGCTAAGGTCTCTACAAAATTCACATTTATGCCATTCTCTGCAAACTCTTTGCTATAGCGAATTTCATGACCATGTTTGATTACATCTAAATCTTTTAGTCCGGTAACTTCTTTTACTAAATGCGGTGAGCCTGTATCAATAATAGAATTACCTAAATGCAAATCATAGTTATCAACATTCTTCATTTTTAAATTGATCCAGCCATTTTCTCCGAAAACAGATTTATGTTCTCCGTCAATGGCTATGAAATGATACCGCTCTTTTTTAATCCCCATATCGAATGCAAACCTGGTTAAACATCTGCCACCATTTCCGCACATACTGCTTTCTTTTCCATCAGCATTATAATATTTCATTTCAAAATCATAACTGGCTTTCACATTCAATAACATTAATCCATCTGCACCAATACCAAATCTTCTGTCGCAGATTTTATTAATCTGTTCAGTAGTTAAAATAGTTTTACCGTCTCTATTATCTATAATAACAAAATCATTTCCTGTTCCCTGATATTTGTAGAATTCGATTTTCATTTTTAAATATTTTCAATAATTCCTAAACAAGTCGTAATCATTTTTTCTACCGCTGCGGCACCATCTTTACTAAACTCTTTTCTTACACGGTTTGCAACAATTACATTAACACTTAAACAATGATGGCCTAATAATTTGCCTAATCCATAAATGGCGCTGGTTTCCATTTCAAAATTACTGATATGATGATTACCAAAACGAAAACTGCTTAATCTTTCTACTAAAAAAGGATTGGATAGACCCAAACGTAATACTCTTCCCTGCGGACCATAAAAACCCGGACAAGTAACTGTAATACCCTGATGAAAGCCATTCACAAAATGTTTGATTACTGCGGCACTGCAACTTGAAATATAGGGTTGAATGCTTCCGCTTAATTGTGTATGTGCAATAAATTGTTGCAATAATTGTTCTTCTTCACTATTCATTTTAAATTGATAGTAATGCAATAAATTATCCAATCCCAATCCATGTGTTCCTGCCACCAAACTATCAACAGGAATGTCTCCCTGCAATGCACCGGATGTTCCTAATCGAATAATGGTTAAAGGTGAATGGGTTTGTTTGATTGTTCTGGTTTCAAAATCGATATTTTTTACGGCATCCAATTCATTTAAAACGATATCTATATTATCAGGACCAATGCCTGTTGAAATAACAGTAATTCTTTTTTTGCCAATGAAGCCGGTATGAGAAACGAATTCACGATGGTGGCGTTTTACTTCTATTTTATCAAAATGTTTTGAAATAACACTTACTCTGTCGGGGTCTCCAACTGTAATAACTGTATCAGCTAATTCTTCGGCACGTAAATCTATATGATAAACGGCCCCACGATTGTTGATAATTAATTCTGATTCCGGTATTTTATTCATGTAGCAAATTTTGTGTTTGTAAAATTATAGTTTTGTGTTTAGTTGTGTTGTGTTATTTTCGCAGCAAATTGGTCCTGTGGCCGAGTGGCTAGGCAGAGCTCTGCAAAAGCTTCCACAGCGGTTCGAATCCGCTCGGGACCTCAATTTTAAGGGATTACATAAACAGTAATCCTTTTTTTAATTATGAAATATTCTCAAACAATAGGAATTTTTGCTGCTTTGGGCTTGATTGGTTCTTGCTTTTTGCCATGGATAGAAGTGAGTTCTTTGCATCATACATTTGATGGTTTACACGGAGAAGTGAATACTAATTTAACTTTCGGTCATCAATGGATACCGCATAGTTTTTTTGCGATGATTTCTATCATTTGTTTTCTGATTCCAAAAATAGGAGCGAAGCGAACCAATATTTTTATTGCCTGTGTTAATTTGGGATGGGCATTTAAAAATTATGTTTTATTTACGATGTGCAGACCTGAATGCCCGCAAGTAAAAATTGGTTTAATATTATTGATGATTTTTTCGCTCCTTATTCAAATAATGACTTTCCTTCCAACTATTAACATTACTAAAAAGAATCAATAGAAAAGAAATAATGCAATCAAAGGGAAAATAATTCCTGCTACAGCAAAAAACCATCCGCGCTTGATAAAACTATTTTTCCCTTTCATTAAAAACATGCCGCTGGCTGCTATAAAGATCATTCCCAAAGCAAAAATATCTGAATACCAAATCCACCAATTATTGCCATTGAATTTATGTAAGAAGGTCATTTGTGCAAGCACGGGTTTTTTCTTCCATAAATTAATTTCTGCTTCACCATTTTTTAATTTGATGGTTGCATCTGCACCTTCATAAGCAATTACGAGTGAGGTGTCTTTTCTAAGGTCAAATTGTTTAAGATCCGGTAAGCCATTGGCTGCACTAAATGCTTTGATACTGTCTTTGGTAACAGATTCTTTTGGTAAATGAAAATGGGTGCTAACTTTTTTAAACTCATATGTGTATCGGTCGGGCTTCCATTGTTTACGATGATTTTGTGCGATACCGGAAATAGCAAATGCAATAATCAATCCAACAAAAAAATAACCAATATCTCTGTGAAGAGATCGGAGTTGACGATTGCTTAAAAAATTAGCCACGTTAAAAATAATTTATTTAGAGATGAAAATAGTTCGTTAAACAAAATGTTGACATTATCTTATTGTCAATAATAATTATCTTCCTTCTATCATTTTAGCGATACCAAATGCAGCGCCTGCTGCTGCCGCACCGATCAGCATCACTCTAAGTCCCCCCCACCAAGCATTTACACCGGTAAGTTTGCTTTTAAAGAAACCAAAAATATATAAACAAATTAGTGTGATAATGACAGAAATTTCTAAACCATTAATTGAATCTTTTACAAAGAAATAAGGCGATAATGGAATTAATCCGCCAATAATATACGATACACCAATATTAAATGCACTCTTACTTGCTCGTTTAGGATCTGGTTTTTGTAAATTCAATTCATGTTTCATCATAAATTCAACCCACTTATCTCTGTCCTTAATAATTTCTTCTGTTGCTTTTAATTGAACCTCTTTACTCAATCCCCATTCTTCAAAAACTTTTCTTACTTCTTCAATTTCAACTTCTCTTTTATTATCTAATTCCCAATATTCATTTTTCAATTCACTTTCATAGTGATCTTGTTCTGTTTTACCAGCCAGATAACCACCCAATCCCATTGCAATTGATCCTGCAGCAATTTCTGCAATCCCGGCAATAACAATAATAGAGGTAGAATCAACAGCACCGCTCAAGCCCGCAGCCAGAGCGAAGGGTACAGTAAGTCCATCACTCATTCCAATAACAATATCTTTTAAAAGATCAGAACTTTGTAAATGATATTCGTGATGTGTATGTTTATCTGACATATTTATGTAATTAAAATATTGCTGATGAAATAAATACATCAGCAATATCTGTAAAATAATTAGTGATTAAAAATTTTAAGTGAATGATCAATAATGTCAATACATTCTTCAATTTGTTTTTTTGTGATGATCAATGGTGGCGCAAAACGAATTTTGTCTCCATGTGTTGGTTTAGCGAGCAAACCATTATCTTTTAATTCCAAACAAAAATTCCATGCCGCTTCTTGATTGGGGTGATCAATTACAATTGCATTTAATAAACCTTTTCCGCGAATAGTTTTTATGAAAGGTGTGTTTAATTTAGCTAATTCATTTCTGAATAATTCGCCAATCAATGCTGCATTTTCTGCTAATTTTTCATCTTGTAAAACTTGTAATGAAGTAATGGCAACGGCACATGCTAAAGGATTGCCTCCATAAGTGCTTCCATGTTCTCCGGGTTGTATGTTCAGCATAATTTCATCATTACATAAAACAGCGCTAACCGGCAAAGTTCCGCCACTTAAAGCTTTGCCGAGGATTAAAATATCAGGGCGAATATTTTCATGGTCACATGCCAATAACTTTCCTGTTCTGCATAAACCTGTTTGAATTTCATCAGCAATAAATAAAACATTGTATTCAGTGCATAAATTTCTAACAGCTGTTAAATAATTTTCATCAGGAACAACAACTCCTGCTTCTCCCTGAATGGGTTCAATTAAAATGGCTGCTACATTTTTATCTTGAAATGATTGTTCAACTGCAGCAATATTATTATATTCAATAATTTCAAAACCCGGCGTATACGGACCAAAATTTTTATACGAAGAAACATCTGTACTGAATGAAATAACAGTACTTGTTCTGCCATGAAAATTATTGGCACAAACAATGATCTTCGCTTTATTATCTGCAATGCCTTTATTGATGTATCCCCATTTGCGTGCAAGTTTTAAAGCAGTTTCAACAGCTTCTACTCCTGTATTCATGGGCAATACTTTGTTGTATCCAAAATATTGGGTGATGTATTTTTCATATTCACCTAATAAATTATTATAGAAAGCACGGGAAGTTAAAGTGAGTTTTTTTGATTGATCAATCAATGATTGAATAATGCGGGGATGACAATGGCCTTGATTAACTGCAGAGTAACCACTAAGGAAATCATAATATTTTTTACCATCAACATCATATACATAAACACCTTCACCTTTTTCTAAAACAACAGGCAATGGATGATAATTATGCGCTCCATATTGTTCTTCGGTATGCAAATAATAAGCTGTCTTTTCAGACAATAAATACGTTAACATAAATAAAAATTAAAAATGAATGAATTGAAAACTAAAAAAGAGCGTGGAAAAATTATCGAACCCCAACGGGATGGTTCAAAAAATCAAGATTAATATGCAGAAATTTCATTTTCATTCTGCTGCAAGATAAAAACTTCTTCTTACATTTCAAGTATGAAAAGAATTATCAGTCGAATTTTAGTCTTCATTATAGTAATTGCTGTTGTATTTACTGCATACGCTTTTATCAGCAAAAAGACTTATTTATTTAAAGCAGTCTATCACAATTTCGCAGCCATTGATGATTATAAAATATTTACCAATAATATTGTTGCTGTTGCAAAACCGCAACCTTGGGCTAATTCAAAAAAATACAATCAAATAAATTATCCCGACTCATTAAATAAATTATTAAAGAATTTGAATAGTGTAGGTTTATTGATGATCAAAAATGATTCTGTTGCATTTGAGAAATATTGGGATGGATATTCTGATACTTCACATTCAGGTTCATTTTCTATGGCAAAAAGTATTACCAGTTTATTAATCGGCACAGCATTAAAAGAAGGAAAGATCAAATCATTGCAGGAACCTGTAGGCAATTATATTTCGGAATTTAATGTGGGAGATAAATCCAAAGTAAAGATCGTTGATTTACTTACCATGAGCAGCGGCACCAATTGGCATGAATCTTATTGGAATCCTTTTTCTATAACTGCAGAAATTTATTATGGAGATGATGCTTATAAATCTGCAACACGTGTAAAAATGATACATGAACCCGGAACATTGCATTATTATAAATCCGGGGATACTCAGTTATTGGGATTGATTGTTGAAAAAGCAACCGGAAAATCTTTAAGTGAATATGCATCAGAAAAAATATGGCAGCCAATAGGTGCAGAACATCCCGCTTTTTGGAGTACAGATCATAGAGGAGGGAATGAAAAAGCGTACTGTTGTTTTAATTCAAATGTGAGAGATTTTGCACGTATTGGTAAATTAATGTTGAATGGCGGCAAATGGAATGGGGTTTCAATTATTGATAGTAATTATTTTGTATCATCTATTAAACCTTGCGGAATTAAAGATTCCAATGGTCAACCTTGTGATTATTATGGTTATCAATGGTGGATCGATCCTTTGCATCCTGAAATATTTTATGCAAGAGGGATTTTGGGGCAATATATTATTGTCATCCCATATAAAAATATCATTATCGTGAGATTGGGCAAAATGACTTCTATCCATCGGGAAAAGACAGTTCCGAAAGAGGTGCGATATTTGATTAATTGGGGATTAAATAGCTGATTGAATATCTTCCAACACTTAGTTATTCAATCGATGTGGAGAATTTATCTAAAAAAGATGATTTTTCTATGGATATATCACTGTTTGCCCTTACCTTTGCCGTCCCGAAAAATTAAGAGTTATGGCAAGAGTATGTCAGGTTACAGGTAAAAAGCCGCAAACTGGTAATAGTGTTTCCCACTCAAACATCAAAACCAAACGCCGCTTTTTGCCTAATTTACAAACAAAGCGTTTTTATTTTGCAGAAGAAGATCGCTGGGTTACGTTAAAAGTTTCAACTGAAGCGGTTCGTACCATCAATAAAAATGGTCTATCATCTGTAATTAAAGGGTTAAGAGCAAAAGGCGCAACAATTTAATCAAATTTAAAATTACCATACAATGGCAAGGAAAGGTAACAGGGTTCAAGTAATTTTAGAATGTACCGAACATAAATCAACGGGTTTACCCGGTACAAGTCGTTACATCACTGTAAAGAACAAAAAGAATACGCCTGAGCGTATGGAGTTAAAAAAATTTAATCCAATTTTGAAAAAAGTTACTGTACATAAAGAAATTAAATAGTTATGGCAAAAGCAGCAAAAACAGCGATTAAGACAAAAGACCAAAAGGCAGCTTCTGAAGCAAAAAACTGGACAAAAGTTATTAAACCGGTTCGTAGCCCTAAAACCGGTGCATATACTTTTAAAGAAGCCATTGTGCACAAGGATAAGGTGAAAGATTTTTTATCTGCTAAATAATTTTGTTTTTTTAAATAAATGAAAGCTATCTCTATTTAATATGAGATGGCTTTTTTATTTTAAGATGATTATTTCATAAATCGTTATTTGATATGAGATTTTTTGATAAATTATTTGGAAAGAAAGAAAAAGAAAGCTTAGATGAAGGCTTGCAAAAAACCAAAGAAAATCTTTTTGCAAAGATTGCCAAAGCTATTGCAGGTAAGGCTTCTGTTGATACGGAAGTATTGGATAATTTAGAAGAAGCATTGATTGGTGCTGATGTTGGTATAGAAACTACTCTTCAAATCATTGAACGAATTGAAGCAAGAGTTAAGCAAGATAAATATGTGAATACAGATGAATTAAATAAATTATTGCAAGAAGAGATTGAAAACGTATTAACTGATGCGGATGATAAATCTTATAAAAATTTTGAAATTCCTGACGGTAAAAAGCCCTATGTTATTTTGGTGGTTGGTGTAAATGGTGTTGGCAAAACAACAACTATCGGAAAACTTGCCTACAATTATAAAAAAGCAGGACATCATGTTATACTCGGTGCTGCTGATACTTTTCGTGCAGCAGCAGTTGATCAATTAACTATCTGGAGTGAAAGAGTAGGTGTGCAGATTGTTAAACAAAATATGGGCAGCGATCCGAGTGCTGTTGCTTTTGATACAGTACAAAGTGCTGTTGCAAAAAATTGTGATATTGTTATTATTGATACTGCAGGAAGATTGCATAACAAAACACATTTGATGGAAGAGTTGATCAAGATAAAACGTGTAATCAAAAAAATAATTCCTGATGCACCGCATGAAGTGATGTTGGTATTGGATGGCAGCACCGGACAAAACGCCATTGAACAAGCCAAACAATTTACAGCCGCAACCGATGTTACATCATTAGCTATTACAAAATTAGATGGCACTGCAAAAGGTGGTGTTGTTTTAGCAATAGCACATCAATTTAAAATTCCTGTAAAGTTTATTGGTGTTGGTGAACAAATGAATGATCTCGTAATTTTTGATAAACATGAATTTGTGGACAGTTTATTTAAATTAGAAGCCTGATCCAAAACCGCTCGTATTTTTCTTTGATTTCATGATAATCTCTGCCTGACTTCCGGGATTCCTTCGGAGCAAGTCCGTTAAACAATGGACTTGATCCGAACAAGATAAGAAAAAGATACTGTTGAAGTTATTCTAAGTCATCCTTATTTATTATAAATATACAATCCTTGTTTTACCGTATATACCGCCAAACCCTGCCTTGTATGAATATTTAGCTTTGCAGAAACAGCAGCCCTGTAATTGTCTATTGTTTTATATTCCACATTCATTTTATCAGCAATTTCTTTATAACTCCATTCGCTTGCGCAATAACTTAAAAATTCATATTCTTTTGTATTAAGTAAAGTTGTTTTGTATTTTTTTTGATAATCAGGTTTTAAATATTCAGCAGGTATTTCCCATTCTTCTAAAATAGGTGTGGGAATAAATATCTCGTTATTCATTACTGCATTAATAGCAACTGAAATTTCTTGAGCAGAAACACCTTTTGCCATATATCCTTTAGCTCCATTTTTTAAAAGATTTATGATATGCAGGTCATTACTATAAAATGAAAGCCCGATAACTTTTATGGATGGATGATGTTTAGAAACATAGGCAGTAGCATCAATGCCATTGATAAAAGGCATTTCAATATCCATTAAAATTATGTCAGGTAATATCGGTGCATTCGATAAATATTCTTGCAGGTCTTTTCCGTTGCATGCTTTATATAATATTTGCAATCCAATGTCTTTCAAATAAAGAGCCAATGAGGTTCTTAATAGCTCGTGATCCTCTGCTAATACAACTTTAAACATTATTCATTTATTAAAAAGTACAAAAAATGTTACCCAACAATTGCAATCTTCAATTGTCAGAAATATTTATTGCTTAGTAAATAGTGAAGTAGAAATACTTCGGGGTAGCGTACTACAAAAGCGGATACAATATAACATTTTTCCCATATAAACAATAGGGATATTTCCCTATTGTTTTACATTTTTTACTTCTCTACTTTCATTCTCGAAAAATAAAACTGCCATTTTATGAGAAAATTTTACCTTTTTATTTTATCGGGTTTTATTGCAGGTTGCTTGTTTGGTCAGGATACTAAAACAACACAACAATTAACACTGCCACTCTATACACAAAACCCCACAGATGATGTATCATCTCCGTTAATACCTGTACAAAAAGGCACACAGTTTTCTCTACAGCCAAATTTTACTGTGCCAACAAAAAGGCCTTTTATTGTTAAATTATTAAAGGGGGTTGGTATTGGCGTGGCTACTTACCAAAGCGAAAAAGTAATAGAACAAAAAAGCGGTAAATATGGTGCAGCAGGTAATAATACCAATTGGTTATTGCCTACAGGTATTGGTATAACAGTTTCTGCTGATAAACTAATTCCCAAAAAATCGGAGAAAACCTACATACAATATCTACTCTACGATCGTAATATGCAACTCGTCACAAATCATTTAATCCCGATTAAAAAAACGAATGAGCCTATTATAATAACGGGCGAAGCACCAACAGATGGATATTTAAAAGTGCAATTTATTAATACTGTTAAGAATGATGTTACCAATGGAAGTATTGATATTAATATTACATCGCCTTCTCATTCTTTGATAGTTGAAGAAAAGCAAAAACTAAAAGCCGATATTATTGAAACAGACAAACCAAATTTAGCAGTAACAATGCCTGCTGTTATTGCCCCTTCCATAAAAACAATTGATGAACTTGGCTTAGTTGCAAAGCCCATATTAACTACTGAAAAACAAAATACAATAACAACTACTTATAGCAAAAAAGAAAGTACAGTAAATACTATTACACCTGATGAAAATAAAATTATCGCTGTACCTGTTGTTGATAACAGTTTTAAAAATAGGCTTTTTACACCCTTTGCTGAAAGAAGCCCTGAACGGAAATCAATTCCTGTACAAGCACCAACTGCACCCGTAGAAGCTGTGTTGCCTAAAATTATAGAACTGCCTGTTAAAGGGAGTGAACCTGAACCCGGCAATGGCAATAATAAAGACCTTGATGACGATGGTGGTGACGATGATGATCCTTGCAGCGGTGGCGGAAACCAAACAATGAGTGTTGGTGATGATGATTGCGGAGATGGTGGTAGCGGTGGTGAGGGTGAAAGCGGGAATACTGGAAATGGTGACACCAGCAATAGTGGAAATGGAATAAATACCAGTTTAAATGAGGATGGGTCACTTCACGTCCAATTAGTAGATGCAGATGGTAATATCATAAGTGAATTCGATTTAAGTCCTGGAAAAACATTTACCTATAATGGTGTTACATATCAATTAAATGCTGATGGTT
>Ga0164297_10001902_pt1 | contig 21362 bp, 13 predicted proteins | sample GEODES058metaG_FD_113539 | JGI IMG/M metagenome (GOLD analysis project Ga0164297, IMG submission 113539) | Dystrophic lake water microbial communities from Trout Bog Lake, Wisconsin, USA - GEODES058 metaG | ecosystem: Environmental > Aquatic > Freshwater > Lake | place: USA: Trout Bog Lake... | reverse complement strand
GATGAGAGAGACTGGAGAGACACGTACCTTTTTGGAGGATGGAGACACCGTGATCCTGACCGGTTACTGTCAGGCAGATGGCTATCGAGTTGGTTTTGGAACTTTGGTCAACCAGGTTGTGCCGGCCCAATGAAAAATGGAGTTTATCCCGCCTCGGTAACTCCTTTTGATTCCAAAGGAAGCATAGATCTTCCGGCTCTTGCCAGGCTATTTGGATGGTTTCAGGCCGGGAATTGCCAAGGTGTCGTATTGGCGGGAACCAACGGCGAAGGTCCATCTCTCAGTGCCGTCGAAAAGCGCGATTTTGTTAAAGCAGCCGTTGGCTTGGCAAACGGGTTGGATATAGTCTTGGGTGTTGCGACGCCAAGCTTGGACGAAGCAATTTGGCTTTGTAAGCAGGCAGGCTATGCACAGGCTGCGGCAGTTTTACTGATGCCCCCCGGTTACTTTCGGGACGTAACAGAAGACGGGATTGCCATGTGGTTTGAGTCAGTATTAGACAAGTCTCCGGTAGGCATACTGATCTATAACTTTCCCCAGCGCACTGGAATCACACTATCCCCTGAGTTGATGCAGCGTCTTTCTCGACACGAGAAAATGATTGGATTGAAAGACAGCAGTGGCAACCGTGAGAACATCGCATCGTATTCACAAGCTCTTGCAGGTACGGGGAAGAAGCTCTTTGTTGGAGATGAGACGCTCCTGATTGAGGCATTACGGGCAGGTTGGTCTGGCACGATCAGTGGCGCTTCCAATGTGATTCCTGGCTGGTTGAGCCAAATTGTCCAGGAATGGCCCGAAAACCCTTCGTCGGCAGAAGTTAAGTTTCAGCTTGTGGAGCCCGTGTTGCGGTCTATTCGGAGTTGCCCACAACCAGCGGCAAATAAGCGGATGCTGTTGGAGTTGGGGGTTCTTTCCAGCGCAGAACCAAGACTTCCGCTCGAGTCTGTTGAAACTGAACGGGTTGCCGAAGCTCTGGCGCTGGCCAGAAGAGTACAAATTTAAAATTCCGCGTGCAAACGGAATCCAAGGATTGGAACCGGACCGCGATCATGGTTATAGCCCGGGTTTTGGATGATTTGAATATCTGGTCCCAAAGTGAGCCCACGGCCTAACGAGTAGTTATAGTACGCTTCGAGCAGTTGTTCGGGCCCATACGAGAGCTTGCCATCTCCCAAGATGAAGCCTGAACCTCCCGCTTCGAGATAATTCCGATGAGCTTTGCTAAGGCCATTCTGAGCCAACGCTACAGCGAATACATCGTTTGGTCGGTGCCATTGGCGCCCTGTGATCTGTAGGCCTATGCTGAGGCTCTGTTCGGCTTCTGTATAGGCAAAACTCTCTGTGGCTCCATCATTCCAACCTGCGCGAGCGAATATGCCCGTGGTTCCGTCGGTATTGAGCGGTTGCTCGAAGCTAGCTCCAAAGCCATATTTCACTCTGCCATCTTGTCGAGTTAGAGTGATATCAGGTGGGGTATGCGTCTGGGTACCAAGTTGGAGCGCCGCTTCATAATCACCCATTCTGGCGACGTTTCGATAGCCCAGAAGTCTAAGAGTAGCTGGAGTCGCTTTTGAAATCAGATGAGGATGAGTCTCAACCTCAACCTGATCTCCATGAGCTTGGTTTATCCGACCGTCGAGCTGAATACCGTTGGCGACCGATGGCATCTGAAAGTTTCCCAGTCGTACGATGTACGTAGGTTGAAACCATTCGGCGCTGATACCCATGGTGTAGCCCCGAGTGTCAGCCGCATAGTCGTACGCGGCATTATTGATCAGGTCCCAGTTCATAAACTGGGTGCGTGTGTTGCCCGCATAGCGGTTGGTATCGAAGATATCATTCGAACCAAATTTCCCAGCCGTCAGCACTAAACGATGATTGGGCATATCTCCAGCAATTTGATTTATCCCATCTTCCTGATGATCTGAACCTTCACCCGTTTGAATCCAATAGCGGATAAAACCACGGCCGATGTAAGGGGACTGGCTCAAACTGGGATTTCTAATGACGTCTCCGTTGATGTAACCAGCAATTCCCAGAGCGTCGCTGAGTCCACCACCACGAGCCATCTCTGGGTTGAGATAGAAGTCTAAGTTGGGTTTTAAGCGAGCTCCCAAATAGATCGTATAAGTATCTGATAGCTCTGTTTGTCGGCGCGACTGAAAACTATTAGCCCCTTGGTAAGGGCTATGAAACGGCAGTTCATTCTGAAGAATAAGCGTGGATTGACCATGAATCTGTATTCGATGATTCTCTGTTTCGGCCTTGGAGTTGTCGTCTGTCGTGGCTAGAAATGGTAGGAAAAGCCCAACTGACAGGATTGCGATTTGGTTCATGTTTGACCTCCAATCGGTATAAACAGGCAGTCAGAAAGCTTGACTGCATCGGGTTGAATTGCTATAGATCGTGGTTTTTTGGCGAAATTTGCCAGATAATCGATAGCCAAGGGAATTTACCGCCTAGACGTGCGAATTCGGAAGAAAAGCTCTGATTTTCTATGTTTTCTGTACCTAACCGATACCCGGTAAGGGTTAATGAGCATTCATTTCGGTCGGTGTATCTCGTCGAAGAGGACAGTCAATCTGAAAAGCACATGTAGGCAACTTGGCTCGAAATTTGTGAGGGATTGCGCATGGTGTGCTCTCCATTCACTGAGTTTGATGTTTGGTCAGATTTGCGAGGCCCTTTCAAGATTCTTGTGCCGACTTTCGCGCGTTCTGTCCTTCATATCCCTTCCCATGATTAAGATTGATTGATTTGTGCTGCCTCGGGACATACAGATCAAGGCACGAGAGCGGATTTAAGCTAGTGAATACGAATGGAAATGTCATTGACATGTTTCCCAAAAACAACTCGTTCAATTTGGGATTGAGAGAAGGAATTTGGATGCATGTCTATTGCCTCTAGCCTTATACATCGATGCGTAGAAGCAGTCTTCTGACGATTTCGCATTTAAGCCCTTCTGATGGTCCGCTAAGGCTGGGTACCAGCGCCTGGCTCTGATCACACTGAAATTTGTTAAAACAAACAAAGAAAGCCACCCGAAATTTCGGGTGGCTTTCTCGGACTCCGGGGGGCGGAGGGTTACTTCTTGGCTGAAGTGATCAGAACGTGACCGGTTTCCTTGTCATACTGCACGTCGACGTTGAGCGCGTCGTGAATGAAGCTGAGAGGAACGATGGTTCGACCTCGGTCGATGTAAGGAGTAACTTCCATCTTAACGGTAGATTCGTTGACCTTGGCGTTCTTGTCGCCAATTTGGATCATCATGCTCTTGCCGTCAGCAGTTGCCGTAACGGTTTTGGTCATGTTCTCCCACTGAACCTTTCCTCCGTCCTTCTCAATAAGATATCGGAATGGAGTCATAGGCACACCGTTGTCAACGCGAGGCTGAACATCGAACTTCACGAACTGGTTGTTCAACTGGATCGCGAAGGCGCCGAGGTTTGGAAGTCTCTGGCCGCGAGTAATGGAAACCATTCGAGCTGCCGAGTTGAATGAGTTTAAGGTGTCTGCCTTCGGAAGTTGCTGACCTCTTGTTGGGGTCAGAACTTTGCTGATCGAAACCGAAATCTCGCCATCCTTACCCGCGCCGAAGTTGCTGGCAACTCGTCGGTTGGTTGGGGTCAGCGGTCGAACGTCGGTCATGATGCTCTTGCCTGATGGTGCTGGCTTGACATCAGCAGCCGTGCCAAAGATTCCAGTGTGAATCTTGTTTGCTGAAGTCGTTGCACTAGCCTTGGGAGCATAACCGTTTGAACTGCCTGCAGACAACTTAGCTGAGCCCGAGATCGTGACATCCTTGATGTCGGATTCATTGCCAACTGTGCCGCCTTTGATGGTGGGGTTGGTTGGATTAATATCGGTGTTAACACCGGGACGATCGGTTCGTCCGCCAGGATTGTCAATGAAGACTCGAGTTTGCTTGGTCTTGAACGTGGTGCTCGTTTCGTCGATTGCCCATGCTTCAACCGTGTGCCAACCGTTGGTTTCCTTACCAGTATCCCAAACGAAGGAATAGGGAGGATAGTTGGACATCTTCTTGAAGTTGCTGTCGATGAAGAAGCTAACGTAGCTGTTCTTGAGCTCCTTACCGAATCCAAGCTTGACTTCCACTGGACCGCGAACCGTTTGGCCAACCTTGGGGGCGGTGAGATAAACGGGGCCCTCGTTGTTCTGGTCTGTAGAAATGTTGGTGTGATCCGTTCCGACCAATTTGCCGGTTCGATCGAAAAGTCGAATCTCAACTTCATTGTCTCCGTCTTTGAGATCGGAGAGGTTCAAAGTGAAAGTGGTTTCTCCGGCATCTTTGATGGCGGATACGGAACGGGTTCCAAGGCTGACTCCATTGACCTGAAGTTCAACCAATGCAGCGTGTGCTCCGTTGTACCGTACATTGAGTGTTGGGCTGTTTAGCGCCCTGTCAATCATGATGCGTGCGTCAAGCGGCATCGCGTTGGCTGTCACGCCAAGTGTCGCGATACCAGCGAGAACAAACATCCTGCGCAAGTTCTTGCTCGTCTTAATCATATCCATTGCCCCCGGAAGATTCGCTAATTTTAGCGAATCGACCCCTATTCTCGCACCTTTAGCAAACGGTGTCAAGGTTTTACAGGTTAAGACATCAGACGGGGCGAAGGAATCGTTCCGTTCGGGGAGTGATTTGACACGGTATCGGAGTATTAAGTTGAGGTACAAGGAACTCAAACCATGCTGAGCATTATCGCGGCAACCGCACTCATCCGATCGGATATTCCCCACGAACTGTACGATTATCTGTCCCGGAAAGATTCCGCCTTCAAGTACGGTTTTCGAAATGAAGCCAAAGGCGAGATCGAAATGATTAGTCAAGTTTGGCAGGGCAAACCCTGGAAGCACACCATCTTAATGCGTCAGCCCTCTAAACTTCAGACTAGGGGCACAGCCATCCTCTTTATTACCGGTGACGGACCCAGACCTGGCGATTACTTGGATTTGTCATTGATCACTGAGGCAACTGGCATGCCGACCGCAATGCTGTTCGATATTCCCAATCAGCCGACCTTTGGGAAGAAGGAAGATGATTTGATCGCCTATACGTTCGACAAGTATCTTTCCACCGGAGATTCGAGTTGGCCACTTCTTTTCCCAATGGCAAAGAGTGCGATTCGAGCCATGGACGCCGTTGAGGAGATGACCAAGAACTCATTGAATCCCATTCATCACTTCGTGGTGACTGGAGCAAGCAAAAGAGGCTGGACAACCTGGTTTGTTGGTGCGGCCAAGGACAAACGCGTGAAAGGAATCGCACCAATGGTGATCGATAACCTAAACGTCCCAAAGCAAATGAAGCATCAGATTGACTCGTGGGGTGTTTATTCTGAGGAGATTCAGGACTACACTCGGCGCGGCCTTCAAGCCAAGCTCGAAACACCGGAAGGGCAAAGGTTAGGCAAGATAGTAGATCCCTATTCCTATCGAGGCAACATCAAAGTTCCGACTTTGATCGTCAAGGGTGCCAATGATCCTTACTGGACGGTGGATGCGCTGAGTCAATATTGGGATGATTTGAAGCAGCCCAAATGGGTAGTTACGGTCCCTAACGCCGGTCACGACCTTGGCAACAAGGTCGAAGCGATTGAGTCGATTGGAGCTTTTGCACGAGCAATTGCGGGTGACTTCAAGATGCCCAAGCAAACTTGGTCCATCGCCGAAACCCACGACGCCGCTCCCAGCATCAAAGTAGCTCTGAAGACAGATGGTCCTCCATTGGTCAAGTTACTGGTTTGGGCGGCTGAGTCATCCACCCTCGATTTTCGAAAATCTAAGTACAAAACCATCGCTTCTTTATCGATGGTGGGGAACAAGTCGGCCAAGGCAAGTCCGGCTATCCTGGTCGCGATCTCTAAGACTCAGAACACGGCTCTTTTTGCAGAGGCGCGGTATCAAGTCGGGACAAGGCAATTCAGCCTGACCTGTCCGACGCAGGTTTTTCGGGCGAAGTAGTGGGCCGTGGTTCCAATTTATAACCCATCTTCCAGATACCAACCACTGAGTAGTGGCTACATAAAAGTTGTAGCTGCGTCCTCCCTCTCTACCATCTTTTGGCGTTTGGCCAAAAATGGAGGAGAGGGAGACAGAGGGTGAGGATCGGAAATCCGGCATTACGAATTTGGTATCGTCTACGACTTCCTCAACAGACCATACACAGCCAGCTCCCGGTACCCTATAGCTATGATTCGTCCGATGAAGTGGGAAGGAGATCATCTTCTCATGCTCGACCAACGCATATTGCCCACAGTTGAAACTTGGTTGGAACTCAATGACTACGAGTCGGTAGTGGATTCTATCAAGACTATGGCGGTAAGAGGTGCCCCGGCAATCGGTGTTGCGGCAGCTTACGGGATGGCCCTGGCAGCAAAGGCTGGCGTCGATCAGGTTGTTGCCTCAAAAGATCTCGCGGCATCACGACCTACGGCCGTCAACCTGTTTTGGGCGATTGATCGCATTAACGCTTTGGGTTCTTGGAAATACGAAGATGTCCTGGCTGAAGCCAAAGCGATTGAAGTCGAGGATCTTGAGATGAACCTAACAATCGGTCGAAACGGCGATTCACTCATTCCTCAAGGGGCAAATATTCTTACGGTTTGTAATACTGGGGCGCTGGCAACTGCTGGCCATGGAACTGCTCTCGGCGTGATTCGTAGCGCCCATACGGCAGGGAAGAATATCCATGTTTATACTTGTGAAACCAGACCGAGACAGCAAGGTCTCAGGTTGACGGCTTACGAGTTGAAGCATGAAGGGATTCCGTTCCACAGCATCGCAGATGGTGTGGCTGCATCGCTCATGCGGGCGGGGAAGATTGATTGTGTGATTGCGGGAGCAGACCGCATCGCCGCAAACGGAGATAGTGCAAACAAGATCGGTACCTATTCGCTGGCGGTTCTGGCCAAGCACCACGGCATACCTTTCTATATCGCTGCTCCATCGTCGACGCTGGATCCTACTTTGGCTACTGGAGATCTGATCCCGATCGAGGAAAGGCATTCATCTGAGTTGACTCATATTGAAGGAGTCCAAGTTGCTCCCGACGACACGCCAGTGTTCAATCCGGCATTTGACGTGACTCCGGGTGAGTTGATCGACGCGATCATTACCGAGAAGGGTGTCCATCGCGGTCCGTACCTGTTCGTTTAACTGCCTAAGCGAGAAGGCGGAAGGGACAAGCGGGTGGGAAGGCCAAAAGGCAGGAAAGTTAGCAGTGCCGGTGATTGTGCACCTTATTATCTAACCTAATTATTGCAGCCCTGCCAACCTGCCTAATCGCGGGCTTCTCTTCCTAGTCTTCTTTCCGTTCGGGGTCCCTGTTACGGGCGATGGCGGGAGTGTCCTCAGGGATGATGAACGTTCTCGGTGCCGCCATATTGGATCGGTGGCAAGTCATCCAGCCATCTCTCGCCATCGCTTCCAAGCATCCAAAAATGTGAAGGCGTGCCGCGTCTCCGTACCCCGCCGAACTGTTTTTGAGCCGATGGTCGAGATAGGCAATCATGGGTTCGTACTGCGGATACTTCTTGATCGCCTCTACAACCAGCCCCAATAGTCCGTAGAGCGGTAGGAACTTACCGTCCCGCTGCAAAGCGGGAAGTGACTTCACCCCGCCATTGGTATAGACCCCCACTTTGACTTCCTTTGCTCCATTGAGAGTCAATTTGTAGGTATTGGTGCCATGCATTTCCACATTGGCTGGGTTCTGAGAGAGTCGATTTGCGATCTGCAAAAGTGCGACCATACCGACGGTTCCAAAGCCTCCAGTTCCAATATCCTCTTCGATAAACCCACCCGTACCGAGCCACTGGAACGCCTGATTAGCATCTAGCTCTAGTCCTGCATCCTTGGCGATTTCACGAGTGAATTCTTTGAGTTCTGTGAAGTTGGCATTGGCGGAGTACCAATAGTCCGCAAAGCGGATGTGCTGGAAAATGCGACGGCGATTGCGGCGCTCATATTCCTCTCGCAACCACTTGCGATCCTTTTCGGTTGCGGTTGTCTTTCTTGCTTCAAGGATTGAGAATGCACATTCGCGGGCCGAAACGTGAGTTAAGGTGAGACCGGCGGCTAAAACCGGATCGGCGAACCCCATTGATTCCCCCACCAGGTACCAATTGCGTCCAGTCATTCTTTCCGAGACAAAGGACCAGTCTTTTGTGGTCGTGAACTTGTCTTCACGGGTCGCGTGCTTAACGAGCTCGCGAATTCGGGGTTCATCCTGGATGGCTTGCCGATAAAGTTCCTCGGCGGTTCGACCACTTTGCTTATAGTAATCGGCAGGACATACCAGTCCGACGGAAGTGCGAGTTGGACTTAAAGGAATAAACCATAGCCATCCATATCCGACAGACATGACCTGAACGCGGGTACCGCCTATGCCGATGCTAACAGCCCATTCGGCGTTTTGCCAGTAATCCCAGAAGGCAACATTCCGAAGGCGACTTGGCTCTTCGACTTTGACGCCCATCGCCCGGCGAAGGATGCCTGAGTGTCCCGAAGCATCGACATAGGCTGAAGCTTCAACACGAGTTCCATCCGATAAAGTAATTCCTTCTACACGATCGCCGTTTCGTTCGATTTCACGAACGGACACGTCGTACTGGATCTCGCATCCAAGCGACTCGGCATGGTCGGCGAGGATCTTGTCATACACTGCTCGATCTACCTGGAAAGCGGTACCGGTTCGTTGACCCTCGTATTTGCCGGGTCGAGGTTCATCCTTAAAGACACCATCCGAAAGAAAATGGAAATCCCAAAGGTCATTGGTTTTGCCCCAGCGATAAGTCGCCCCTATTTTGATTGGAAAGCCTGCCGCCTCGACTTTTTCCCAAGCACCAATTTCGTTGAGAATTTGACCGATTAGGGGAAGCTGACTTTCTCCAACGTGTTCTCGCGGAAAGGTCTCGCGTTCAAATATGGATACCTTGAGGTCGGGAGAGTACTTGCGGAGGAATGCTCCGCAAGTCGAGCCAGCGGGACCAGCTCCGATAACTGCAATGTCTGTTTTGATTGTGGACGGCATCGTCGTAGTGCCAAAGTGGCTGGTTGCAAGCATATCATGCATGCATCGCAGAATGAGGAGAATCAGAGAATGGTATAAACGGTTCTGTCAACGAGGATGTGGATTCAATGATCGAGACCAAGAGTTCGGCAGCAAAGCAATTTGAAAACGAAGGATTTTACGTCGCGCGAGGCTTATTCTCGCCCGATGAATGCTCCCGACTCATAGATCACTATATGGAATTGCGGAAGGAAGAACGCCCAGGAGATTTTCAGGGAGTCGATACAACTTCAAGCGATCCACTGAAGCGATACCCGCGAATGATCCATATGCACAGGTGGGATGAGGTCTCCATGCAATGGGGAATCGATCCACGGATTAATCAGGTTATGGTTGACCTGCTGGGCCTCAGCCCTTATCTCGTTCAGACGATGCTTTACTACAAGCCGGCTGGTGCACGGGGGCAGGCACTTCATCAGGACAATTTCTACCTTCGTGCCCAACCCGGGACGTGTATGGCGGCATGGCTTGCACTCGAAGAATGTGATGAGGAGAATGGTTGCCTTCAAGTTGTTCCTGGCACTCAGAACCTGCCGATGCTCTGTACAGTGAAGGCAGACACTACTCAGAGTTTTACCGACGTCACGGTTGACCTTCCTGATGAGTTGGTTCCAGTCCCGGTCATCATGAACCCTGGAGACGTCCTGTTTTTTAACGGTTCACTGGTCCATGGCAGTTTTCCCAACGTCTCCAAAGACCGGTTTCGACGTTCCCTAATTGGTCACTATGTGACTGGTGACTCGACGATGGTCGGTAAGTTCTACCGTCCGGTTTATCGAATGGATGGAAGTCTGATTGATTTGGAAGAGAGTCCTATGGCGGATAGGTGCGGTACGTGGGTCGAAACCGATGGCACTCCAGTTGTCGAGATGATCGATACAGAAGAGCACGATCGAATTCAACGCCACGAGTAGGACTCTATTTGTTGCCTGGGTGGATTAGCCGTCGATATATGGCGGCGATCGCTTGGACGGTTGGAGCTGGCTCAGTCATAGTGACCGCATTTGCTATCGAAACAATAGCCAGATTCCGTTCTGGCCAGAGTGCCATGTCGGCGCGGAATGTTCCATCAGAGCCATTGTGCCCTTCGTATGGATCGTCGGTGTAGCCCGATGAGATCAACCATCCACAAGCATATCGGCTTGCGCCGGGCTTCGTACTGCCGGGGCGGTGCAATGTGGCAAAGTTGCTCGGTGACATCAACCTTACATCTCCCCTAAGACCATTTAAGTGATAGGAAGCGAACTTGAGAAGATCCTTTATCGTCATAGATAGTCCAGCTCCGGCTGGAGCTTGAATCCCGGAGAGTCTCGGCTCGTTCAGAACATAAGGAATCAACACTCCATTTTGAAGGGCGTGTCCCATGGGTTGGTTTGGTGTCCCTGGATTGTCACCTAGTCCAGGGACACCGAATTCGGCTGAATGCATTGCCAATGGTTTGAAAACCAGATCCGACATCAGGGACTCATACGGTATGTGCATCACGGTTTCTGCCATGTGAGCAGCAATGCTGTAGCCCACGTTGGAGTAGCGCATCTTCGTTCCGGGGACCTCAATCGGGTTTCGGTTAAGCGTGAACAGCACATAGTGGTGGCGCATTTGGACTCGTCCAGATTCGGGCCCAGCCGCATCATCCAGAAACTTTGGATTCACATAAAGGTCTTGTGGCACGCCACCGCGATGCTGAAGCAGTTGGAGGAGGGTCACTCGACGATATTGAGATAGAAAATTATCCTTGGGAAAGACTTCTCCGATAGTCGTGGACCATTTCAGTTTCCCGTCGTCAATGAGCCTGGCAATCATGGTGGCAGTCATCGACTTTGTGATTGAGCCTATGATCCATTTGTGATCGACTCTAGTGGTTACAGCTTTGTCCTGCCTGAGCGTTCCAGAAACATATGCTTGCTCTGTTGAGCCGTTCTTCAATGCAACCGTTATGCTGGGAACTTTGTTTTCTTCTAAGATCTGCTGGAGCAAACCTGGAATAGTCTTCCAATCACCGTAATTGCGTGGTTTGGGGCCAGTCTGACTCCCCGGTAAGCCCATGTAAATAGTTGAGACGCGATGTTCAGAACCAGATTGGAAGGAAATTTTGAGCTCATAGTGCATCCCCTCATTGTTCGAAAGTGTGGCAATGACGTCTGAGTCAGTGTCGACCAGAAACTGCACTACCTTAAAGGGAGCTCCTGCACTATTCAGCTCAAGAAGTTTGCTGGCGCGTTGGTTGGCGGGTTTTGTCGATGGCAAGCATTTCTTATCAACAAACGCTGACATCCCTTCGATGCTGTTTTGGTTGAGGCAAGTCACGAACCATCGTAAAGTGGATTCTCCTGCTGAAGGCGGTCGAGCCTGACCGATCATCATTACGTGGAAAAGGCACACTAGGAGCGCTAGATTTGACATGATTTCGAACCTGTACCAGTGTCAATTTACAGCAATGGAAGTGGGTTGAGAGATCAAACGGACAATGCTAGGAGTTAGATTTTGGATCTCATTTTGTCGAGAACTTCTGAGACAACCTGGTGCAGTGCTGCAACTGGTATCGGCTTGGCTAAGAACCCATCCATTCCGGCATCAAGGCAGATTTGCCTATCACCGCTCATTGCATTTGCAGTGAGGGCATAGATTGGAACATGAGGACGTCCCTTTTGAGCCTCGTTGATCCGGATGATACGGGTTGCTTCCAATCCATCGCAGACTGGCATTTGGACATCCATTAGAACAAAGTCAAACGAATGGGTATCTGCAAGGGCGATCGCTCGAATTCCGTTTTCGGCTACCTCGACGGTACATCCCACATGCTCCAACATTTTGCTTGCTACCAGTACGTTGACCTCATTATCTTCTGCTAAAAGAACATGAAGCGGGCCCGTTCGACTCGACATGACAAGAGCACTCTCGACCTTTATCGATTCGGATTCAACCGGAGCCAATTCAAAAGGAAGTTGGACGGTGAAGGTTGTTCCGGATCCCAATTGACTCTTTACTGAAATTGTGCCTCCCATCAATTCAACCAATCGCCGACTAATGGTGAGTCCCAATCCCGTCCCGCCATATTGGCGCTGAGTCGATTCGTCTGCTTGAGTGAAGCTCTCAAAAATAGCATCAATTCGGTCTGGAGGAATTCCAACTCCCGTATCTTGCACCTCAAGCTGAGTCAAGAGCCTGCCATCAAGAAATTCCCACGACCATCGCAAAACTACTTCGCCTTCCGTAGTGAATTTGATAGCGTTGGAAATTAGGTTTGAGATGACCTGACGCAGACGCACCGGGTCCCCCATGACTTGAGGCATCGCTTTGTCTGGTGCAGATTTCCTAAGTATGATTCCCCGAGCTTTGGCATGACCTTGGAAGAGAGTCACCACATCAGTTGCAAGGTCATCTACACCGACAGGTGTCCGCTCAATTTCAAGTTTATTGGCTTCAATCCGAGAAAAGTCCAAGATGTCGTCGATGACTCGAAGCAATGTCTCACCACTTCCAGCGATCGTTTCAATCATTGAGTGAGCTTCTGGAGGTAGCTGCATCGTTTGCAGTAAGGACGTTAGGCCGATGACGGCATTCATCGGAGTCCGAATTTCGTGACTCATGTTTGCCAAGAAAACAGACTTGGATTTAGATGCGGCCAATGCAGCATCTCTGGCTTGGGTCAGTTCTTGATTGGCAACGTCCAATTCATGAGTTCGTTCTCGAACGAGATTCTCCAGACCAACTTCAAACTGCTTTTGTCCATGAATGTCTTCGGTGCTGCCATACCATCGAATGATGTTTCCATTGTGATCCCGTCTCGCTACTGCCCGAGCTCTCATCCACCGGTAAGTGCCGTCGGCAATTCGCGTACGGTGTTCTGCTTCGTATGGGGTGCCCGTTGTGACGCTGTGTCGCCATTTCAAAAGCAGAGCATCGAAGTCATCAGGATGAATTACGTTCCGCCAACTATTGTCGTCGGTTTTGTCTCTCGTTAGCCCAGTCAACGTGAGCCATCGATCCGAGAAATCTGTCATTGTCCCGTCTGGATTGGCAGTCCAAGGCATTTGTGGACTGGAATCCACCATGAAACGGTAGTGATCTTCGCTTTCGATCAAGGCATCTTCAATTGCCTTAGACGCGCTTATATCTTCGACAATTGCGATGTAATAAGCCGGACGACCCTCTTGGTCACGCACTAAAGAAACCGTAATATGACCCCAAACTTTGCTACCGTCTCGTCGAATTAGTTGGGTGTTTCGGCGATATGATTTTGATTTACCGGATAGGAGGTCTTTGATGTTTTCTATCGCCTCGGGAAAGCCGCTGGGATCACAAACATTCTCGTAACAGATGCCAAGCATCTCTGATTTCGAGTATCCCAGCATCGATGAAAAAGCCTCGTTGAGCTGATTGATATGCCCTTCTAATGAGATCTGGACAATTCCAATCGCAGCATTGGTCAGGATGCTACGATACATTTCTTCACTCGAACGAAGCGACTCTTCGGCAATTCTCCTATCTGTAATATCCGTGGCAGAAACGTAGATGATTTGTTCTTCGGGAAAGGGCAAGATACGCCACGACACCCATCGATAGTATCCATCCTTCGTTCTTACACGTGTTTCAAACTCACCAAGCTCATGGTTGTGCTTAAGCCGCGCCATGATTCGTTGGGCTGATTTGGAATCATCAGGATGGAGAAAGTCAATAATGGGACTCGCAAGTAGCTCTTCGGCACTCCACCCTAGAACTTCGGTCCATTTCGAACCTAACCGTTTGAAGTGTGCCTCATAGTCACAAACAGCCGTTAGATCTAAAGCGACATCAAAAAAGCGGTCTCGCTCATTTTCAGTGAGGATCGCATCATGAATATCCTCGGTAACCCCTAGCCATTCGTGAATCTCACCGGACTCTCCTTGAATTGGTAATGCTCTTGCTCTTTGCCAGCGATATTCATCCTCGATGAGGTATCGATATTTGACTTCAATTCGACGATCGCTGTCCTTGGCCCGGTGCCATTCTTCAATGAATCGTGTCCGATCCTCTGGATGGATAAGGTCGACTACTTTCTCGGTAATTGCCCCTGGGAAATTAAACTCATTGCGACGGGATGGATCGGAAAGGAGAACAACTGATCCGTCTGGTTTGATGGTCCAAAAGTCGACGTTGGATACGTCTGCCAACATGGCGAGCCTATGCTCTGACAAAAACTGAACCCCGGCAAGTGAAGGATCATTACTATTTGCAATACGATCTCGTTCCATATTATCGGGAGTCAATTCTGGTCTTTCGATTCACTACTCCAACATGAAACAGTTGGTTAGTGAGAATTCGGGTGATATCCAAATTCTTAGTCAGTTGTCAATGCTAAATTGTTTTCTCATTCAGCGCGTTACACTTTGAATATTCACGAAATCTAGCTATTGGGATTTCAGCATAACATCAAACCAAATCATGATGGCTCAGTTTCATGAAAGCGTCAACAACATCAGGATCAAATTGTGTACCCGATCTCTCAAGAACTGCTTCCACAGCTACCTCGACTGGCCAAGCCTCTTTGTAGGGACGCTCATGAGTCAACGCATCAAAGAAGTCGGCCACCGCAACGATTCGACCTGAGATAGGAATTTCATGCCCTAGTTTTCCGGCATAGCCACATCCATCCCAATACTCGTGGTGATTCATAGCTATCTCTTCCGCTAGCTTCAAAACGGGTGAGGAACTACCCGAAAGAATACTGGCTCCAATCAGGGTGTGGGTTTTCATGGTATCGAATTCTTCCGTGGTCAGTTTGCCAGGCTTGAGAAGAATCAGGTCAGAGATTCCGATTTTTCCAATGTCGTGAAGTGCCGCTGCGGGGATGATGTTTCCGACGAACTCGTTTGGTAAGCCAAGTTCTGACGCGATCAATCCGCTCGTACGTCCAACTCGTCTAGTGTGTGCCCCGGTATTGTCATCGCGATAGTCGGCGGCCAAGGATAGCCTCTGCATCGTTTCCATTTGGGCATTGAGAAGTTCCTTGGTTCGTTCTAGAACTTTCTGCTCCAAAAGTTGGCGGTGAAAATGTGTCTGCAGGAGGTTGTTGATTCGCAAAAGAACCTCCATTTCATCAAAGGGCTTTGTGAGGAAATCTTTTGCACCTTGTTTCAGGGCTCGATGCTTGGTTTTGGGGTCAGTGTCTGCGGTGAGAACGATCGTTTGACCGCTACCAGATTCGTAACGACCACGGATTTTCTTCATGACCTCAAAGCCGTCCATATGAGGCATGTTCAGATCAAGCAGTAAGAGATCTGGCTTCCATTCACTATGAACGCGCACCGCCTCACGTGGATCATTGGTGCTCACAACATTGCTGAACCCTGCTTTGGAAAGGATGACTTCGAGTAACCGAACATTGGCGGGAAGATCGTCCACAATGAGGATCTTCGCTTGCATGATTAAGTCATTGGATGGGGAATCAGGTGTGCGGGCTTCAACCATTTCGTGTTCGACATGCGAGGTGCGATGAGAGGAGTCTGCAACGATTATCAACCTTATGCCATCCTTCTGACAATGCGGCAAGAGTAGTTCTGCCCGTTTTGGTCAGTATGGGATGAGTTTTAGCGGGAAAATTGGCGGGACTGCAAGATTAATCCCCAAACTGGGTCGATTGACGGGTCTGGCCTAGGTCTATTGGCTGGCAGGGATTATCACTATGGGAGTCAGTGGGTTTGGCGTTTTACTTTTCGTGGCTTCTTTGGTCTCGATTGTTTGTCGCCGATTTCGAGTGCCCTATACCGTTGGACTGACTCTCGCTGGCCTTTGTATGGGCTTTATTCCGAATCTCCCCACGATTCATCTGACAAAGGACTTAATTTTCTCTGCTCTTTTACCGCCCTTGGTTTTTGAGGCAGCACTTCAGATTCGCTGGACGACACTAAAAAACGATTTGACTCTGATCGTCACCTTGGCAACGTTAGGCGTACTCTTGTCGGCCTTGATCGTAACGGGCGGCATGGCATTCATGTTTGGTTGGCCCATCTTGAGTGCGTTTGTTCTCGCAGTATTGCTGTCGGCTACGGACCCAGTCTCTGTAATTGCGACCTTCAAGGAAATCAAAGTTGCTGATCGTCTCAAATTACTTGTTGAGGCAGAGAGCTTGCTGAATGATGGTACAGCGGCGGTCCTTTTCTCCTTGGCTATTGCAGCGGTTGAAGGTGGGATATTTTCTCCTGTTCTCGTTCTTGGTAACTTTGTTTATGTCGTCATTGGTGGGATGGCATGGGGAGCCGCAATAGCCATTTTGGGTGTAGGGTTAGCTGGACGAGCGCACGATCATTTGGTAGAGATCATCCTTTCCCTTCTTGCAGCTTATGTCTCTTTTCTAGTTGCTGAAAAGTTTCATTGCTCAGGAGTTCTTGCGTCACTGACGGCTGGGCTGATCATGGGTAATTCAAAAGTCTTTGTTCGAGAGGCTGATCATGGTAGAGATCCTCTAGAGTCTTTTTGGGAAGTTGTGGCATTCGTGTCTAACTCTCTCATTTTCCTATTGATCGGATTGCAGTTGGCTGAGCGGCCGTTGCTCGCCGCATTGATGCCCATTTGCGTGCTGATCGGTCTTTCCCTGATTGGTCGCGGGTTTGCGGTTTATGGAACTTGTGCGCTATTTACTCGCTCACGATACCGTGTTGAATTTAACGCTCAACACCTGTTGGTTTGGGGTGGTTTGCGTGGCGCTTTGGCGCTGGCACTCGCGTTGGCAATGCCTGCCAACTTGACACATCGGCAAGAAATCATTGATCTCACTTTTGGTGTCGTTGCGTTCTCGACGATTGTCCAGGGGATGACCGTACAGCCGGTTCTACGGAAATTGAAGTTACTCAGCTCGCCCTCAGAAGCGCCTTAGTTGGGCTTGAAACTTCGAAGAATCACAGATTCTGGTGGCTATTGATTGGCGAACAGATTGGTTGCACTTGCGTCCAGATAGTCGGAGACCAATTGAACGCTTACCCAGTTTTGACTTGGACAGCATCCGCCACGCTAATAAACGACCAAATAACTATTGGTAGCGTATGCGTTCGTCCCAATCTACAGGGTCAAGTTGAGCTTTGTCATCAGATCGCACGAATGAACGGAGCGGACTTGCATGAAGGATTTTCCCAGCGGCTCTCGGATGAGATTTTTGTGGGTGAAATCAGTTCTGCCATTCGAACTGCAGAACCGATGTTCCGATATCAGTCAGTTATTTCACTTCCAGGACTTCCAGAATTTAGCTCATCGGAAACCGTGACAATTCATCAGATCGAACCTGGGCGGTGGAGTCTCATTGCGAGTCTCGATCGATTGGGTGAATCGCTCACCGAGCAACATCCAGAGAAGTGGCTGGATTGCCAGTTCCGTTATCTCTTTGACTACAACCCTTTGCCCATGTTTGTAGTCGAAATAGATTCCATGAGGTTCATCGACGCAAATCGTGCTGCGGTTGAAAGTTACGGATACTCGCGCGACGAATTCTTGAATATGTCGATCTTTGACATTAGGTCGAGTCCTGAAACAAAGAAGCTTCGAGAGGAGCTACCCGAGTTCAATGTCGAACCCGTCTATCAAGGCTACTGGAAGCATAGAAAGAAAAACGGGGAAGAAATTGACGTCGAGATTTTAACCAGAGATGTGCTGCTTCAGGATAGTAACAAGCAATTGAGAATCGTTTCGGCGAATGATGTTACCAAGAGGCTAACTATTGAGAGAACGCTCATGCGCGCTCAAGAGAGACTTGCCAGAGCCCAGAAGCTAGCTGGGATCGGAAGTTGGACCTTCGATATCGCCAGCGGAACATTCTGGATCTCCGATGAATACTATCGAATTGCTGGATACGAACCGGGTGGATTCGAGCCGACTCGGGAAAACATCATGGGCTGCATCCATCCTGTAGATCGAGACTCAATACACGTAAAAGCCGCTATTGAATCCTCCCGCGATGAGTCCGTTATTCAGGAACTGAGAATACAAAGACCCTCTAAAGAAATCCGATACGTCGTCAGTCGTTACCAAGTGGAAAGAGACACTGAAGGCAATCCCAAATTCTTCGAAGGCACAATCCAAGACATCACTGAGACGCGAGTTTTCGAACAAGAGATCATTCGTCGGACTGCATTTTTGGAAGCGGAGATGAAATCGTCAAGGATGGGGCTGTGCCTCATGGACGAGAACGCAAACATTGTTTTTGCCAACCAATTGATGCTGGACCTTTGGCAGGCTGACCTTGTTGAGGTTCAACAGTGGACGTTTGCTGATAGAATTCGACGACTTTCGATGAGGATGAAAGATCCGGAAGCCTTCATCGCCGAATCCAAGCGATTGCACATGGATACGACGATCGATCGAATCACTGAAATCGAGATGTTGGATGGTCGGATCTTCGAACGGACGAGTTCCCCAGTCGTAGGCTCAAATGGCCAGAACTTGGGTCTTGTTTTGATGATCACCGATGTAACGGAAATGAAACGAGCGCTTCGTACCGCTCAAGACAGTGAAGCCTCGATTCGTCACATGATGGAATCGATCCCACACTTGGTCTGGGTTGGAAATCCAGATGGCTCCAACGAATACGTGAATCAAAACTGGATTAAGTACACGGGGTTAACACAAGAGCAAAGCTCGGGATTCAAATGGTTTGAGGTGATCCACCCAGACGACCTTGAAGAGAAAAGGGCTTATTGGATTGAGGCCGGTGGAAGGGGTAGCAGTCTCGATCTTGAATGCCGAATCCGGGACAAGGATGGTAATTACCGCTGGTACCGAATTGCTGGCGTTCCATTTAGCGATGCCGATGGCAAGAATATTAAGTGGTTCGGCACCTGTACTGATGTTCATGAACGACATCTCGTTGAGTCAGATTTGGAACAACGAGTTGAGGAAAGAACCGCACAACTAGAGCTGACCAATCATGAGCTAGCCGACGCTAAACGAGAACCTGATTCGGCCAATGCTGCCAAGAGCGAATTTCTTTCACGCATGAGTCACGAACTTCGGACTCCACTCAATTCCATTTTGGGATTTGGACAGATTCTAGAAATGTCCGAGGGGCGGGAATACAAAGGAGATGCCGTTCAATACATTCTGAAGGGTGGTCGTCATCTGGTGGGATTGATTGATGAGATCTTGGATATTTCAAGGGTTGAATCAGGGCATATTGAACTTGAGCTCCGCCCTGTCCGGTTAGCAGATATCGTGGCGGACACGTTTAAGCTTATGCAGCCTTTTGCTGACGAGCGTGGGATCACCATGATTACCCAGTGCGCGCCTGGACATCCGGAATTTGCAATGGCGGACCCTCAAAGGCTTCGTCAGATTCTCCTGAATTTAGCTTCCAATGGCATCAAATACAATCGTCCACAGGGCAGTCTGACCTTTTCCTGTTGTCGCGTTGGTACTGACCGACTTCAGATTCAGGTGAGGGATACAGGAAACGGACTCTCGGAGGAGCAAATGGGGAGGCTGTTCCGACCTTTTGATCGTTTGGGTGCAGAGCGATCCTCGATTGAGGGGACGGGATTGGGATTGGTCCTCTGCCAGAAACTCGCGGAAGCCATGCAAGGAAGCCTTTCCGTGACTTCTACTCAGGGTTTTGGCAGTGTCTTCAGCGTCGAATTAGGATTGGGTGAAGAACCAACCATCCCCTCAATAACCACTCAAGATCCTGCAACATTGACTGCCAAGCCGAGCCTCAGGAAGCATAAGATTCTTTGTATTGAAGACAACCCATCGAATCTACAACTCATTGAAGCGATATTCAGTCAGAGACCCAATATTGAACTGTTAGAGTCTATCCAGGGTCGTATTGGAATCGACCTTGCTCGCCAACATTGCCCCTCTGTCATTCTATTAGATATTCATCTCCCCGACATTTCTGGACATGAAGTTCTAAAATCGTTGAAGGAAAATCCAGAGACTTCGTCGATTCCAGTCATTGCAGTAAGTGCCGACGCTACCGACGCTCAAATTGATCGGATTATGGCCCTTGGTGCGACTCGATACTTGACCAAACCGATTGACGTTAGCAAGTTCATGGGGACTGTGGACGAAATACTCTGTGCTAACGAATTGATTGAGCCAACAGAGTGAACGGTTCTCGAATACGGGTAGAACCAGAGCACGATGACTCTGGAAAGGTTTGGCGACTATGGTGGTGCAGTTTGGGAACTCGATGGGAAGAGACTTCCCAAGGGAGTGACGCTCCAGTTCTTGCTCGGAATGAAACGCGATGAAATGCTCCGGGTTCTCGAAGCCCTTCCAGCTGAAATAGACGACAGCGAGTTTGGACTCAACGTAAGCCCGGTGGAAGAGATGCACGAGGTTTGGGCGGCGGGGGTGACCTACCTTCGGAGTCGAGTCGAAAGGGAAGCAGAGTCCAGTGCTTCTGATGTCTATGCAAGAGTCTACGAAGCAGAGAGGCCCGAACTGTTCTTCAAGTCCGTGGGTTGGAGAGTCGTCGGAAATGAAGATGCGATTTTTACGCGCGGAGACAGCACTTGGAACGTACCAGAGCCTGAACTGACCCTTGTCATCAATGCCTTTGGGGAGATTGTCGGTTACACGGTCGGGAACGATGTATCCAGTAGAAGCATAGAGGGAGAGAATCCACTTTACTTGCCTCAGGCCAAGACTTATCACGGCTCCTGCGCAATCGGGCCCGTAATCCAACTTGCTACTGAAGATGAGATGAGTGAATTGACCATCGAGATGTTTATCGAGCGGGATGGAGAAGAAGTGTTCTCAGGGGAGACAAGCGTCAAGCAGATGAAGCGGACACTCTCGGAACTGGTCAGCTTTCTTTTTCGGCAGATGGCATTCCCTTATGGTGTGTTCTTGATGACAGGAACCGGCATTGTGCCGACGCAAGAGTTCACGCTGGAACCTGGCGATCAGGTCACGATCACGATTGGAGATTTGGTTTTGGAGAATCCTGTCGCAGGTTCACCAGTCTTTGGCGAATATGCTGACTGACCCATCCTTATACGAGATCGCAACTAAATCGCCAGGAGCCTCTGGAGAGTTGCCCTTAACCGAAGAGATGCTCTTGAACGCTCCCTCGGGAGACTTGTTCGGGCTGTCCCAAAACGTCGGGATGGGGTGGGAGCCAAAGAGATCAGTTGGAGACGAATATCTGGTCCTTTCCACTCTGGGAGGATTACGTGATGGTGACGGAAAGCCCATTGCGCTGGGTTACCATACGGGGCATTGGGAAGTGGGCCTGCTCGTTCGAGAGTGCGCTGATGAACTGAAACGACTGGGTGCCATCCCGTTCGCAGGGTTT
>Ga0164297_10001900_pt1 | contig 21390 bp, 18 predicted proteins | sample GEODES058metaG_FD_113539 | JGI IMG/M metagenome (GOLD analysis project Ga0164297, IMG submission 113539) | Dystrophic lake water microbial communities from Trout Bog Lake, Wisconsin, USA - GEODES058 metaG | ecosystem: Environmental > Aquatic > Freshwater > Lake | place: USA: Trout Bog Lake... | reverse complement strand
GAATGATACAACCCATGACATTTTCTTCACTGATAACGCTCAATCGATTTGAATTTTGTTCAAACCTTTAACTGGTAAGGCACCCCTTTTATTATGCTACCCCAAAAAAGTTTAAACAAGTTCTTACCCAAAAACTACGCAAGGCAGGGTAGATTTATTGATGTTGCTGAAGAAAAAAAACGATTCCTACACCAGCAGCCCCAGTCCTTTGCTGCCTTACCTAACCAAAAACAAGATTAGTCTCGATACGGATGCAACCAATGCCTCACAAGCTTTGATAAAACAAACTGCCTTTGCGGCTTCCGTTAAAAATTCGGAAAATCTACGTGAAGAAAGGGACAACGGCTGGGCAAAATCATTGAAAGACATACGCATTATAGGTTCATTTTTGAAAAGATTTTACAAGGGCGAAACAAAATCACTTGGTATGTATGGGTATGTGGTGGTGGACGAGAAATTAGCCACAAAAAGGCGTACTATAAAGATATTATTTGGAGGAATAAAGCTAAATAAAAGGATTGCGATAGGCGACACCATTGAAAACATGGGAGAAGCCGACGTGAATTTGTATAGTGGCAGAACAATTGATGGCAAACATGTACTACTTACCGCTGGCAGCAAATGGATAGTGACAAAGGGTTTCAGCACAATATCCATTCAAAACCTTTCTACTACTATTACTGCTAAATTAGTGTTTATTCCTGCCAAAAAAGTGTCAAAAAAAGGGTGAATTTACGCTAAAAGTAAGGCAATTATGTCTGAAAGTGAGGCAATTCGTGTCAAAAGTGAACGTTTTTCTACCTAAAATAGATCAATTTATAGCGAAAATGACTGGTTTTGTGCTCAAAAGAGGTCAATTCGTGTCAAAAGTGAACGTTTTTCACGTGAAAAACGTTCACTTTTGACACGAATTGCCTCACTTTTAGACATAATTGCCTCACTTTGCGCTTCTTTTCTGTTGATTTTTGATTAAATCTGATAGCTTTTACACTTAATAATACAACTTCTTTTCACAATTCTATGCCTTTATGCACTTATTTATATTGCATATTACACTGCAATATCTTTTAACGCTAAAAACATAATAGTAGCTAGGTTAAATCATGCATAAACAAATCCATTCTTTCCTTTTATGATTAATAAAACAAAAGGGTATCCAAACTTTCGTTCGGGATACCCTTTTTAAATATCAAGCTATTATGTTATGACCTGAATTTCTTGAATATATTAATCAATCCATTTGTAGAACTGTCATGGCTTTTTACAGTCTCTTTATTTTCTAATTCTGGCAATATCTTATTAGCTAGTTGTTTGCCCAATTCCACACCCCACTGATCGAAACTGAAGATATTCCATATAACACCTTGGATAAATATTTTATGCTCGTACAAAGCAATAAGACTACCGAGTGAATAAGGCGTTATTTCTTTTACGATGATAGAATTTGTTGGTTTATTACCTGCAAACACTTTAAAAGGAACCAGTTTTTTGTTCTCTTCCTCCGATTTGCCCGCCTTCATCAACTCGATTTTTACTTCATTTTCACTCTTTCCGTTCATCAAAGCTTCGGTTTGAGCAAAGAAGTTAGACATCAATTTAACATGATGGTCGCCAATTGGGTTATGACTAATGGCTGGCGCAATAAAATCGCATGGTATCACCAAAGTACCCTGATGAATCAACTGATAAAAAGCGTGTTGCCCATTTGTTCCCGGTTCACCCCATATAACTGGGCCAGTTGAGTAATCAATGCTGTTACCATTCCTGTCAACGCTTTTACCGTTGCTTTCCATGTTCCCCTGTTGGAAATAAGCTGCAAAGCGATGCATGTATTGGTCGTAAGGTAAGATTGCTTCGCTCTGCGCCTTGAAGAAATTGGTGTACCAAATACCAATTAAAGCCATCAATACGGGTATGTTTTTATCAAATTTCTCTTTTTGTACGTGTTCGTCAACCACATAAGCACCCTTTAATAACTGTTCGAAGTTGTCGTAACCTATTGTCAATGCAATGGACAATCCGATTGCACTCCATAAGCTATAACGACCACCAACCCAGTCCCAAAATTCGAACATATTGGCTTTATCAATACCAAATTTTGTAACAGCATCTTCATTGGTGCTCAATGCTACAAAGTGTTTTGCAACATGGGATTCATCGTGTGCCGATTTTAAAAACCAAGCCCTCGCAGTAAGCGCATTCGTCATTGTTTCCTGTGTAGTAAACGTTTTTGAAGCAACCAAAAACAAAGTTTCTTCAGGATTTACCTTCTTTAAAGTCTCGGCAATATGAGTTCCATCAACATTACTTACAAAATATGCCTGAATACCTGGTTGCCAATAAGGTTTCAGGGCTTCTGTTACCATCACTGGTCCCAAATCACTACCGCCAATACCTATATTTACTATGTATTTAATAGGTTTGCCCGTATATCCCTTCCATTCGCCACTATGAATCTTTTTGCAGAATGTATGCATCTGCTCCTTGACCTTTTTTATCGATGGCATAATGTCTTTACCATCAACAAGAATAACTTCATCAGAAAAATTGCGAAGCGCTGTGTGCAAGACACTTCGTTGTTCGGTTTCATTGATTTTTATACCCACAAACATTTCGTGGATTGCCTCTTTCACTTTACATTCTTCAGCCAATTGAAGAAGAAGTTGTAGGGTTTTTTGATTGATTATATTTTTGGAATAGTCAAATACAATTTCCTCCAAACAAAGAGAGAACTTATTGAAACGATCAGGGTCTTGGGCAAATAAATCGCGCATGTGTTTGCGGCTCATTTCATCCTGATAATGTTTTCTTAGCAGCATCCATGCCTGTGTATTTGTCGGATTAATTCGTGGTAACATAATGTGTGTTTTCTTTAAATACGTTTTATAACAAATTGTAACCTTATACTAGATTGTCTTGATTGCCGATATTACTTTCTTGACCATCTCTTTTGAGACGTCCAAATGTAGCACCATTCTTATTTGGGAAGAAGAAATATTCATTGCCAATATTCCCTTATCCTTCATTTTCTGTACAAATGTTGCAGGATTTAGCCTTCCTTTTATCTCTGCAACGATAATATTTGTTTCTACTGGCAGTATTTCCCCTGAGTAATCAGCTTGTGCCAACGCCTCAGCAATTTGTTTTGCATGTAGATGGTCTTCTGACAAACGATTGATATTATTCTCAAGCGCATAAATACCTGCTGCTGCCAAAAAACCAGCTTGCCGCATCCCACCACCAAATACTTTTCTTACTCTCCTTGCCTTTTTAATAAAAGTATTCGTTCCCAATAATACACTTCCCACAGGTGTACCCAAACCCTTACTGAGACATACAGAAATACTATCAAAAGCATCACCATATTGTTTTGGGGCTTCTTTTTTTGCAACTATAGCGTTGAATATCCTTGCCCCATCCAAATGGAAACCTAGCTTATTTTCCAAACAAACCTCTTTGATAGCAAGAACATCAGCAAAATCATAACAACTGCCTCCTCCCCTATTTGTAGTGTTCTCCAATGCCACCAAACTTGTTGCCGCTTTGAAATCCTGATTTGCATTGATGCCCTCCAACACTTGTTCGGCAGTAATCCTTCCCCTGTCTCCATCCAACAACTTAACAGAGCAGCCACTATTAAAAGCAATTCCTCCGCCTTCATATTGATAAATGTGGGATAGTTTATCACAAATCACTTCATCGCCAGGCTGAGTATGTACTTTTATAGCTATTTGGTTCGTCATCGTACCACTTGGGCAAAATAACCCTGCTTCCATGCCAAATAGTTCAGCAGTTATGGCCTCAAGTTCATTCACTGTGGGGTCTTCACCAAACACATCATCCCCTACTTTTGCCTTCATCATTGCCTCCATCATTTCATGAGTTGGCTTCGTAACAGTATCCGATCTTAAATCTATCATCTTGAATAAATTAGAGTTGCAAATGTGACATATTTACTAATTATTACACTCACATTAAATAAATGTTAGTGTATAACCCTTTAAAAAAATATTATTCTTTATTTTTCTGAATTAAAAATAGGCTATTCCACCTCGCTGTCGTATTTTCGCCGACTTTTAAAATTTGCGTTGTTGGATAATTCTATTGTTTCAATCAACTAATACACTTAAATAACGTTTATCACCTTACAAACAAGCATAAACACCATATATGAGGCAGCTCAAAATTGCAACACAGATTACCAACAGAGATTCTCAGGCCGTAGAAAAGTATCTGCAGGAAATTTCTAAAATTCCGATGATCACTCCTGAAGAGGAAACAACATTGGCGCAGAAGATCAAAATGGGTAATCAAAGGGCTCTTGACAAATTGGTTCAAGCGAACCTAAGGTTTGTGGTATCTGTTGCTAAGCAGTACCAACATCAGGGGCTATCTCTTAGCGATTTAATTAACGAGGGCAACCTCGGATTGATCAAAGCGGCACAACGCTTCGACGAAACTAAAGGTTTCAAATTTATCTCTTACGCCGTGTGGTGGATTCGCCAATCTATACTACAGGCGTTGGCAGAGCAGGGCAGATTAGTCCGCTTGCCTCAAAACAAAATTGGCACTTACAACAAAGCCAACAAGGCTTACATGGCTTTCGAACAAGAACACGAACGTGAGCCATCTACCGAAGAGTTGAGCGACATCCTCGAAATGAGCGAAACAGAAATCAACAACATCTTTCAAAGTAATACCCGCCACACATCTCTAGATGCACCTGTGCATGAAGCAGAAGATGTAGCAATGGGCGATTTGCTTCAAGGAAATGATGACACTGATGAAGATGTGATGAAAGATTCATTGAGGGACGAAATTCGCCGTGTATTGAAATCACTTAGTCCAAGGGAAGCAGAAATAGTAAATGCTTATTTTGGACTGGATGGAGAAACAGGTGTTACTATCGAACAAATCGGTTCAAAATACGATCTTACTAAAGAGCGTATCCGCCAAATTAAGGAGCGTGCTATTAAACGTTTGCAAAAAGCACGTTACAGTAATGCACTTAAAGCATATTTAGGCTAAAAAGAAAATCCATTCAAATAAAAAAGGAGGTTGTCAATGTTTGACAACCTCCTTTTTTATTTGAATCAAGTGCAAACTAAAATCCATTTTCGAAAAAATATATTAAACTTTCGCTTATTTTCGCACTTTCTAACGATTTAAATAAACAATATGTCTAAGGTTGATTTAAAAATGCTTGCTACCCAGCTAAATGTATCTGTTTCTACTGTATCTAAAGCGTTAAGGGATAGCCATGAAATTGGCATTGCCACCAAACAAAGAATATTAGAAAAAGCAAAGGAACTTGGCTACAGACCCAATCCCTACGCAAGCTACATGCGCCAACAAAAAAGCAAAACCATTGCGCTAATAATCCCAGAATTGAACAACAGCTTTTTCTTGCAAGTGATAAATGGTGCTGAATCGATTGCAGGTGAAAAAGATTATCACCTACTCATATATATATCCCACGAGGATTATGAAAAAGAAAAGAGCATGATAAAGCATCTGCAAAATGGCAGAGTAGATGGCATACTAATGGCTGTTTCACTCACAACAAAAGATTATGCCCACCTTGAAGAATGTATAGCCAATGAGTTGCCCATCGTTTTCTTCGATAGGGTTTGTCACGAGATAGAAACAACAAAAATAGTTACGGACGATTTCGCAAGTGCGTTTGCAGCTACCGAGCATCTTATTAAAAATGGTTGTAAAAACATTGGCTACCTCTCTATTTCAGACCATCTATCCATTGGCATAAAAAGATTGAATGGTTATAAAGAGGCTTTAAATAAGTACGATATTGAGTTTAAGGAAGAAAATTTGGTTAAATGTATCAATGACGAAAAAGAAAATTATAAACTAATCAAAGAAATGCTCACACAACCAGAAAAAATAGATGGAATTTTCGCCTCAGTTGAACGATTTGCACTCTCCACTTACAATGTCTGCAAGGATTTAAATATTAGCATCCCCGATGATCTGAAAGTAATCTGTTTCTCTAATTTATATACCGCCGATTTCTTGCACCCTACCCTTAGCACTATCAACCAGCCAGCTTTCGAAATGGGTGCAACTGCTGCCGAAACGCTGCTTAGACATCTCGAAAAGAAAAAAATTGAATTGGTAAACGAAAATATCGTCATTAAATCGACTCTTATAGCGAGGGAGTCTTCCTCTAGAAGAGTTGATAAATTAGGTTAAATAAAATAAAAAATCATAAAACAAAAAGGGTCAGATGTCTGCCCCTTTTTGTTTTATGATACCCCTCACATTACTTTTCAAACATATAAACCAGTAAAATATATTTTAATTTTCTATTACAAAATGAAAAACAAAGAGACTTACAATTTCATAGTCAGTTCATTGACAAACATTAATAATATTTTTTAACCATTAATAAACATTTATGAAAAAAATCTACTTAGCACTTATTACAGTCTGCATTTTCACAGTCAGTAACGCTCAAAAAGTCTATTTCAAGCAAACTTTCGACAACCCTACTCTCGATGGTTCCACCAATTACATTTCCGCTGGCGATTACTATGGCCCTCCCGTGTCATCAAGTAGTGCTTACATCCAAATCGCCCCCAATTGCCTTTACTCAAGCCCAACCCCAGATAGTTCTCAATTTACATTTATTGGAACAGGCATCACAGGAACTGATTCACTCGTACCTGATGGTAACGGTGGATATCAAATTTCGCTGAATAAATTCTCTGGGACTTCCAATGAATGTACACTCGTGCGCTCTGTTCCACTTGCTGATTCTACTCCCAACTTTTTGGTAATAAACTACGATGTTACTCCGAGCGAATTTTCTGTTAAGACAGTTAGTGCCTCGCTATATTGTACAGTTGGCATCATCAAAGACACCTTGCGTTCTGAAAACACCCTTGCAACCGGCGAAACTGCGCGTGTTGGTATATCATGCAACGGAGGGGCAACCAATATTTTCCGGTTAAGGGATCCAGTAACCCCTGCAACAATGGGAGTCGATTCATTTACTACAGGTTCAAAATATACAGTCACTTTTGTGCTCAACAACAGTACCGATTCTATTGCTTACCATACTTATCAAGCTCCCAATGGTAGTATAGACAGTGTCTTAGGCGGTCGCTGGGATGCTTGGGTCACTACATCCACAGGTACAGCAACCAAAGAGTTGTCTAGTAGAAAAATTCCATTCCAAAATCCAATGCAAGGTTTTCGCTTTTTGGTAACAAATACCCCACAAGTATCTTATCTTTTGGATAATATCTTAGTCACCGATGGTGCTGTCCCAACCAACCTACCCATCTCCCTAGCCAAATTCAATGCTGAAAAATTAAATACAACAACCGTCTCTGTTTCTTGGACAGTAGCAAATGCTACCAACATAAAAGAGTTCGCAGTAACCAAAAGTACCGATGGCACCAACTTCAAATCAATTGGCACAGTTCCTTTCGCAGGTACAAAAGATTATACCTTCAATGACAATAGTTTAGGTGCAGGCACTAGCTATTACAGACTCACTTCTATCGCTAAAAACGGTGCAGAACAGTATAGTGGCATAGCTTCTGTTGTAAACAAAATAAGCGGAACATCAATTATTTCCCTCGTTCCAAACCTTGTTCATAGCACCGCAACCCTCAACATCAGTGCAGCAAAGGCAGATGCTGTCTCTGCAAGGGTCTTGGATGTAGTTGGGCGCACTATTCAAGTAAAATCAATCAACATCCCCGAAGGAAATAGCCAAACAAGTTTCAATTTCACCACTTTGAAGGCAGGAAGCTACTTCTTAGAAACAATCGCTTCCGACGGATCCATCAAAACAATCCGTTTCGAAAAACAATAACCCCTTTAGATTTCATAAAAAGGCATCCTGAATTGAATTCGTGGATGCCTTTTTTGTTTTCCTAAACGTTGTTTTAAATGATAAAAGAAAGCATTTTCACGCCAATTATATGATTTCCGAAATCCTTTGCATATTTCCGAAATAAAACCGTTACAAAAATGAATCATTCCGAACTAATATTAATACAGTAATGCATAGTATTTTACTTAATATTGCTGGGTTATTGTTTTGAGGTTAAATTTATTCACTCACAAAAAAAGTTTACTACATGAAAAAGAATTTACTCGTTGCGCTTTCGGCGTTTTTGATGCTTATTGTGCATCTCTCTGCACAAACCGTTTTTACAGATACCACTGCTGGAGCAGGCTCTTGGGTTTGTCCTGCTGGGGTCACATCAGTAACTGTAGAATGTTGGGGCGGCGGTGGTGGTGGTGGCTTTGCCCACTACCAATACTCTGCTGCTGGTAGTGGCGCAGGCGGCTCTTACATCAATTATACAATGCCAGTCACATCAGGAACTACCTATTATTTTGTTGTAGGTGCTGGCGGAACAGGCGGTACAGATTCTATTACCCCTGGTGGCAATGGTGGTGCTTCCTATTTCGGCAGTACAATAGATACCACACTTCCTAACGCTGTGGTATTGGCAGTTGGCGGCATTGGCGGCAACAGTACCGATACTGGAGGCGTATCGGCAGCTCATGATTCCGCTACAGGTGGTGCTGCACTTTCAAGCGGAAATTTGCCATTAAGTGGTTATACTTTAAGCCTTTATGGTGCAGCAGGTGGCTCTGGCACTGCAACAGGTGCAACCCCAGGTGGTGCTGGCGCAAATGGTGGTGCAGGCGGTGCGAAAAGCACAAATTTTTCTGCTTCTAAAAAAGGTTATAATGGTCTTACTCCTGGCGGTGGCGGTAGCGGTGCTATTTGCAAAACAGTTAAAGCTGGCGAAGTAGGTGGCAATGGTGCCGTTGGCGAAGTCCAACTTACTTATGTATCTGCTACAAGTGTTTTCAAACCAACGTCTTTCACTGCAACGACTGCTTCCATAACATCGATAGATTTATCCGCTACTTCTAACGCAAACAACAACAATATTGTAGTGATTTATAGCACAACAAATGCCTTCACCCCCCCTATCAATGGAGTAGCTGTAGCTGCTGTTGGTTCATCTTTCTTGGGTGGCACTGTTCTTTACACTGGTGCAGCAAGCGGTCTGACTACTCAAACTAGTTTGCAACCCGGCACTACTTATTATTATGAAGCAATCTGCTATGATGCTTCTTACAATTATTCTCCGGTAGTTACAGCAAATGCTACAACATTGGTTTCTAACATTATCAATGCAGATTTCACTGGTGCTACCGCTAATTATTTCTCTGGCATCACCACACAAGCTGCAACCATCACCCAGTCTTTTGGCTCAGGTGTGTTAAACGAAAAATATGTTGCTGACTCAGGTTATGCGATAGGTACTTTCAGTGATACTGATTTTGTATTGATGCCAATAGATACTGCTGTCGATTTTGGTTCATCCTATACTTTGGGCTATGCAGTATCTAATGGCTGGTATGAAGATTATAAAATTGCACCAATAAACGGATATACTTTAGATGTTTCTAGTATCTCAGGAACTTTCGAACAAAGTGCGGCCGCTTCTACTAATACTTTTGGGGTATTATATGGCATCGGTACAGCTACAAATGCTCCAGATACCTTTTTTAACGCTATCAGTACAACTCAAAATGTAGATACTGGCGGGGGTACTAAAATGGCAGCTACCACCGAAACTTTCTCAAGCAAAACAGCTGGCATAACTTTAAATAATATCGTCAGCAATATTTCGGGTAGTCAAGTATTATATGTGCGTCTGGTGGTTTATCGTGCTTATGCAACTGTAACAAAAGCAGTTTTATTCAATACAGCTTTTACAGTGGGTGGTACATTCACAGACAATTTACCTGTCACTATAGCCAAGTTTGGTGCTGAAAAAATAAACAATACTACCGCCTCTGTTTCTTGGTCTGTCGCAAATGCTACCAACATAAAAGGGTTCACAATAACAAAAAGCACCGACGGCATCAACTTCAAATCAATTGGCACAGTTGATTTTGCAGGCACAAAGGCTTATACTTTCACTGACAATAATTTAGGTGCGGGAACAAGTTATTACAGACTTACTTCCATCGCCAAAAACGGTACAGAACAGTATAGCAGCATTGCCTCGGTTGTAAATAAAGTAAGCGGAACATCAATTTTGTCCCTTGCGCCAAACCTTGTTCATACAACCGCAATCCTCAACATTAGTGCTGCAAAGGCAGATAACCTTACTGCAAGGGTGTTAGATTTGTCAGGTCGCACTGTTCAAGTAAAAACTATCAGCATCCCCGAAGGAAATAGCCAAGCAAGCTTCAACTTTAGTAATTTGAAAGCAGGAAGCTACTACTTAGAAACTATTGCTTCCGACGGATCAATTAAAACAATCCGTTTCGAAAAACAATAGCCCCTTAGATATTTCATGAAAAAAGGCATCCCGGATTTAACTCCGTGGATGCCTTTTCATTTATCCGATAATCTCCTAAAATCTGTCCGATTCCCTCATAATTCTGTCCTTTTTTGAGACCATTCTATCGTCACCCTCACAATTATCTCTTCAATACATGAAATAGCCTCTCCATCGTGTGGAAGTACCTCTCCGTCGGATGGAGAACCCTCATAAGTTTTGAAGAGATACCTCTATCGGATGAAAGTACCTTTCCGTCGGATGGAGAGGTACTTTCATGATTTGGGGATACCTAATCAAATTGCCCTGAATGATCTGCATTTCAATTTCCGAAACAATGCAATTAATTTAGAACATTTCCGAAAAGGTACAAACCCATTGCATATTCTATTTTTACCACCCAAAAGTAGTTAGGTTAATAAAAGTTCTTTGAAGAAGAGTAGTATGTTAATAGAATATTATCTTTTAAATAAAAAAACGGATTTAGGCAGCACTACCAAAACAAACTGCATCTTTACACACAGACAACACTAAACTTTAAAAACAATGGACAGAAAAGAATTTTTAGCTCAACTTGGGTTGGGTACAGCAGGGTTAGTTTTATTTGGTTGTTTGGGTGGTTGCGAAAAAAACGATGTGCCTACGCCTCCCTCAAATGTAAATTTAAGTATCGATTTAACCAACAATACCTATGCTAATTTGCTTACACCGGGCGGAACATATACAACCAGCAACGGTATTATTATTGCACAAACAAAAACAGGAACCTATATAGCAGTTTCAGTAAATTGTACCCATCAAGGCGTGCCAGTAAAATACTTCGTAAACACAAATAAATTTATTTGCCCTGCACATGGTTCAATTTTCAGTGCAAATGGCAGTGTGGTAAGTGGGCCAGCAGGTTCACCATTAAAACAATACACAGTTACTCAATCTGGCACTGTGCTTACAATTACGGGATAAATAGGTAAAATCCGACTAATTTTTCAGAAAAAATACATTACAAATAATAAGTTCATAGTACTTGAAAGCAAGCAACTTATTTTCAGTTTAACACACACAGTAATTAGATTATGAATAAAACGTTACTCACAATTTCTTCGGCTTTTTTACTGATAGTCATTGCCTCGTCGGCTATCAATTCCCCAAAAAGTGTTACTTACATTAATGGTGCTTCTGTTGCTGGTTATAGTAATGGTTGCAGTTGCCATGGCTCAGTAACTACTCCAGGGGGCGGCATTGCACTAGCAGGTATTCCGGATACTGTTATTACAGGTCATAAGTATGCTATCAGTATCACACTTACAGATTCTGTACAAAAAAGATGGGGTTTTGATATGGCTGTTGGCAAGGGGGCATTTTCTATTGGCACTGGTTCACTGGTAGCATTGACTGGTACCACCAATGCACACCACGGAACTTCTGCACCTGTTGGCCCGTCACCCTACACCTTCGATTCTCTTTATTGGACTGCTCCAACAACCATTCCTCCGGGTGGAAAAATTAAGTTTGCTTTTGCGGGTAATGCAGCAAATAATAACAACCTTAGCAGTGGCGATCATGTTTACAAAGGCACTTTTACAACTATTGTTATTGCAAACACGGTACCCGTAAAACTTGAATCTTTCAGTGCTGCACTCTTAAATAGTGAAGTGAAAATCAGTTGGCTAACCGCTACCGAGCTAAATACTAATTATTTTGAAGTGGAAAGAAGCATTGATGGGCAAAATTTCGAACATGCAAGTACAGTAAGTGCAGCAGGCAACTCAACCACAACAAAAAGTTATGCTTACATAGATGATGCTAGCAACCTCAGTGGCACTGTTTATTACCGCTTAAAAACAGTAGATAAAGATGGTAGCAGTACATACAGCAATGTAATCTTTGTTACAATTCGCAGCTCACAACTCACAACTCTCTCAGTTTACCCCAACCCTTTAAGAGCTGGGCAAGATGTGAAACTGACATATTTATCAGAAAAATCACAAATTGTAAACTTTCAGGTTATCAATATCATAGGTAGAAAAGTAAGTGCTACGAACGTTTCTGTAAATGAAGGGCGAAACGCAATTTCATTGCCTACTGGGCATTTGGCAACTGGCGTTTACTACATAACAATTTCTGTAAACAATAGATTTGTTCAGAAAATACCGTTCGTTGTTGAATAATTTTGAAAAAATAATGTTGCAATAAGGGTATTATCAAAAATATTTGTCTTTTAGTTTTAATATATAATTTTTTTTCAAAAACAGGCAGCACTACCGATACAGATTGCATCTTTACCGAAAAGAGAAATTTTAAGAGCAAATATTTTTAACATCAATTAATTCAATTTTTAACAAACAAACAATCACAAAAAAATGAACAAGATTCTTTACACAATCTCAACTGCAATCGCAATTGTAGTAATTGGCTCATCGGCAATCAATTCACCTAAACAAGTAACGCATTCTACTGGGTATTTTAGTTCAACAGCCCAAAGTTGTAGCTGTCATGGTACCACAATGATTACCTCCAACAACATTTTAATAACTGGCATCCCTGATACAGTTGTTGCTGGTCAATCCTATCCTATGAGTCTTACAATTAGCAACCCAAGTGGTAAGCGTTTTGGTTTTGCAATTAATTCCGGTACTACCGGTGGCACTTTTACCACTACCAATAAGTACGCCCAAGTATCTACAACTAAAAAGTATGAGATGACACACTTAAACCCTCCAGCAGCTACCGGAACATATACTTGGGATAATATAACTTGGAAAGCTCCTGCTACAGCTAGTACCGTAAAAATTGCTTATTGTGGCCTTTGTGGAAAAGCAACCTCTGGTTCTACAATGGTAGCTGGTTACAAAAATATTTTATCCACTGTTGTTGTTACAGTAACACCAGTAAAACTAAGTTCTTTTGATATTGCACAAAGCAATGGCAAAGTAAACATGGCATGGACTACTGCAAGTGAAATAAACGTTGCCTATTTTTCAGTTCAAAGAAGCTTGGATGGTGTAAACTTTACCGCTGTGGGTAAAGTAAATGCAACAGGTAATTCTGCATCTCTTCACACTTATGATTATACTGACGACGCAACAAATTTGAGTGGAGCAATCTATTATCGCTTAAACACCGTAGATAAAGATGGGAGCAATTCATATAGCAAGGTAATGTCAACTCAGTTATCAATTATCAATTCTAAATTGTCAATTTATCCTAACCCATTAAGGGCAGGGCAAGATTTAAAGTTGAATTATACTTCAATCAAAACAGGAACTGTTTCAGTTCAATTGGTAAGTATGTCGGGCAAAAGGGTAATCAATACAAACCTTGCTGTTAACGAAGGAAGTAATACTTTATCAGTAGCAGTTGGTCATTTGGCTGCTGGTATATATTACCTAAATGTAGTTTCAGAAAATGGTTCTGCTCAAAGGCAACAATTGGTTATAGAGTAATATTTTAGATGAGTATCAATAAAAAAAGATACTCATCTATTTAAAATATCTTTATTTTCGGTTTTTCAAAACCATTTTATAATTTTTAAAAAAAGTTTTTTTTATGCGCAAGTCTTTACTCATCATTAGTTCAACAATCCTTATTGTAGCCCTTTGCACCTACGCTACTAATTCTAAAAACCGAATTCAAAAATTGGATAGGGTAACTTATTCTGATGGTAACAATATTGGTGCAAGTGGTGCTGGTGGTTCATCTTTCGCCCAAACTGGCTGTACCGCTTCTTCTGGATGTCACGGTACAAAAGTTTCTACTGCTGTAAAAGGTGTTTTTAGTGGTTTACCTGCTAATAACCAAGTAATTGCTGGTCAGACTTATACACTGTCATTGGTAATTACTGATAAAGGACAAAAGAGATTTGGATTTGACATTTTCTCTTCCTCAGGCACCTTTAATACTACTAATACATTTGCAGAAGTAGATACAAACTGGGCATCAAATGGTTTCCCTGGAGCAGAAATTCACCATGGCTCTTCAGCACCAACAGGAACTAGTCCTTACACTTTTGATAAAATTACTTGGACTGCCCCTTCAATTCCAGGGCTAGATACTTTTTATTACGCTGCTAATGCCGCAAATGGTGATAACTTAGCTAGTTCAGCCGATCATTCAATGCTAGGCAAACCAATTTATTTAACTGTTAACCCCTCTACTACGCCTGTAACTTTGGCTTCTTTTAATGCTGCTTATGCAGCAAATAAAGTTGCTTTAAGTTGGACAACAGCAACAGAAATAAATACTGACCACTTCGAAATAGAAAGAAGTACAAATGCTAGAACTTTTTCAGTTGTTGGAAAAGTTAAGGCAACTGGCAACTCATCATCAGAAGTTGGGTATAGCTACACAGATAATGTTGCTGCGTTGAGTGGCACAATTTATTATCGCTTAAAATCAGTTGACAAGAATGGTGCGTTCAATTATTCTAACATTAAATCTGTAGTGGTAAATTCTACAAAGAATTTAATTACAAACGTTTATCCCAACCCAGTAAGTGCCGGTCAGACAATAAAGGTTAATTACACAAGTATTCAGTCAAGTAATGTTACCGTAGAAATGATTAGCATCTTGGGTAAAAAAGTTTATAACACAGTGTTGCCAGTAAACGAAGGTTCAAATACACTTTCATTGATGGCTGGTCACTTACCAGCAGGATTATACTATATATCTATTGTTGATAATACTGGGGCTACTCAAAGATTACCTGTAGTAATCAGGTAAATAATTAAATCAATTCAGCCTTTGTAATAAAGGCTGAATTGATTTAATTTATTCATATAGAATTAAAAATTTGCTTGTCAAATAAAAATATTGTGACGATGAAATTAATTAAAAGGATAGCATGTTTTGCGTTAATAGCTACAATGATTGGATTAACTTCTGAATCATGCAAACATGAAGCTGGGACATTGGATAAATGCCTTGGAAAAAACATAGTACTTGATACTACAAATACTCTTGTAAACAATGTTGAAGACACAACAACGACACCTCCAACTTTAGGGGAAATAATAATAGATACTGCATTTGTAAAAGCGGATATTATTAAAAAACCTTACTATGGCAGTATTGATGGAGGCAAAAGTGGATGGCATTTATTACCATTGGACACAATGCTTCCTGTGGGTACTTATCATCTAATAGTAAAAGATGGGGATGGTTGTTTATCATCAGTTTACACACAATATATTACTTACTAACAACCACTCACAACAAGAGTTTGATAATTAAAATTTTTGCTTAAATGAAAAAGACAACGAAAATAATATTGGCACTGATAATTGGTTCTGTGTTTATTGGGTGCTACTATGACAAGTCTGATGTAATAAACCCAAATGCTGCTTTCGTAGGTTGCGATACAACAAGTGTTTCCTATGCAAGTACCATTGCGCCAATTTTGTCTAACAATGGTTGTAACGTCTGTCATGCTGGTTCAGCTGCTGCTGGTGGGGGGATAGAACTGGATACATATACTACTCTAAAAGCAGAGGGTGTAAAGGGTGATTTGCTTCCAGCTGTAAGGCAAGATCCTTCTTGTGCTAGTTGTGCTTCCAATTATCAACCCATGCCATTATCTGGTACTAAATTAAGCGACTGCAACATCAATAAAATATCAGCTTGGATTAATCAAGGTTTTAAACAATAAAAAATGTAAAATATGAAAAAGGTAATTCTTATCGCAGGTTTCTCTGCTATGTTTTCTTTGGGTGCTATGTCTCAAAAAGTATATGCTACCAAAACTGGGCAAGTAAGTTTCGATGCCACAGGCACTTGTGCCGAAGCTATTAAAGGTTCCAACAACCAAGTAGATAGTAAATTCGTAGACAAAAATGGGCAAATTATTTTTAGTGTGTTGATTAAAGGCTTCAAGTTTGCAAATGCTTTGATGGAAGATCATTTCAACGAAAACTATATGGAAAGTACAAAATTTCCTAAAGCAGATTTCAAAGGATTCATCACAAACATAGCTGCTGTAAACTTTGCTAAGGATGGTACTTACGAAGTTTCTGCTAAGGGAACATTGACCATTGATGGAAAAGGGAAAGAAATGACCGTTCCTGGTACAGTAACCATAGAAAATGGAAAGCCAACTATCAAAGCAAGCTTCAATATCCCCTTGAATGATTTTATTCACGGTAGTTACATTGGCACTCAAATTAATGCCAATGCAAAGACTACTGTTGTTTGCAAGTACGAGTAATCACTTATCATTATCAGTAAATTAATTTCATGAAAATAGTATTCAAAAAACAAGTACTTGCACTTTGCTTAGTACTAATTGTTACTTGTAAAATGGCAATTGCTCAAGATGTTGATTTGTTTAAGAGCCTTGACGAACAAGATAAGAAAGACAAGCAAAATCAGACTGACTATACCACAGCTATATTCAAGACTACCCGTTTGATAAACGGGCAATCCATTGAAAACGTAGGTGCTGGCATATTGGATGTAAAGATTTCACACCGCTTTGGTACAATCAATCAAGGTGCTTATGGCTTGTGGGGACTTGATGCTGCAAGTATGCGTATGGGTGTAGATTATGGTATTAATAGTAAATTGATGGTAGGTGTTGGTCGTACAAATGGTGGTTTGTTCGATGGATTTGCGAAATATAAACTACTTAGGCAATCAACAGGTAAAGTAAACATGCCTGTTTCTGTAAGTATTTCTGGTTCTGGCATTTGGAGGACTCAAAAAGATAACACCTTAAATAACTATACAGACCGATTCAATTATTCTGGTCAGGTATTGATTGCTCGTAAGTTCAATGATTTTATCTCTTTGCAACTTGCCCCAACTATCGTTCATTACAATTCTGTTCCAACGTCATCCACTCCCAACGATTATTATTCTCTTGGTATGGGCGGTAGGTTACGTATAACAAAGCGTGTAAACCTTACTACTGAATATTATTACAGATTCACAAAAGTTGCTGGATATGTAAACTCCTTCTCCGTAGGCGTGGACATTGAAACTGGTGGGCACGTATTCCAATTTCATTTCACTAACTCTACTGGTATGAATGATAGAACATTTATAAATGAAACAAGTGATAAATGGAGTACCGCCGGTGTACACTTCGGGTTTAATATCGCTCGTGTATTTGTTATTAAAAAGCCGAAAGAAATAAAAATTTAATTTTTATAAAAATAATGCAAGCTCTAAACGTCCTTCTAAATTAAATTTGGAAGGACGTTTTTTATTTCTCCTACATTCAGGATTGCCTAGAAATTAAAAATGTCGATTAATTATTTTAAAAAGTGTAACTATCGCTAGAAACAGAAATTCTAATGTAAAAAATATATCAATGCACAAATTCATTCTAAGCATTATTTTCTTAATGTGTAATTATACCTCCTTTTCACAGGTTGATAGCTGCAAGTACGATACAGAAGGCAGCTTTAATAAAAATGAAATAAAGACAGTTATTAATCACAGAGAAATAGAAAACAGTAATGCTAAAACACTTGCAAGCCTACTAAACGAGCAAGCCGGGTTGGTTGTAAATGGAGCTTTCCAACCAATAGGTAGTCTCGTTAACATTTACATGGAAGGTTATATTGGAGGAAAAGTACTTATTGAGCTAGACGGACTGACAGTTTGGGATCCGTCTAGTATTGCTGAAAACTATTTCGACCTAAATTATATTCCCCTTAGCATTATAGAAGAAATAATCATTATACACGGTAGCCACTCAACCAAATATGGCAGCGGTGCTATAGCTGGAGTAATAAATATTATCACAAAGAAAAAGGAGAGCTTAAAAAAGTTAAATGCAATAGCTGAAACGGGAGTAGGAAACAGAGGCACTTCCTTCCAAAACCTTCAACTTTGGGGATCTCTACAAAAATTGGTTTATCAAATAAATTACGCTGGCTATCATACAACCGGGTTTTCTTATGCCCAAGATACCACTGGAAAGAATGGATTTGACAATGATGGATTTAAAAGCCAACTATTAAATAGCAATTTTGAATATAAACTTACCAACACCATTAAATTATTTAGTTACTTTCTTTATAGCAAATACAAAGCGGATACGGACGCTGATAATTTCACAGATGCCGTAAACAATTACTATAAAAATTCATTCCTAAATACAGGGTTAGGATTTACCTATACAAAAAAGAAATTATCAATTACAGGTAACTATAAATATAATGACGCAACAAGGGCATATTATGATTCAATTGTTAATACAGAAAAGTACATTGGTATTGCTCACCTGCTAAATTTGAAAGTCACTACCGCATTTACAAAACAAATATCTTTTTGTGCAGGGTTCGATTATAGCCACGATGAATTTAAATACTACTCTACCAATTTTTCCAACGTTACCCTACAAACCAAATATCCAACAACATATCAATTGGGGGTTTATTCTACACTTAAATATACAAGCCTAAATAATAGGTATCAAGCGTCACTTGGATACCGAACAAATCAAAATAACATAGCGAATATCGATAATAGTTATTTTATCACCAACGCATACCAGTTCAATAAAAAGTTTAGTATCCTATCAAATATCAGTAGTGGTTTTACAACTCCCTCTATTTATGCAGCAAAAGACAGCTTTGTAGGAAATGAAAAGTTACTGTCAGAACGTTCTATCAGTTTCCAAATTGGCATTGAATATAAAACGAAATCATGGCAACAAAAGCTATTGATATTTCACAACAATATGAATAATGGAATAGACTTCAATAGCAATATCGGCACTTTTTCCAACTGTAATGGATTTAAAATTTGGGGTATTGAATATGAAACAAAACTAAAACTAACCAATCACTTCTCATTTAATTGCAACTATACATTCTCAGTAGGCAAGGAAACAACCATCAGCCGACAAGATTATACCGACACCATAACCTATCCCCACCTCGTTCGCATACCAAAGCACATTGTCAATGCAGGATTCAGCTATCATGACAAACGCTTTGCAGCAAGCATTAATGGTCATTGGGTAAGCAACTATTACGACGTAGGATGGATTACCAACGACTACCCTATGAAATCTTATATTGTACTTGGCTCATCGTTTTCCTATTCCCCTTCTAGCTACTTAAAATGTTGCGTCAATATACAAAACCTAACTAACAATAAATTTATTGATACCCGTGGCTTTAATTCCACTCCGTTTATGGTACAAATAGGGGTTAGTATCTTATTGTGATATACTATTTATAAAGCACCTACCTTGCACGAAACATTTTATGCAGCAGCCCAATGAAATAATTTACTACCAATTGCCACCTTTTTGTGTCCTCACTATATTGCTTCCTGCTTATGCCATTTCCGACAATGTTTGGGAATCTACTGCTGAACTAGTCAATAATCCAACCTTCGAGAAAAACAACGAGGCCCTAAAAGAAAGGATGGAAGCAGCAGACCCTCAAACCGTTTTTAAATTGGTTTTCCTCGATTGTGTACTAATATGCCAAGTACTAAGCTTTCTAGAATTTTATTATGACAGTATTCTCTTGCCAAAAAAGAAAAGCAAGTACAATTTTACCGAAAAAGAGACAGAACACAAGCAGATACTCGATGCAATTATAGACCAAATAATTAAAATTCGTGAGGAGATTTATGTTGTTCTGCCCATGTTAAACAAACCTTTTTGCGAAGACAACACTGCAACTAAAATAATTGCAAACGCTATAAAAACCTTGGGGCTAGATAAAGAAAAAGTAGTAGCATACCTGTGTATGGATGAAGTGGCAAAGGTAAATTTGATAAATGCCACCTTTGCTTTCTTCACTAGGTTTCTTTTATTTGGCGAGTCCAATTTTAGTAATCGCCTCCATGAGGAAAGTTTTTGTTGCACTACCGAAATAAGGGAGGTAACCGAATTGTTCAAGCAAGCAAAAGAAAAAGCCAAACTTGATGAGAGATATGCCATGCCCCTGTCGCTGAGGGATGTTGTAGTGCTTTTGATGGTGAACAATCTATTTCAGAAAAACTATTTTTCTGATGGAGGAGATGAAGTGTATGAGGTACTTGAAAGTTTGCATACAGAAGAAGAAAAAGAAAAAGCAAGTACAGTCGCTATAAGGGATTATATGTTGGGTACAGCAAGGGAATTGGATAATTACCTACGTTCACAAACCTCCCACATTGATGGTTTTGCAGAAGCAATGCAGCCCATTTATGACTTCACTGTTGTGGTGTAGATGCAGATTAACTTCTTTTTGCAATCCGTTTTTATTTTTAGATATTAAACAACATGTATTACTAACCACACTTAACGGAAAGTGCTTTAGCAGCGATATTGAGACGGACTAGCTAGGAAGTTGACGTTGACTAGCTGAGCCAGTTGGGTTTCAGTAGTATTGATGATTGTATGTAGTACTTAATCTTTTACCCATTGTATTTTCATTCTGACAAGTCTTCCGTAGGAAGTCTTGTGTGTACTAGTCAAACCAGTTTCTAACTGGCACTCGGTCAAAAAAAATTTACAGAAAGGAGGGTTCTTACAAACTGATTTTTAACGAACACTCCCTTCATTATATAAAGATAGTAAATTGTTAAGTTAAAAATACCCTCAATGTATAACCAATATGACCAAACCGATAACAATTACTTATACCACGTAAAGCAATTATTAGTTGTCCGACAACGATTATTACCGCCCCGATAACCTTAACTAGTAAACCGATGAGCATAACTACCAGACCGACAACAATTATGACAAGACCGACAACGATTACTCATACCGCGTAAGGCAATTATGAGCAGACCGAAAGCAATTATGACCGCCCTGATAACGATTATTACCGCCCCGAAATGAATTATTAGTCGACCGAAGGCAATTACTACCTAACGTAAATAGATTACTTGTAATATGTTTTTGAGGAAAATAGCAGGTTGCTGCGTAAGAAAAATTATAGATAGCGTTTTGCTAACAGGATAATCAAGCATAAAAACCAATAGCGTCCTAAACGATAAAAAAGGGAGAAAGTTTGTCTGTAACTCAATTAGCTTTGAGGTTGCACAACAAACAAAAACTTTCTCCCATGTCAAAAATAACGTTGTTTGCCCAGAT
>Ga0164297_10001897_pt1 | contig 21394 bp, 31 predicted proteins | sample GEODES058metaG_FD_113539 | JGI IMG/M metagenome (GOLD analysis project Ga0164297, IMG submission 113539) | Dystrophic lake water microbial communities from Trout Bog Lake, Wisconsin, USA - GEODES058 metaG | ecosystem: Environmental > Aquatic > Freshwater > Lake | place: USA: Trout Bog Lake... | reverse complement strand
TTTCGCCTAACGCATAGAGCTTACTTAGCGATGCCAGTGACCCGCCTACATCAACGCCATTGACCGCCCTCGCCATACATAGCGTATCAAGATAAAACTTAGCCTCAATACCAAATATCCATTTAAGAATACATCCATCGAAAAGAGTATTGTGTGCGAGTAGTGCCCGCTGCGGTATATTAAGAGTCAATAAGAAATCTTTTATCTCTTGATGAGTCCCACTTACCCACGTTGTTTTGCCATCCACGTTAACACCGACACCAATTACATGGAATCGTTTGTCTCGCACGTACTCCTCGGTCGTTTGGTGCTTGAACCCTAGTTTGATCTTGGAGTCGTAGTACGTCTCAAAGTCAATCGTAATAATGCTCAAAATAATGCCTCTTCAAAATTGTCAGAATTGAACGCTAAAGAATTTCCTAAGCCATCTAAGACTTTGGTTGGAAAAGGCCATTGTGGTCTCTGCGCTTGATTTTGTCCGCACGACTGAGTCTGCCTTCGTATAGAACTTCCTTCGTTATAAAGTTGTTCCCGCACTTCAGGCAATATCGCTTTCTTAGATTGTCGTGATCGGGAGACTTCCTTGACTCCACTACCATTGATTTTGTGTGTTCGCATTTGGGACATTTCATATCATCCTCGATCTATTGCGTTGCACTTCGAATGGCGCATTATCAATCATCTTACGAATTGCATTATTATTTTGTCGTGTTAGTTCCGAAAGTGCGCTTTGATGTATTCCACTTGCAGACATATTTTTCAATTCCACCCCAAGCTCATCATGACCCTGACCAGCAAGTACCTCAAGAACCTTACCATTAAAGATTGTTCTAGCGCAGTCCCTGAGTCCTTTCTCAAGTTTAAAGAATTCGTCCTCAGTCATAAACGAACTAGCGTTGTTCAATATGCCGTCCCATTTAGCCCTTCTCCGAGTAAACTCCCCATCGTAGGATGTTACAAACTCCTCGGGGTGCGTCTTCATGCGCTCTAACAAAATCGTTAAGCCTGTTAGTTCTACTGGTTCTATTCTTTCTGTCATTTTGTTTCCTTTTTTGCAAAAAATCCAGTTACGCTTCTAGGATCTGCCCATTCATATGAGTATCTATTACTATTATTGAATCTTGCTATGTGTGGAACAGTAAGCCCTTCTTCCTCGACTTGTTGCGTTTCGCCCGCCAACTTAACCATAACGTCGCCTGTGAATTTATTACGCATCATCTCCATAAACCCATCGTACAACGCATCAATCTCTTCATCGGTCATCCACGATAGTTCTTTCCAGTACACATCTTCTTGTTTGTTCTTGACGACACGCACTTTCTTTTTTGTAAGAACAGCTAGGATAATCTTATGCCATCTTCCACGCACGACTGTATCGCCATCTATGAGAGAGCCTTTATCTTCTATAAATTCTTCAGGGTGAGATTTCATACGCTCAATTATGATTTCTACCCCCGCATTTAGTTTTAATTCCATGATGCCAGTTTTCCTTAAATAACGTTTTTAATAGATACAAAAAAAGGAAGTTATGCCTGAGCATAACCTCCTAAGAATTACTTACCAACGTGTTGCTTCATAATCTCTCTATCGAGATACCACCTAGCCTTCTTCAAGTCTTCTGCATAAGAATGTTTGTGACTTGCCCTAGAAATATATTTGATGACGTTACCCAAGTTGTAACCCAACTCTTTCGCCTCAATGAAGTCGATAGTCTCGATGCCACCCACTTTGTAATGCGGAGGATGATTGACGTTATCTACTGTTTCACCTTGGCGTGGATTCTTAAATACATCAGGCAAAGGATTGAGAGAAACAATATGATCTCTACCCTGCATCCTCTTACCCCTAGATAATCTATGAATTTTTTTAGCCGTATCAAAGTCAAAGTCAGGCTTAACTATAAAACGCTCTACGTCATCCATCGCTTGTAGTTGAATATTCTTTTTGTTGATGAGAGAACGATAGTTGTATACCGACTTCAATGGTAAGTCTAACGCATCCGCTACCTCTTTTGGTTTGGCATTGGGACGCTTTGCCATGTAACGCTCTACTCTACTAATTTGTGCTATTGGTTTCTTCATTTACAGTTTCCTTACGTTTGTACTTTTTAACTATTGATGCAATACCTTTGTTGTCTCTTGCATCTATTTCCTCTAGCATAGCATCAGCTATGTTAAAAGACTCTGAGGGTATGCGAGGGTCATTACCCCGCATCAACAACCCAATCATTGCGAACCCCGCATAAAGTTTATGCAAGTGTTCTCGGTCTGTTTCATTCATATATGTGTTCCATGTTCGTTAGAATTTGTTTAAGATAATCTAAATCGTCCTCAGTAATGACTAACGCTACACCCCCACTCGTTTTAATATCGGTGAGGTTTTTATTCTGTAGCGCAGTCGTCTTACCGCCATTAGCCTTGCACTCTATCGCTAAGAACTTTCCTTTGACACACACGATAAAGTCAGGTACTCCGCTATTGCCATACCCCCCAGTCACAGGCATGGTGTAGTAGTGTTTCCCTTCAGCTAAAAGTTTTTTAACCTTTGCTTTGACTTTACCTTCAGGAGTCATGTTACCTCTCTTGCGCCATAGCGTCATGTGAACCTTTCAGTTCGTTAACTGTTGAACGATCTAACACCATACAGAAATAATGTTCAGACGATTGCCAACCCACCTCATCAAGTTCGGGCGATTGGTTGTTTGTGTATACATCTATACGTTGAACGTTATTATCACGTACCACCTCATGTGGATGTGCGAGTATCATTGCCATCTTAGTCTTTATAACATCGGGTAATGTTTTATCATCATAGATACGCACCATGCGATCACCTAAGTTGATTTTGTATTGACCTTCGTATTTGATAAGTGGCACACGTAGTAAGTCCCAATTCGTTTTATGAACTACTGGGGTAAGTGTAGGAAAGAATTCATTTATTGACATGGGATAAGAGTCCAATGAAAGTCTGTCTCATTACGATACCATACACTCTTATAAATTACATCAAGGTTAGCATCATACTTAGTATTGTTAGGAAAACAATTTAATATGAGTTCGCCCATGTTCTCATTCGCAACTCTCATCATAGTAAGAATTGCAGTTAAATCTTCCTTATGATCTAACGATAACACTCGACTGAAATCTTCTACTACTTGCATTTTGTTTTCTACTATTTTTAACTTGCCGATGATGATATGCTTACTCTTATCAACACCGATTGCATAGAATGGATTACTGAAAAATCTCTCTGTCTCTTTTAATTTCTTGGCTCTGATGCTATCACACTTATTGAATTTGTCAAGCAAATCTTTACATACAGATGTGTTTATTGATAGCCCATAACTATTAGGATTTTCACCTAGTGCATAAGCCACCAACGCATGAATAGTATCCGCATCTACAGGTGCATATTTATGATCTTTACCGAAAGAATCTTTCATCGTTCCCAAACACTCTAGCATTTCTGATTTGTATTCTTTATTGATAATCTCATCCAACGGCTTGATAACTTTCTGTCTCTGTATTGTGCCCATTAGAGTAGAGATTTTCTTACTCGATATAGTTTCTCTATCACTATCGGATGAGCCTCTTGCCTTCTTGTAGTATGGTGTCTTGAAGTTGTACTCCCAATGCTCAACGTGAGTACCTTTGTGTGCGTCCCATTCTTTCTGAGCCTTAGCAAACACCGCACCGCATGGTAAACCATTGGAATAACACATATAAAAGTGTGGAGTTATTACGTTTTTCACCTCACCCGATATCTTATAAACTTTTAAGCCATACTTAAATTCAAGTTCACGCACAAGTGGAAAGCAAATATTCTCCTTGAGAACTTTGTCCATGTCTTGTACAGAATCTCCCGCTACTGATGTAAGAATATATTTACTCATCGTTTTCTCCTTGGCTTGTTTCATTTAGTAATTCACACGCATCTTCTATCGCAGTTTTTAAGTGCTTAGTCATATACTCTCTTGGCATATCTTCTTCTATTTGTTGCATTAAATTCAGCAACGCTAAGAATAGTCTTAGTTCATTTCCTTCCATTTTAAGATCCTTGTTTGTATGTTAAAGTTGTTGAATTACTTTACCATTTACTATCACTTCTGTGCCCCACTCACTCGCTGGAAAATACACACCGCCTTGCACTCGGTATGGTTTAAATATTTCCTTATGTGTGGTATATAAATCTTTCAGTATCCTACGCTTGGTCGCTATATACAGTTGATGACTTCTCTCACCATTGTCATCGGAAATTGTTCTACCCCATCTGAATGACCATGCAAACCGATTCACATCGTATGCCAACGCATAGAGTACTAACGCATCAAGTGGTGCGCTTTGTGTGCATAACCTTGCCTCATGTAAAAGTTCTTGACTATTAATATGAGTAAGTACTTTACTTGGGATTCGCTCTTTGCATACCTCTATTGCTAAGTCCTTGAGTTGTTCATACGGCATCGCCTTGCACATGACCTCGCTTACCTTAAAGAAATCCTCGTATGGTTTAAGAGTTTCTTTGGCTAGTCTACGATCTACCTTCTTCAACTCTACCTCATAAGGCACGACCGCCATGTCACTATCACAAGCGATACGCATACCCTTATGAATTGCGTGCATTAGTAGTGTGTTTCGTTTGTCCCTGTATCCGTAGTGTTTATATATCAGTCCACCTCTACGTGAATCGTTAATGAACCCACCGCTTGTGTTTTGTGATAAGAAGTTGCGCTCTCCTTGATGATACTCATCCTTGGTAAACTCAACTGTGTTATCTGAACGTACTCTCGCCATGAAGTTTGGATTACGAATTACCTTGTAGTAACTGAAATTGCCTGTGCTTTTATGATTGACATGATCATATTCTTCATATGCCCATACTCCACTAGGTTTGATTGCATAGAGTGAATCATAAGTTTCTTTGTCGATAGTTTCTTGTCTCCAATTTGAGCCATACACGATATCGTATACTTTCTCGCCATTCTCCTCCTCAACAAAAAAGTATTTCTCATTGCGTGATCTGTGCTCCATCGGGAAACGATTATCCGAACCACGATAGGGCTTTTGTTGCTCTGTGACTTTGGTCAGTCGCTCATAGTTAAATCCGTACATCATTGCTCATCTCCTTTTTTAAGTCCTAGTCTGTCATCCAATACTTTACACACCGATAACCACATCTGTCGTTGGAACTCATCTTGACTCAGTTCAGCCTCACTTAGAGCATAGCCATAAGCCATGTCAGGATTTGACTTATAGAGTTCTAATAGCTCATCGACTAACTGATCTGCGAATCTTGCAGTTGCCATATCGGGGTCACCTCCTACGCTTGATGCTATTGCCACTCGTGCCGAACTTTCTTGCATCCACACTCTAAGTTCTAATGAGTTTCTTAAGTTTGGTTTACTCATCGTTCACCTCAACTACCTTTCCACCATTAGGTGCGACGAAGTTTTTCGCTTGTGTGATGAACCACAATGTCGGTGAACTGATAGTCCATGTGATGTCGCTCTCAAGGTATCCATCGGTAAAGATCAGCACACAGTCTGCGGTAATCTTCTTCTCATTGATGTAATCGTTAACGCTCGTCACGCGTGTACCACCACCGCCCAATGGTTTAAGCATTGCACCGATGTTGGCATAGTTGTCAGTAAAGACTTGTTCACCATGAACATCGTAGTCCCACCAAATGATACGCACCATGCTAGGTTCGACCAATTCGCAAATTGATGCCAGTTCACTAGCGAACTCATTCAATTCTTTCTCACCAATTGAACCCGATGTGTCGATAGCAACAACCACCTCACCGATTGATTCATTCTCCACGCTTGGTAGATAGATGTCATTGACCATATGTCGCTTGTTCATCTTGCGCCATGTGAACTCGTCGTTACCCTTGGTTGATGAGGATACAAACTCACGCAACTCATGTCGCCAGTCAACCTTGGGTGCTAACATATCTGTGATTGCTCTTGGCATCTTGCCACCCATGCGACCCGCTAACATTCCACCCTCACGTAGAGCACTATCTATCTTGTCATTAAGTTCTTTCAGTTGCTCATGATCGAGACCCTCCATGCCCGATGTATCATGTTCATCTGAGTCAGAAAGATCATAGGTCTTGCCGTTGATTGTGATTGTGTTCTCCCAACCCTCATCACTATCTTGTGTTCCACCTTGGGGTGAACCATTACCTTGCCCACCATCACCATCGCCTTGCTCATCGCCCTTGCTACCTTGTGACGGAGGAGGTGCTTTACCTACGAGTGGCTTGAGATAGTTGTATACCTCACGCATTGACCAATTGTGGAACATCGGGTCATACACCGCACCCTCTGTCGGTAAAGAAACTATCGGCTCAGTCCCGCCCGATACTGTACCTTTCGCATTGACAATGATATCGTTGACCACAAAGTCCATCGCAATGTTAGCCAGTTTGCGGTTGTCATTTATCATGTCACGCCCACGTGGAATCTGCTTTAGTGCGACATGAAGATTCTCATGAAGTACTAAGCCTCGCAAAGAAGATTCATCCTTGATATGCTCCTCAAGGAACTTGCGATAGTAACGCTTGTTGACACCATCGGTGTATGCCGTACCCTCACCATCAATGACCTCGCTCTTACCCATCAGCATTACACCTGAGTAAAGTGCCGTCGCTGGATGTTTCATTAGCGCAATGTGCGCTCTCTTTAGTCTTGTTTCTTGTTTGCCTTGCATATTAAATCTCCTCGATTTCGCAATGATCACCATGATCAATTACTTTTAACTTACCCTTTGCAATACCTTGCAAGGTATTGCCCATTCTGTACTTAAAGAACTTTAATTCTTCCCTAGTCTTCACATATAGTATGGTCGCCATGAACGCCCACCCTAGTAGAAAACAATCAGCACTTGTTAATTCCATTTCCATCTCCTAGTGAAATATTAATTAAAACAACTCGTGGTTGTCTTTCGCCCACATCGCTATCTTCTGATTGTTCCTTGCAAGTCTGATCGTCTTGGCAGTACGCATCATCATCGTAAAGAACACCGCTTGTACCTCGCTTGATTCAATGCGCTCTACGAACTCCATGAAGTTTGTTAGTTGATCTTGTGCCTCGATGCTATCGACCGCTTGGAACATGATCATAAGTTGAGCAGAGATATCATTAGGCAATGCCACAGTCTTTGGAGATTTGATAATGTCTTTGAAGTCAACGAGAGACTTCTCAAGTTTTAAGAACGCACTCATGTCACCAGCCGCTGATGCACCGATCGTACCCGCTAGTGCAACCATTGTTGCGTTGTCACCCAACCTGTCTCTGTTCTTCACGATCACATCGCACTTTGCCAATGAACGAGGAGAGCAAAACGATAGTGTTGTCATGCTTGGCTTGAAGATGTAGGGATTGTCCGCTTGATCTCCTGTCGTATAAGATGCCAATACACGAGGGAACATAGACACGAACGCACGAATGACACGAGATATGTTGTTCTCTGTCGCCCATTGCAACCACTCATCAGGTGTTGACTTCGCCATACGCACGATACATACACGATTCCCCGCATGGGCTAACATATTGTCACCAACACCATCGGACGCATTGTTACTTGTACCGAAAACTATTGACCCACGTGTTAGTGGAACGTCACCTACGCATCTCTCAAGCATCAGCCTAGTGAAGATGACTTGCAATAGCTTGGGAGACTTCATGAACTCATCGAGTAAGATAACTTTAGGTTTGCCGTTGTCTAGCTTGAATAAATCTGACACATAATATTCAAGGGATTTCGATGTGTGGTTAGGAATTGTCATACCTATCTCTGACATATCTTTGACGGGGCAATCGACATAGATGTAGTCGTACTTGTCTGACTCGAAGTAGTCACCGACCTTGCGCCACTTGTCACCATTGTCTGTTGCTATCATAGATAACAGAGAAGTCTTACCGCAACCAGGTTCGGACTGGATGATCGGAGTTATCTCTCCACCTATGAGTGGAATCATAGTTCTGAGTTCGTTGATAGATACTGTGTTGATAAAGTTGAGTTTTTCTTTAGACATGATTTTTTCCTTTGTTAAACTAATAATTACTGAAACATACTGAACGAACTGAATTTACTCAGGATGCCATCGACATCCTCCTTTACTGCATGACGCACCGCATCTGACTCACGAATAGTCTCAGCGTCTACACCATCCAATGCTTTCTCTAGCGATGCCCTTGCATCTTCTAGTTCCTTACTGCCACTAAGATTGAAGTCTTTGAACGTCTCGCACATCTCCTTGGCTTTGATAATTGTTGTGTCGTATATCTTCCTACGCTTTGTCTTGGTCTCACCTGTGTTGTCATCGACACCGATTTCATCGACACCGCAACAATGACTGATTGACTTCATGACCTCCACGAACCGACTTTGTTGCTCAGTCATAATGGTAGAAATGATTTTCTCAGTCTGCTTACTGTATGTGTTGAACAACTCATCAGCGATGTCATTTGCTATGGCGCATCTGAAATCATTCATCGGCACATCTGCGACGAACAATTCAACGTTGAACCTATGCGTGAGATCGTCTTTACTGGGATAGTCATCTCGGTTGAACATATCGCCTTGCTTGAACGCCATGTCTGAGACAATAGAATCATAGTGGATGATGAACTCGTCACGTAGTCTGAAGAACTCGGTCTCATGCTCGTTGTACTCTTGTTTGAACTTGGGCATATCAATTGACGGCAAGTAGTCCTGTGCATTGTTCCACCGATAAGTCCTACGTTTCAGCCAGTTGTAAATCGTCTGACGATAATTCACAATCGCTTTGTGCCTTGGGTGATCTGCTAGTAGATTCTTAACGTACTTGCCGGCATTTTTATCTGCATGCTTTGCCGTAGTAACCTCATTGCTGATGCCTCGGTCTTGCTTGGTTGCTGACCACACGTTGACATCGAGTGACACTAAGAACCCGCTAGATGCTAACGATATAAGATGACTTGGTTTCTCTAACATACTATCTCCTTTGATTTAAAAGAATTCCACGTTAACGTGGAACGATAACTAACAACTAACTGAAAACATTCTGCGACTGAGTTATAAGTATAACATAACTTGACATATAACACAAGCATTTACACAACTTTTTTATGCGAAAGATGCCAGTTATTTAGTTCCAGTCCGTTACGATTTGCCGACTGACTTGCATCCAGTCCCAGTCATACGCACCACCATTTAAGTGCTCAATATCAGCGGGTTCTTCACCGACCCTCATGAACATATAACCAATGCTAGGGTTCGCCTCGTTGTCTGCCCAGTCTCTTGCAAGGTCTAAGAGTTTTGTATGTGAATCGACATCAGGATAACCCTCGTACCATTTCACATCGTTTGCCGAGAAGTTAATGCGACAACGCACCTCGTCGATCTCTAAGTCCTTATCGTAGAGAGCAAGAGCGTATTCAGGTTTAGACTTTGCCTCAGCTAAGAATGTATAGAACGAATGGTCGACTACTGTGTCGTCCTCGTGGTTAAAGCGTATTGTGTACGCTACATCTGATCTGTATCCCATATCTTTCTCCTTGTATCTAATTCTGTAGTTTTTAGTGAAATCGGTTTTCATAGCTTGGGGTCGAACTCGCATCCAATAGAATCTGTGCCGTACAACGCTTCGTTAATGATTTTCATATCTGAATGGATACGATGTATTGCCTCAGCTAAGTACTCAGCCCCATACTTTTTAGATAGCATCATGAGTCCTCTCATGTCTGCCATCTTGGTATCTAAGTCGAGCATCCGACCCTGATCTAAAAGTAAGTTGATGATGAAAGCTTCGTCTCCATCGTCTAGTGAAAAGTTATTCTGTGTCATAGTGTCACCTCGTCGTGTATGAATTCAATGCCATAACCCAATGCTTTGATGTGGTTGATAGCCCTTACTGTCAATGTCTTTGTGCCTAGCATCTGTGCGAAGATATCGCTCACTACACACATGGGATAGAAAACTCTTTGACCATATTGGTCTTTAACTTTTAGCTTTAAAGCAATCATTTGACGTTACCTCCTTTGTTGTTGATACCTTTGAGATCGTTGAGATCGGTGATGAGAACATAATTGGATTTGTGCATGGGCACGATTGTGCGCTTTGTCTGTGATACGAAATACTCACCGCAGTCCATGCACCACTTGTAACCAAGCTTCCACCTCTCGATGGAATACTCTTCATCGCAGTTGCGACAATGTGGTGCGGACATCCCTATGGCTTTGACCATGTATCGCTTAAAAATATCTTCATTGGTAGGCTCATAGCCATGCTCATCCATAAAGTCAATGTGTACATCTTTCATACGTCCCATAATAATCTCCTAGTTGTTAGTTGTTGGCAATGAGTTGACACTCAAGTTCGATGAGTAGACATTCTTGTATCTCATCTTCCTCGGTCATGTAGGTGTTGGTTGAGAAGTACTCCTCCTCATAGTGAATGGTCAAACCCGCAAGGTCATCGTCGATGTCTGAATACTCATCGGTCTGTACATCGGGGTCACACGTGTTGACCATGTAATAGTGTTTGTCATTACGATTTGCATCGTATAGGTGTAGCTGAATGATTTGATCGGTTCTTTGCATGATGCTGACTCCAGTTGATATTGATGAGATTTTCCACGTGTACGTGGAAAGCTAAATGAGAACGCATTGAAGACTCATTGCGACTCAGGTATAAGTATAACATAACTTGACATATAAACTCGGTTGTTGTATAACTTTTTTAAATAGTGGGGCAGATGTGATGTTCTGAGTTTGTTCTTGGTGTTCCGATTTTTGTTCTAATAGAACAAGATTTTTAGAACATGGTTAGGTATTACTTTTTGCTTTGAGGTATTAGTTTCTGTAAGAGGAAGTATTAATATTAATATAATAAGTACTATATATAATATATTCTTGTTCTAATGTTCTACGATTTTCGAGAGGACGCTCCTATTTTTGATGTTTTTTGCTAAAGTCTTGCATCGGCAAAACAAGTCTTGCGAACAGAGTTTTTTCGTATTTTTGGACACTCATTGTCGAAAAACGTAGAACATTAGAACAAAACCTCCGCAACCCGCATGGATACTGGGTTTTCTTGTTCTACGCTGATTAAAAATTAGGCACAACTGAGAACACAGAATAGAACAAATCCCCATACGTAGGTCTTGTTCTACTTTTTAAAAATAGAACAAACTATTTTCTATCAGTTCTGAGAATGGTAGATGATGCAAACATGGTTTTGTTCTACGTTTTACGAAATAGAACAAGATTTTCCACGTGTGCGTGGAAAGCTAATTAAGACTCTTTTTAACCACGCATCCACGCAATCACGCGCGCGACCACAAATAACTGGTATCAAATAGTCGGGACGAAAAAAAACCTCCTAGCCTTTCGACTAGGAGGTTTCTAGATAATGCTAATTAAGCATTGGGGCGCCAAATTGCAAGGAAAGCTATTTTTGCCTTTTTAAACCTTGTCTCATCCGCAGTAACATCTCCTCTTGATTTTGCGGATTTTAATTTAGTATCAAGAGATTCAAATAATGCAGTTATAGACTCATCAAAATCTTTATTAGCAGTGCGAGTTTTAGTCTTTCCTTCTCTTTCCGCTATTATAGTTTTACCCATGCGGATTAAATCAAGACGTCGATTACTGCAATACGTGCCTACTGAATCTCTTAAACTCTTAACTAACCCATGCAATTCAGGGTTATCGTTTTTGAGTTTACCAAATTCCTGAGACGTAAAACTCATTACGTACGCAACAGATAATTCAATCTTTTCTATTTTGTCGTCGTGCTCTGCAGTACGTGTAACGTAGTGCGAGTTAATAACTGAATAAGATTTTGCGGGATTATTCTCTGAAAATTTCAATTGATAACCCGCATTTAAATCCGCTCTTGCGTCATCCCCAATTGACTCAGGAAAACCCGCAATATTGTCTATTGCGTATGATGCAAAATCTCTAATCTTAGAATGTGCAGTAGCTTGTTGATACGCACCATCTTTTAAAGATGTAATTGGGGAAACGGAAACGAAAACCGATTTTTTTGTAACCATGATAGCTATCTCCTAGAAAGTTGAAAAATATCAACGCATTATTGCGTTGACAGTTGAATAATACCCCATATTTAGGGTATTGTCCAATATTCCATGTACACGTGGAACACTAAATAAGAAAACACTCACGTACACGCGATCGCACAACACGCGCACGACCACAATAACTGGTATCAAATGTGTAAGCACAAAAAAAAGGAGAACGCTGTGCGTCCTCCTTTGCTCTGAGGGGCAAAGCCCCTCGGGTTGATTAACGATAGTAGCGGACTGCTAGGCGCTGACCGAAGATGTTATAGATAACACCGAAGACATCACGCTTAGGATATGAATGGAGATATTCATAAGCCTCACGCTTTGTATATGTGACATGAGTAAACACTGTATCGCCCCACTGAATAGTTACTTTGTACATGATGTACCTTTCATAATCTGCATTGCACTATTGCTTTGCATTAAGGTAATATTACCCCATATGTGGGGTAATGTCCAGTATCCCATGTACACGCCCTGCCCCCACCCCCCTTTTTTGAAATGAGCCTCTCCGCGTGCCCCGTACCCTTAGCTGAGCACAAATAACCACTTCATTTTCAAAACCCACCCCCTTATATGTCAAGTTACATCGCCCCTAATTTAAATATATAAAAAATTTTCCATAACTCGCCCTGCCAAAAAAGGGCCCTAATAAATCGTGGCAGATCGCAGTTCGTCCAGTTTTACTATATAATCCGATTCAACTACTAATCAACAAAGGTAGACATGGATGAGATAATCCCTCCGATAGAAGAAAATATACCGTTGCCCAGCAGCGCAGCGGAAGCCTTCCCTGAATTATCTCCTGCACAAGAATTAGAGATGCGAGCCAATGTTATAAAGCTCATGTCTGATCTCACTGGGAATCCTCTCGTACCAAATCAAGGCGATGTAGATACCGCCAAGCAAATAGCAAAACAGATGATGGAAGATCCTCATCATCGACCAGACTTTTCTAAGTACGGAAACGAAACACTTGCATTCCTTGCAGGCATGGTTGCACAGACTAATGTTGCAATCGTAGATGACCTTGCAGATTTAAAAATGTACGTGGTCAACAAACTTGTTATGGAAGTTGAGAATGCACGAGATGCAAAGATACGCGTAGCTGCCCTATCTAAACTAGGTGAGATAGACGGTGTCGATGCATTTAAGAAACGTAGTGAAATGACTGTTAAACATCAAACGATGGAAGAAGTTGAGAAAGAACTTTTACAGACATTAGAGAGTATCGAAACAAAAGTTATTGACGTCGAAGCTAAGCAGATCGTAAATGACGGCAATTAATATAACTCCGGAGCAACTATTCAAAATTCGTCAGGCATTGCCGACGATGCCTGATAAACAAAAAAGGAAGACTCTTGAGTTACTACGCCAATATCAAATACAAATTACTCAATCTGTTGGAAAGGACTCTTTTCTGGATTTTGTTAAGCATGTATATCCTGGCTACAAAGTTGGCCCACACCATCTTAAACTCGCTCAGATATTTGAAGATATCGCAGCAGGAAAGAGCAAGCGTGTTATCGTTAATATTGCGCCAAGACACGGTAAGTCTGAGCTCATTTCCTATCTTGCACCCGCATGGTTCCTCGGTAAGTACCCGCAAAAGAAGGTTATTATGGCGTCGCACACTGCTGATCTGGCAGTCAACTTTGGTCGTCGAGTGCGTAATCTTGTGGGTTCAGATTCATATAAGGATATTTTTCCGCAAATAGAATTACAAGCTGATAGTAAATCGGCGTCACGATGGGGGACAAACTTCAATGGTGAATACTTTGCTATCGGTGTTGGCGGTGCTTTGGCTGGTCGAGGCGCAGACCTTTTTATTATTGATGACCCACATTCGGAGCAAGAAGCCAAGACTGGGAAACCTGAAGTATTTCTTCCTGCTTGGGAGTGGTTTCAGTCTGGCCCTTTGCAGCGTCTTATGCCTGGAGGTGCTATTGTGGTCGTGATGACTCGGTGGTCTAAGTTAGATTTAACTGGACAGATCGTTAGTCAAATGGATAAAGATGATCAAGTTGATAAGTGGGAAGTAGTTGAGTTCCCTGCAATCAAAGAAGATGGTCAAGCATTGTGGCCTGAGTTTTGGCCCGTAGAAGAGTTGTATGCGAAGAAAGCTGCATTAGATATTCGCTACTGGAATGCGCAGTACATGCAAAATCCTGTGAGTGAAGAGGGCGCACTTATAAAAAGAGAATGGTGGAAGATATGGGATAAAGACCATCCGCCAATGTGTGAATTTACCATCATGTCTCTTGATGCGGCGCAAGAAACAAATAACAGAGCAGACTTTAACGCACTCACAACTTGGGGCGTGTTTTATAACGAAGAGACAAATAACTTCGCAATCATACTGCTCAATGCGATAAAGAAACGTATGGAGTATCCAGAACTTAAAAAGCTGGTACTAGAAGAATATAAAGAGTGGCAACCTGATGCGTTTATGGTTGAGAAGAAATCAAACGGGTCGGCTTTGTATCAAGAATTTAGACGGATGGGCGTCCCGGTAGGGGAGTTTACTCCAGGTAAAGGACAGGATAAAATTGCACGAGTTAATGCAGTATCAGATTTATTTGCTTCAGGCATAGTGTGGGCACCAGACCGCAGATGGGCAAAAGAAGTAATTGAAGAATGTAACGACTTCCCAAGCGGGGCAAACGACGACTTGGTGGACTCTACAACACTCGCGCTCCTCAGATTTAGGCAAGGGGGATTCCTTCGCCTACCCAACGATGAACCGGACGATACCTTTTTGCGTCAATATCGCAAGAGGCCCGCATACTATTAAGGAATGATATGGATGAAAGAGTGTACTCAATCCATGGCGGATATTACCCACCTGGAACTGCGCCTGAATTACATGCAGCGTCTTATAAATACGCAGCTAAAAAAGGGTTGAACCTTAAATCTCCCGAATACTATTTACCTGATACCAAAGAAATAACTAAAGACAATTACATACCGGCACGGCGTGTATCGCGTAAAACAAAAGACGGTGTAGAGACGTTAGATACGGGATATGACAAAGAAACAATGGGTAAACTACTAGATGCCTATAAAGTAGCTAATAAACAATTCGGTGTACCTATGATGCATCCTAATAAGCTAACAGCTATGGCATTAGAAGAAGGTCGTTCTAATTTTGGTTTTAATGACTTTGATGAAAATAATAAACACGCAGTGAATGTTTATAAAGCGTTGGTCAAACAAGGATTTGATCCATATGCAGCGGGTTTTCCTGCGGCAATTTTAGATAAACATCAAGTTGCGGCTCGTTTAAATAAACCTGTTTTTGAAGTTTGGAATGGTAAAGGGGAAGCAGCAAGGAACTATAACCAAAGAGTTAATAAAGCATTGGATGTAGTAGATCATCCAAAAAATCAAGAACTTAAACAATTTATTCAAGATAAACTAGGATATGTGCCGTCAGCAAAACCAGCGCCACAAGTAAAATCAATATCACAAGTAAGTCCAGAATTAGAACCAGAATCAGATATTCAACTCGCACAAGCATCACCCATGGATACGGTAGTACAAAATAAAAAGGGTGGCATGATAGATAAACCGTTGCAAGGCAACTATAAAATTATTTAAGGATACAAAATGGCTATAGATAAAGCGCTATATCAAATCCCACAAGGGCTAGATCAATTAGGTGAAGGTGAAGAACCTCTTGAAATTCATATTGAAGATCCAGAAGCAGTAGATATTGAGGGTCCTGGCTTTGCAATGCACATGGAGAAAGCCGATCAAAACGAAGAAGGATTTGATGATAATTTAGCTGAGTACATGAATGAAGGAGAGCTATTAAAAATAGCGTCTGAACTTATCAGCGACTATGAAGCAGACCTTGGTTCACGTAAAGAATGGATACAAACTTATACTGATGGATTAGAACTTCTTGGGTTAAAGATAGAGGAAAGAATAGAGCCTTGGCCTGGTGCGTGTGGCGTGTTTCACCCACTTCTTGCAGAAGCACTTGTGAAGTTTCAAGCTGAGACAATGATGGAGACGTTCCCTGCAGCGGGACCTGTCAAGACGGCAATCATAGGTAAAGAGACACCTGATAAAAAAGAAGCAGCAGAACGTGTTCATGATGATATGAACTATGAGATCACTGAGGTGATGAAAGAATATAGACCTGAGCATGAGCGCATGTTATGGGGTTTGGGACTATCAGGTAATGCGTTTAAGAAAGTATATGAAGACCCTGATCTTGATAGACAGACATCAGTCTATGTGCCTGCAGAAGATGTAGTTGTCCCGTACGGCGCGTCAGACCTTGAGAGTGCAGAACGTATTACCCACGTGATGAGAAAGACTGAGAATGAGATGAAGAGACTCATTCACTCTGGGTTTTATAGAGATATAGATCTTGGTGAACCAAGCAATGTTCTTGATGAAGTTGAGAAAAAAATTGCTGAGAAATTAGGCTTCAGAGCTGAGACAGATAATAGATACAAACTACTTGAGATGCAGGTAGAGTGGGACTTACCAGGGTTTGAGCACGTTGACGATGAAGGCGAACCAACAGGTTTAGCATTGCCTTACATTATTACTATAGACAAAGGAACAGCCAATGTACTCGGGATCAGAAGAAACTGGAAGAAAGGTAATAAGCTTTATAAAAAACGTAAGCATTTTGTTCATTACCCTTATATTCCAGGGTTTGGTTTTTATGCTTTTGGACTTATACATCTTATTGGCGCTTTTGCTAAGTCTGGTACTAGCATTCTTCGTCAGCTTGTGGACGCTGGTACATTATCTAACTTGCCTGGGGGCTTCAAAACTAGAGGCTTGCGCACGAAAGGTGATGATACACCTATAGCACCTGGAGAGTTCCGTGACGTAGATGTACCGTCAGGTAGCATGCGCGATAATATCATGCCGTTGCCATACAAAGAGCCAAGCCAAGTCCTCTTTACGTTATTTAATAGTATCATTGAAGAAGGTAGAAAGTTTGCTGGCGCAGCTGATCTACAAGTAAGTGATATGTCTGCGGCTTCTCCTGTAGGAACTACGCTTGCTATCCTTGAGAGAACTCTTAAGGCAATGTCTGCTGTTCAAGCCAGAATACATTATGCAATGCGTCAAGAGTTCGAGTTGCTAAAGGAAATCATAGCTGAGAACTGTACAGACGAGTATGACTACGATCCAGACTCAGGCAATCGCCGTGCTAAGAGACAAGACTATGAGATGGTCAACATCATCCCAGTCAGTGATCCAAATGCGGCAACTATGGCTCAAAAAGTTGTTCAGTATCAAGCTGCACTACAACTAGCACAAACAGCACCACAGATATATGATCTTCCGCTATTACATCGTCAGATGTTAGAAGTGATTGGCATTAAGAATTACCAGAAGCTTGTGCCGATGGAAGATGATATTAAACCACGTGATCCTGTATCTGAAAACCAAGATATATTGCGTAACAAGCCGGTCAAAGCGTTTCAATATCAAGACCATAAGGCTCACATAGCGGTCCATATGTCAGCAATGCAAGACCCACATATCCAGCAGATTATTGGCATGAACCCACAACTTGCACAACAGTTGATGGCAACAATGTCAGCCCACATTACAGAACATTTGGGCATGGAGTATCGCAAAGAACTTGAGCAAACTATGGGTACAACATTACCCGCATACAACGAAAAACCTGATGAAGATGAGAATATGTCTCCAGAAATGGAAGTCAAAGTATCTCAAATGGCGGCTCAAGCAGCACAAAAACTGCTACAGCAACACCAACAACAAGCTCAACAACAACAGAATCAACAACAAGCCCAAGACCCGCTTATTCAACTCCAACAACAAGAGTTACAGATTAAGCAACAAGACTTGCAACGCAAGGCTCAGAAAGATCAATCTGATGCCCAACTTAAAGCACAACAGTTGCAGATTGAAGCAGCAAGAGTTCAGTCAAACGAGAAGACAGAAGGGGCAAAACTTGCAATACAAGCAGCCACAGTTCATCAGCAAGCACAGCACCAAAAGGAAGTTGAAGGCTTTAAAGCGTCTGTAGATATCCAAAAACACATGACTATGCTTCAAAATCAGGCTGAAATGTCAAGAAATCAGACCCATGCGCAGATGATGAACGCACAAATACAGGCTGAAACAGGTCGTTTACAAGCAGAAAAACAGGCAGAAACAGCCAGAATGCAGGCTGAAAAACAGTCCCAAATGGCCCAAAAACAACAAAATAACGCTAAAAAAGGTAATAAATGAGCTATGAAACCTCAAAACTGACCGAATTAGTCGCTCAAAAAATCGACGAAAAGGTTAGACAACTTGAAGAAGCCCTTGGCTCTAGATCAGCCAAGGACTATGCCGAATACTGTGCAATGTGTGGGGAAATTACAGGTCTGCTCACCGTGCGCAGATACATCACAGACCTGACAAAACAAATAGAGGAATCAGATGACTGATACAAACGTGGTTGATTTAACGCAAGCGGTAGACTTGTCCAATATATTGGACAAAACCCAAGAGCAAAAGGCAACACAATTGCCCAAGCCCGCAGGTTGGAAAATACTGTGCGCAATTCCAGAAAAGGAGAAAGAGTACTCAAGCGGTATTGTCAAATCCGATGAAACCATTAAGAATGAAGAATTGCTAACCACAGTTTTATTCGTAGTGGCTATGGGACCAGACTGCTATACCGATAAAACAAGATATCCATCTGGACCTTGGTGCGCAGTTGGAGACTTTATTCTTGTGAGACCAAACGCTGGCTCAAGAATGGTAATCCACGGAAGAGAATTCCGTATGATCAATGAAGATTCTGTCGAGGGTGTAGTTGAAGACCCACGCGGAATTTATCGTCCTTAAGGAGGAACGAACATGCAATCATTTCAATTTCCAGACGAAATAGAGTCTAAAAATAAACCCGCAGAAGAAGAAATAGATATTAAGTTTGAAGGCGATGAACCAGTCGAAGTCAAGATTGTTGACGACACTCCCGCCGAAGACCAACATGTCGAACCTCTTCCTGAAAAGATTAAGGAAGAATTAGAGACGGCAGATGAAGCCGAAGACTATTCTCAAAACGTAAAGCAAAAGTTCAAGCAATACAAGAAGGCTTGGCATGACGAGCGTAGAGCTAAAGAAGCCGCGTATCGTGAGCAACAAGAAGCTTTAGCGATGGCTCAACGAGTGCTAGATGAGAATAAGCGCTTGAAAAATGTCATGCAAGAAGGTGAGAAAGAACTTATTTCCACCTATAAAACTTCAGCTGAATCAGAAGTTGATCTTGCCAAACGCAACTACAAAGAAGCGTATGATTCTGGCGACAGTGACAAGCTTTTAGAGGCTCAACAAGAGCTAATTAGGGCTCAACTGAAGTTAGATAAAGTAAAAAACTTTAAACCTACTGTACAAACTAATGAAAATAGTGTACAAACTACCCATACACCACCTGTTGCACAACAACAGATGGATCCAAAGGTCGCATCCTGGGTGTCCAGAAACCCCTGGTTTACAGATCCTAAAAAGAAAAGTATGAGTAGTTACGCCAGAGGCGTTCATGAAGAACTAGCCGAAAAATATGGCGGGGCTTATATTGGTACTGATGAATATTTCAACAGTATTGACAAGGAAGTAAGACGTCGGTTCCCAGAAGAATTCGGCCTCAATGTCCAAATCGAGGAGGAAACTAAACCTACTCGAACAAAATCCAGTCCAGTGGTTGCGTCTGCCAAGCGAAGTACTGCTCCAAAGCAAGTCACGCTTACAAAAACACAACAAGCTTTAGCTAAAAAACTCGGACTAACCAATGAGCAATATGCTCGCGAACAAGTTAAATTGGGGTAACAAAATGACTCAAACAGCAGAAAAAAATAGATTAACGCGTGAAATGGAATCTAGGAATCTTCAGGAGCGCCCTAAGCAGTGGCAGCAACCAGAATTACTTCCAGAGCCCGATAAGCAGCCTGGTTACGCGTACAGATGGATTAGGGTAGCTTCTCTCGGTAAATCAGATCCCAAGAATATCTCTAGTAGATTCCGTGAAGGTTGGGAACCTGTAGGCATCGCGGAGCAACCACAATTTAAACTGCTAGTTGATCCTGATAGTCGTTTTAAAGACGGTATTGAGATTGACGGATTGTTACTTTGTAAGACTCCTGAAGAATTTGTTCGCCAAGCTAATGAATTTTATGCAAAGCAAACACATGCTCAGTCTCAAGCAGTAGATAACAATTTAATGCGCCAAAGTGATCCTCGTATGCCAATCTTTAACGAGAGAAAGTCTGCGACGACCTTTGGAAAAGGTTCTTTTTAATTTGGAGATTTAAATGGCTTTTCCTCAAGTATCTGCCCCTTACGGGCTGAAGCCAATCAATCTGATTGGTGGACAGGTGTTTGCGGGTTCTACTCGTCAAATTCCTATCCAGTATGGATATGCAACAAACATCTATTATGGTGACTTTGTTAATATCTCTTTGACTGGTACCGTCACACGTATGACTGTTACTACCGGTGCTGGAAGCACTACCGGTGGTGCTGGTTATGGTATGGTTGGTATTTTCCTTGGCTGTTCTTACACAAACCCAACAACTAAGCAAAAACTATTTAGCCAATACTGGCCCGGTGGTACTCTTGCTGGTGACGCGTTTGCTGTTGTTACAGACGATCCTGATACAGTGTTCAGAACAGCTGTTGTAAGCTCACAAGGCGGAACAACAATCGCATCTGCTTCTACTGCGTTTATCGGTCAAAACTTGTCAGTTTCTAACTTGGCTGGTTCTACCGCTACAGGTAACTCTAAGAACGCTGCATTGACATCTGCATCATTACCAAGCGCTTCTAACACAGCAATGCCTTTGCGTGTTATTGACTTGGCTCGTGATACAGCTGTTGCTACTTCTGGTACTAACGGTGGTACAGCATGTACTAGCACAACGCTAACTTTAGCTTCTGCTATTACTTCTTTTGCTTCTGGATATACTAGTATTCCAATTGGTACTGAAGTTGGCTACCTTGACTCTAATGGATTTGTTGCTTTCTCTGGTTCTTATGTTGCTTCTGCTTATACAAGTGGTACCAGCGTAACATTAAATGCAGCCCCAGGCGGAGCAGTTAGCTCTATTCCAGCAAACGCTACTGTTGTGTTTACTTGCTATCCTGAAGTATTGGTGAAAATCAACTTCGGTTTACATGAGTATTACAACAATACACCTAATGCCTCAATCTAAGGAGTAATCTAAATGGCTATTTCACGCGCACAACTATTGAAAGAGCTGCTCCCAGGCTTGAACGCATTGTTCGGTTTAGAGTATGCACGTTACGGCGAAGAGCACAAAGAGATCTA
>Ga0164297_10001896_pt1 | contig 21400 bp, 19 predicted proteins | sample GEODES058metaG_FD_113539 | JGI IMG/M metagenome (GOLD analysis project Ga0164297, IMG submission 113539) | Dystrophic lake water microbial communities from Trout Bog Lake, Wisconsin, USA - GEODES058 metaG | ecosystem: Environmental > Aquatic > Freshwater > Lake | place: USA: Trout Bog Lake... | reverse complement strand
GGAAAAGCGCCAAAATCCGCCCTTATCGCCGTCGCCAGAAAGCTCCTCGTCATCCTCAACGCCGTCGCACGCGAAACCATCATGGCCGCTTGACCGAAACACAATCGCTGTCGAAGGACGCGCACTAACGCTAGCCCCGCGCGCTTGAAAATGCGCCAAGCCACACGGCAGCGCGCGTCATTAGCTAGCGCTGGCCTTCGGCTCGACAAGCTCAGGACGAACCGGGAGGAGTTTTGTTGCGCGTGCCCATATCAGGGTTCAATCAGGGCCACGTGGCAAGTCCGATATTGACCGGCCCGGCCCAATTGGCAAAGGCAAAGGCCAACAGGTGCGGCCCGGCGAATCAGGCAGCGCCGCTTGCGGACATGCCAGCTTGTGACCTGCCTGCCCCGGTTTTCCATGCCCGCGTCGCTCACTCGCGCCCTTTCCCGGCTGGCGGTTGCGCTCGCGCTGCTGCTCGCCCCGCTGCCGGCGCTGGCCGGGCCGCCGTTTGTGACCGACGATCCCGAACCGACCGATACCGGGCATTGGGAAGTGTTCAATTTCGCCGGCGGCACGTCCGAACCCGATGGCAAAGTCACCGATTTTGGCTGGGACATCAATTACGGCCCGGTCAAGGATGTCCAGCTGACCGCCACGCTGCCCTTGCAGAGCGCCAGCGGCGAACCGTTCGGGGCGGGCGATGTCGAACTGGCGGTGAAATGGAAAGTGCTGCACCATGATGGCGGGCTGGTGCCGGCCGATATCGCGGTGTTTCCGCGCGTGTTCCTGCCCACCGCGCATGGCAGCAGCCGGGCGCAACTGCTGCTGCCGGTCTGGGCCGAACACGACTGGGGCGCGTGGAGCCTGTTTGGCGGCGGCGGCTATACGATCAATCCCGGCATCGGCAACCGCAATTACTGGCAGCAGGGTGCGGTGCTGACGCGGATGATGCGCCCCGGGTTCATGCTCGGGCTGGAATATTATGGCCAGGGGCCCACATCGCTGACCGACCGCGCGATCACCGGGGTCAATCTGGGCACGCAAATTCACCTCAAGGGGCCGTTTTCGCTGCTTGGCGCGTTTGGCCAGGGGCTGAACCGGCGCCAGACGATTTTTTACTCCTCGCTCAAACTGGACTTGTGACGATGACCGACCACGACCGCCACACGCTGGCCAAAGTTCCCGCGATCACGCTGGGATTCTGGGTGATCAAGATCCTCGCCACCACGCTGGGCGAAACCGGCGCCGATCTGGTGACCCAGCAATACGAATTGGGCTATCTTGCCGGGATCGTGCTGTTTGCCAGCCCGCTGGTGCTGCTGGTGGCGGCGCAGATCCGCGCGCAGCGGTTCCATCCGCTGCTCTATTGGGCGACGATCCTCGCCTCGACCACCGCCGGCACCGCCGCTGCCGATTTCTTCGACCGCTCGCTGGGCATCGGCTATGCCGGCGGCGCGGCGATCCTGCTTGCCGGGGTGCTGGGCTGTCTGGCTGCATGGCGCGTGACGCTCGGTACGGTGGCGGTGGCCAGCGTGGCGGGCGCGGCGGCTGAAGCGTTCTATTGGCTGACCATCACGGTGTCGCAGACTTTGGGCACCGCACTGGGCGACTGGGCGGCAGATGATGGCGGGCTGGGCTATGCCGGCGGCGCGGCGGTGTTTGGCGGCTTGCTCGCGCTGGTCGTGCTGGCCTGGTGGAAAACCCGCATCAGCCGCGTTGCGCTGTTCTGGGCGGCGTTCATCCTGACCCGCCCGCTGGGTGCCACGGTCGGCGATTTTCTCGACAAGCCGCATGCCCAGGGCGGGCTGGCGCTGGGCCGCGATACCGCGACCGCGGTGCTGGTGGTGCTGATCGCGCTGGCGCTGTGGCGCTTTCCGGGCCGCGCCGCCACCCGCGATTGACCCTTGGCGGTTGTCATGCGCCGCCAATCCTGCTTTGAACCGCAGCGATGAGCGGCAACAACAACAGCAACCACGGCCCCGGCACCCGCGTTACCGCCGCCGGGCGCCGCGCCGAATGGACCGGCACCCCTGGGCACCCCGGCGCGGTGGTCAGCCCGGCGGTGTGGCGCGCCAGCACGCATCTCTATCCCGACATGGCCGCGCTGCGCGCGCATCCTGCCAATATTGACGGCAATTTCTATTACGGCCGGCGCGGCGCCCCCACCCAATGGGCGCTGGCCGATGCGCTGACCGCGCTGGAACCGGGCGCGGCGGGCACCGTGCTCTATCCATCGGGGGTGGCGGCGATTGCCGGCGCGCTGCTGACCGTGCTGCGCCCTGGCGACGTGCTGCTGATGACCGACAATGCCTATGAACCCAGCCGGGTGATGGGGCGCGGATTGCTGCACGACTGGGGCGTGGAAACGCGCTGGTTCGATCCGCTCGACCCCGCCGGGATGGCCGCGCAGATCTGCCCGCGCACCCGCGCGGTGCTGTTCGAATGCCCCGGCAGCCTGACCATGGAGTTCTGCGACGTGCCGCAGCTTGCCCGCATCGCGCGCGAGCATGGCGTGGTCAGCGTGATCGACAACACCTGGGCCGGGCCGCTGGGATTTGCCCCGTTGCGCGCCGGGATCGATATTACAGTGATGAGCCTGACCAAACATGTCGGCGGCCATTCCGACGCGATGATGGGTTCGGCCAGCGCGGGCGACGAATGGTACCGCAAATTGCGGCTGCGCGCGCAAGGATTGGGTACGGTGGTCTCGCCCGACGATGCCGCGCTGATGCTGCGCGGGCTGCGCACGATGGCGGTGCGGCTCGATCATTGCACCGCCAGCGCGCTGGCGCTGGCGCAGTGGCTGGCGGCGCGGCCAGAGGTGGCGCATGTGCTGTGTCCGATGCTGCCCGGCGCGCCCGGGCATGATCTGTGGGCGCGCGATTTTGCCGGCGGCTGCGGGCTGTTCAGCTTTATCCTGCGCGGCGGCGACAGCGCGGCGCGCGATGCGCTGATCGATGCGCTGGCGCTGTTCGGCATCGGCTACAGCTGGGGCGGGTTTGAAAGCCTGGCCACCCCGGTCGACCCTGCGACGATCCGCACCGCGACCCCATGGCCGCCGCAAGGCTGGCATACCGATGACCGGTTTGGCGTGCGGCTGTCGATCGGGCTCGAAGATATCGGCGATCTGATTGCCGATCTGGATCATGCGCTGGCGATCTGGCGCGCCGCCACGGGGTTTGCCGGATGACGCTGCGACCGCACCATCTGAACCAGCACTTGCAGGCGATCAACGACAAAGTCCGCGATACCTTCGATGCGCTCGACGATATCAGCATCGATATCGGCAGCTATCACATCTCGCTGGCGACCGCGCTGTGGGCGCTGCTGGTGGTGGCGATCGCGCTGATCGGCGCGCGGGTGACCGGCAGTCTGGCGCGGCGCGCGCTGCGGCGGATCAAGGGGCTTGATTCGGCGCAGACCTCGCTCGGCGACAAGATGATCACGCTGACCGTGTGGACGTTCGCGTTTTTCATGACGATCGACACGCTGGGGATCAGCCTGACCGCGTTTACGGTGTTTTCGGGCGCGCTCGGGCTGGCGGTCGGCTTTGGCTTGCAGACCACCGCGGGCAATCTGATCGCCAGCATCATCCTGCTGCTCGACCGTTCGATCAAGCCGGGCGATGTGATCGCGGTGACCAGCGGCAGCACGACGACGATGGGCGTGGTCAACAAGATCGGCATCCGCGCGATTTCGGTGACCACGCTCGACAACCGCGAATATCTGATCCCCAACCAGAACCTGATGACCAGCCAGGTGGAAAACTGGTCCTATTCCTCGCGCCAGGTCGCGGTGTCGATCCCGATCAGCGTCGCCTATGGCAGCGATGTCGATCTGGTCGAAAGCCTGCTGCTCGAAGCGGCCAGCGCGGTGCCGCGCGTGCTGGATGATCCGGCGCCGAGCGTCGCGCTGTCGTCGCTGGGGCCGAGCGGAATCGACATGGCGGTCAGTTGCTGGATCAACGACCCCGAAAACGGCATCGGTGCGATCCGTTCGGCGGTGCTCAAAAACGTCTGGCACTTGTTCCGCGAACGCGGGGTGCAGATCCCGGCACCGCAGCAGGACGTGCATTTGCGCGATTCCGACGGCTTGCAGCGGCTGGCCGAAATGCTCGACCGCCCTCGCCCGTAAAGCTGCGCTAGGCGGGGCCAAAGGCAATCTCGCTGGCGGCGCGCGGGGTCTGCCCCCATGTCGCCGCGCATGGCACATCCCGATTCCCCCACCCGGACCGGCACGGTCCACCTGGTTGGCGCCGGCCCCGGTGACCCCGATCTGTTGACCGTAAAGGCGGCGCGGCTGATCGGCGCGGCGCGGCTGATCGTGCATGACGGGCTGGTCGATCCCGCGATCCTCGCGCTCGCACCCGCCGAGGCGCGGCTGATCAGCGTGGCCAAAAGCCGCTCGCGCCACACCCTCGCACAGGACGAGATCAACGCGCTGCTGGTGCGCGAGGCGCTCGCCGGGCATGACGTGCTGCGGCTGAAAGGCGGCGATCCCTTCGTGTTCGGGCGCGGCGGCGAAGAGGCAGAGGCCTGCCATGCCGCCGGGGTGCCGGTGGTGGTGGTGCCGGGGATCAGCGCGGCGATGGGCGCGGCAGCGGCGGCCGGCATTGCGCTGACGCACCGCGATGCCGCCTCGATCGTGTCGTTTGTCGCCGGGCAGTGCAAGGGGCTGTCCGAGCAGAACTGGGCGGGCCTGGCCGGACAGGGCCGCACGCTGGTGATCTACATGGGCCTCGCCACCGCAGCGGCGATTACCGAAAAGCTGATCGCCGACGGGCTGTCGCCGATGATGCCGGTGGCGGTGATCGAAAACGCCACCCGCCCGACCATGCGCGTGCTGCGCGGCGTGCTCGCCGGGCTCGATGCGATCGTGACCGACCACCGCGTCGCCAGCCCCGCGCTGATCGTGATCGGCGAAGTCGCCGCGCGCGGATCGCTGGCGACAATGACCAAACTGGCCGAGGGCGTGCTGTGACAGCTGAAACGATAACCATCCTCACCGGCAATGCGCTGCTCGGCGGCGAAGTGATCTGGTGGACCGGCCAGGGCTGGTCGCGGCACATCGACGAGGCCGCCGCAGTGCCCGACGATGGCGCCGCGGTGATCGCCGCCGAGAGCGCGGCGGGCCGCGTGGTTGGCGGCTATGCGATTGCTGCCACGCGCGATGGCGCCGGCATCCGCCCGCAGCACATCAAGGAGCGCGTGCGCGCGCTTGGCCCGACCGTGCGGCTCGACCTGTCGCTGCGCCCCCATGATCCCGCAGCTGCGGCGTGGATCGCCTGACCGTTCAAAAGGCCCCCCGATGTATCAGTACGACACCTATGATCAGGCGATGGTCGATGCCCGCGTCGCCGAATTTTCCGACCAGGTCGCGCGCCGGCTGGCGGGCACGCTGGGCGAAGAGCAGTTTCGCCCGCTGCGGCTGAAAAACGGGCTCTACCTGCAATTGCACGCTTATATGCTGCGCGTGGCGATCCCCTATGGCACGCTCAATTCGGCGCAGATGCGCATGCTCGGGCAGATCGCCGATCGCTATGATCGCGGCTATGGCCATTTCACCACGCGGCAGAACATCCAGTACAACTGGATCCGGCTGGAAGACGCCCCGGCGATCCTGACTGATCTCGCCTCGGTCGGGATGCATGCGATCCAGACCAGCGGCAACTGCATCCGCAACACCACCGCCGACCATTTTGCCGGCGCTGCCGCCGACGAAGTGGCCGATCCGCGCCCTTATGCCGAACTGCTGCGCCAGTGGTCGACGTTTCACCCCGAATTCGATTACCTGCCGCGCAAGTTCAAGGTGGCGATCATCGGCAGCGAGACCGACCGCGCGGCGATGCGGCTGCACGACATCGGCATCCGGGTGGTGCGCAATACGGCGGGCGAAGAAGGGCTGAAAATCTATGTCGGCGGCGGCATGGGCCGCACCCCGATGATCGCCCCGGTGATCCGCGACTGGCTGCCTGCGCAGCAGATGGTCAGCTATCTCGAAGCGTGCCTGCGCGTGTACAACCGCCATGGCCGGCGCGACAACAAGTACAAGGCGCGGATCAAGATCCTTGTCCACGAACTGGGCGCCGACGAATACCGCCGCCAGGTCGAAGAGGAATTTGCCCATATCCTGACCCTGGGGCTGGAGCCACCGCCGGCCGAACTGGCGCGGATCAAGGCTCAATTTGCCGATCCGCCGTTTGACCCGGCCGCGATCGAGGCGATCGACCTGTCCGACCCCGATTTCGCGCTGTGGGTGGATCAGAATGTCCATCCGCACAAGGCGCCGGGCCATGCGATCGTGACGATCAGCCTGAAACCGGCGGGCGGCATCCCCGGCGATGCCAGCGCCGACCAGATCCGCCTGATCGCCGATCTGGCACGGGATTACAGCCACGACGAACTGCGCGTGACGCATGCGCAAAACGTGGTGCTGCCGCATGTGCGGCGCGCCGATCTGCCTGCGATCTGGCAGCAGCTTGATGCGGCGGGCCTCGCCACCGCCAATCTCGATCTGATCGGCGATATCATCGCCTGCCCCGGGCTCGATTATTGCAGCCTGGCCAATGCGCGCTCGATCCCGCTGGCGCAGAAGATTTCGGCGCGGTTTGCCGATGTCGAACGCCAGCGCGATCTGGGCGAATTGAAGCTGAAGATTTCGGGCTGCATCAATGCCTGCGGCCACCACCATGCCGGCCACATCGGCGTGCTGGGGGTCGATCGCAAAGGGGTGGAAAACTACCAGTTGCTGCTCGGCGGCTCGGAAGGCGCCGATACTTCGCTGGGCACGATCGTCGGCCCGGGCTTTTCCGAAGACGGGCTGGTCGATGCGATCGAGCGCGCGACCGAGTTCTATCGTGCGCAGCGCCAGCCCGGCGAGCGCTTTCTCGATACCTATCGCCGCCTCGGTGCGGCCCCGTTCAAAGAGGCGATTTATGCCTGATACAGTGATCCGCCTGCGCGACGATGCGGCGAGCACGGCGCCGGTGGTGGCCTTTGCCGAGCTGGCCGCGCAGGGCAATGCCACGGCGGTGCGGCTGCAACCGGGCGATGATGCCCGCGCCTTGCTGCCGCTGCTCGACCGGCTCGAACTCGTCGAAGTGGCGTTTCCCGGCTTCAACGACGGGCGCGGCTATTCGGCGGCGCGCATCTTGCGCGAACACGGCTATACCGGCGAACTGCGCGCGGTGGGCGATGTGCTGATTGACCAGATCAGCCATTACGTGCGGGTCGGCTTCGATGCCTTTGCCCCCGATCAGCCGATCAGCCGCGCCGCGATCGACCACGCGCTGGCGACCTGGCCGGAGGTCTATCAGCGCACCGTCGATGGCCGCCAGCCGATCTGGGCGCTGCGGCATGGCTGATCCGCGCACGCGCCACGCCGACCGGCCGATTGACCGGATCAGCACGCGCGCGCGGTTCAGCGATGCCGATGCGATCCGGCTCAACAACCTGTTTCGCGGCACCGACACGCGCGAGATGCTGCGCACCGTGCTGCGCGATGGCCTCGCCGGCGAGGTGGCGGTGGTCTCGAGCTTTGGCGCGGAAAGCGCGGTGCTGCTGCATCTGGTGGCCGAAATCGACCCGGCGCTGCCGGTGCTGTTTCTCGATACGCACAAGCATTTTGCCGAAACGCTCGACTATCGCGATGCGCTGGTCGCCCGGCTCGGGCTGACCGGGCTGCGCGTGCTGACCCCCGATCCGGCGGCGCTGGCGGCGAAGGATGACAAAGGGCTGCGCTGGTCGTGGGACCCCGATGGCTGCTGCGCCTTGCGCAAAGTGGCACCGCTGAGCGCGGCGCTGGCCGGGTTTGACGCGACGATCACCGGGCGCAAGGGGTTCCAGTCGGCCACGCGCGCCGGGCTGCCCAGGTTTGAAATCGACCACAGCGATGGCGAAGGCCGGTTGAAGATCAACCCGCTGGCCAATTGGAGCGCGCAGGCGCTGGCCGACTGGTTTGCCGCGCATGACCTGCCGCCGCATCCGCTGGTGGCGCGCGGCTATCCCTCGATCGGCTGCGCACCGTGCACCAGCAAAGTCAGCCCCGGCGAAGACCCCCGCGCCGGGCGCTGGAAAGGCTGGGACAAGACCGAATGCGGCATCCACGCCCCGATCCCGGGCGCCGGCGATGACCAATTGCCCCCCGGGTACGAACCGGCGTTTTGAAAGTCTGCGGCGGCCTTCGCCGGTACAACGAACCCAGGGGCCAGCCTCCGGAAAGCCTTTGCCTCACCAATTCAGAGGCTTGGCAGCCTTGTCATCCCATACGAAAGTGCACAGAACCAACTTTGGTACTGTGTATTATCCCTTAGCATCAAACACCGTGATTCTAACCGTATTGGTTTAGCAATCGGTACCCATCAGATCCCCCAGGCGGACCGGATTGAACGGACGCCGCGATATCGAGATCGTACCGATGGTTGCCTCTGCCAGTCGCCTGTTACGCTTTTTCACCGCGCCGTCCGAACCCGCCGTTGACCAGCCCCAGCCGCCGGTCGCTGCCAGCGTGCAAGCCGCCGCGGTTGCGCCGATGAGCGCGATCGACCGTGCCAATGCCCGGCTGATGGAAGATATTGCCGAATTCCTGATGGCTTGCCGGCTGGGCGTTACCGCGCGCAACCTGTCGCTGGCGCATGCCGCGTTCAGCGGCGATGATCCGCAACTGGCGCGCGCGATCGCCCAGCGCCGCCAGGCCGATCTGCCGATCACCCAGCAATGGCTCGATGAAATGTGCCAGGACGACAGCCAGGAAGGCGCGATCCGCGCGCTGATGGCCACGCTGGAAGATTCGATCGACCATTTCGCCGCCACCGCGCGCAAGGCACGCACCAGCTCGGCTGATTGCTACGCCGAACTGGCCCGCCATGTCGACAGCGCGTCGGACAACGGGCTCGACGCGGTGCTGGCGCTGGCGCAGACCGTGCTCGAACACAGCAAACGGCTGGAAACCGCGATGCAGGCGAGCGAGGACGAGGCAAAGGGCCTGCGCGAACGGCTCAACCGGGCGCAGCGCGATGCCGAAGTCGACCATCTGACCGGATTGCCCAACCGCCGCGCGTTTGAAGCGGTGTTTGACCGCGAATACCGCGAGGCGCAGGCCGAAATCGACCACTTGTCGGTGGCGTTTTGCGACATCGACCACTTCAAGCGGGTGAACGACAACCATGGCCACGAAACCGGCGACCGCGTGTTGCAGGCGGTGGCCGAAACGCTCGACCGGCTGAGCAATCGCACCTGCCATGTCGCGCGCCACGGCGGCGAGGAATTCGTGCTGCTGTTTCGCGGGCTGACCAAGGCGCAGGCGCGCGAAAAGCTGGATGCGGTGCGCGAACGCCTCGCCGAGCGCCGCTTTGTCAATCGCCAGACCGATGATCCGATCGGCCGGGTGACCTTTTCCGCCGGGGTGGCCGACGTGTTTGCCTATCCTACCCCGCGCGATGCGCTGCGCGCCGCCGACGAAGCGCTCTATCTGGCCAAAGAACAGGGCCGCAATATCGTGATGTCTGCGCCGTAACTTGCCCTGATTTCTGTCGCGATTTGGGACGCCACCAAGATCGTGGTTAATGGGCATGGTTTACAAATTGACAATGCCCCGACGCGGGCCATTGTCGGCCGTGTGAAAAACCTTTGCCTCTTGTCCGTTGCAGCCGCGCTGCTGACGATAACCCCGGCGCGGGCGCAAGTCGCGGCGTGCTGGTGCCAGCCGGCGAGCGACAGCGTGGTCACCGAAAAGGTCATCACGCGCCGGGTGATCATCGACGAATGCGATTATGGCAGCACCTGCCACCGGCCCTGGCACCCCCGCCCCGGCCATGGCGGTGACGGGCGCAACGGTGACAATGGCCACAACGGGAACAATGGCGCCAACGGGAACAATGGCAAAAACGGTGCCAATGGCGGCAATGGCACCAACGGTGGCAACGGAACCAACGGCGCCAACGGAACCAACGGCGCCAGCGGAACCAACGGCGGCAACGGAACCAACGGTGGCAACGGGACCAACGGTGGCAACGGGACCAACGGTGGCAATGGAACCAACGGTGGCAATGGGACCAACGGTGGCAATGGGACGAACGGTACCAATGGCACGCACGGGACCAGCGGCACGAACGGTGCCAATGGCGCGAACGGCACCAATGGTACGAACGGCACCAATGGCACGAACGGAACCAACGGCACTATCGCCGACACCACGCTGAACGACCTGAAGCTGCAGATCAATCTGATGGGGGCGCGGGTTGATCAGGCGGTGGGCTGGTTTGACTGGCTGGGCTGGCTGATCGTGCTGGCGGTTCTGGTGATCGTGGTGGTGGCGCTGCTGGCGATGCGCGGCCTCCGCCACGACGCGCGCAGCGCGGCGCACGATGCCCGCCGCGCCGCCGATGAAGCCGAAGACCTGCATGTGCGGCTGCGCGAGCTGGATCACACCCATGATCAGACGGTGATCCTGCGCGAAGATCACCCGGATCACACCCAGGCCTCAACGCTGGCAGAGGCCGAACTGGTCGCCGCCGCTGCGGTCGCCGGCAGTGCCGCCGCGCACCACGACCATGCGGTTGTCGAGCACGAGGTCGAAGTGCGCCAGCGCGACCGCGATCTCGAACGGTTCCGCAGCGAACTGGCCGAACTGCGCCGCGAACTCGATGTCCAGCGCGAAGCCGCTGCTGCGGCCGAGTTGCATGCGCGCCACCACCGCGCCCCGCCCTCACCCGCGAAGCATGCGGCGGCGGTGGACACGGTCACGGTGGATACCGTGGTGGTCGAACCGGTGGTGGTGGCTGCCCCCGCGCCGGTCGTGGCCGAGCCGGTGCACCATCACCCGCGCCACACCGTTCACCCGGTGATCGACGAAGCCGACTGGTCAATCACCCATTTCCGCGTCGTGATCGGCGAAGCCCGCGCGCGCAAGCACGACCGCGAGCAGGCGCGTGCCGATGTGCTGCGGCTGTCCGATCTGATGCTGGCGCATTATCCCGACCATCCCGAGGCGGTGTGCTTTGCCCATGTCAGCAAGGCCGAGGCGCATGCCGAAGCCGGCGACCATGCCGCCGCGCTGGCCGAATGCGAGGCGGCGATTGCCCGCTTCGGCACTGTCACCACCCCGGCGGTGCGCACGCAACTGGCGCATGCCCATTTCCTGGCGGCGGCGATCCATGCCCAGCACCGCGATGTCGCGCGCTGCTGCGATTCGCTTGACCACTGGGCGCGCGCCTATGGCATTTTCGACCAGCGCATGGTGATCAGCGATGTGCGGTTTGAAACGGTGGTATCGACCAGCGAATTCCAGTCGTACCTCGCGCACAAGCACGCCTGAGCCGGCGCGGCGGCTACTTCAGCCAGCCGCGATCGCGGTACCAGTCGGCGGTGGCGTGCAGCCCGATATCGGTATCGATGCGCGGCCGCCACACTTCGGGGGGCGGCGCACAGGCCGGATCGACCGTCCAATCGGGGTGGCACATATAGCCGACGCGATCGAGCGTCAGCTTGGCGCGGTCCTTGCGCAGCGCACGGTCGATCCGCGCCACCAGCGTCAGCAGCGATCTTGAACACGACAGCGTGAGCGGGCGCCGCCCCACCGCGCGGCCGATCGCGCGCGCCATCTCGACATGGCTCCACCCGCCCGGCACGCCGTCATCGGGTTCAAAGGTCTTGCCGGTCACCGCTTCGCCGCCGGGCACCAGCGCCAGCAGCAGATCGGCCAGATCGGCCACATGGATCAGCGAAACGCGCCCTCGCGGCGGCAGCGGCACCACCCCGCGCCGGGCCAGCCGGAACAGTTCGAACATGTCGGTATCGCGCGGGCCGTAAATCCCCGGCGGGCGCACGATCGTCCAATCGAGGCTGGAGGCGGCGACCACCCGTTCACCGCGCCGTTTCGATGCACCATAGACCGACAGGTGCGGTTCGCGCGCCGACAACGACGAAACCTGCACCAGCCGCCCCACCCCGCCAGCGAGCGCGGCGTTGACCACATTGAGCGTGCCGCGCACATTGGCGGCTTCAAACAGTTCGAGATGCGGCGTGTTGACCAGCCCGGCAATGTGGATCACCGCGCTGGCGCGGGTCATCAGCCGCCGCAGGGCGCGCCGGTCATCAAAATCGCCGATCACCCATTCGACCCCCGGGCGCGGCTCCTGCCGTTTGCGGGTCAGCGCGCGCACCTCGATCCCGGCGGCGGCGGCGGCATCGAGCACCGCCTGACCGACAAACCCGGTCCCCCCGGTGATCGCCAGCAATTCCGGCGCGCGGGTCGCCACCGCTAGACCACCACCAACTGGTCGCGGTGGATCAGCGCCGCGCGCGGGGCATAGCCCAGAATCTCGGCATGGTCGCGGCTGTGGCGCCCGGCCAGCGCCGCGCATTCCGCCGCGTCATATTCCGACAGCCCGCGCGCCAGCGTTTCGCCGGTCGGGCCGATTACCGCAATCGCATCGCCGCGCACGAAGTGCCCGTCAACCCGGGTCACCCCGGCGGCGAGCAGACTGGCGCCCTGCCCCAGCGCCTGCGCCGCGCCGGCATCGACATGCAGCGCGCCGCGCATGCGCAGCCGCCCGCCCAGCCAGGCCTTGCGCGCCGCCTTGCGCGCGCGCGGGACAAACAGCGTGCCGCGCTCTGCCGCCAAGGCCGCGCCGATCGGTGCGGTCGGCCGCCCGTCGATGATCGCCAGCGCCATCCCGGCCATCCCGGCAATTTCCGCCGCCTGCAGCTTTGACGTCATTCCGCCCGAACCCAGCCCCGACGACGAGCCGCCGGTGGCCATTGCATGGATTTCGCGCGTCACCCGCCGCACCAGCGGAATGCGCACGGCCTGCGGATCGGCCGGATCGCGATCGTACAGCCCGTCGATATCCGACAGCAGCAGCACCGCCCCGGCGCCGGCCGCCTGCCCGACCCGCGCCGCCAGCCGGTCATTGTCGCCAAAGCGGATTTCCTCGGTCGCGACGGTGTCGTTTTCGTTGATCACCGGCACCGCCCCGCGCGCCAACAGCGTGCCGAGCGTGGCGGTTACATTGAGCCAGCGGCGGCGATCTTCCAGATCTTCGAGCGTGAGCAGCACTTGCGCCGCGGCCAGACCATGATCGGCCAGCAAATCGGCCCACAGCCCGGCGAGCGCGATCTGCCCCACCGCCGCCGCCGCCTGCGCATCGGCGAGCGAAGCGCGGCCGCCGCGCGCCAGAGCGAGCTTGCGCGCGCCCAGCGCGATGGCGCCCGACGATACCACGATGACATCCTGCCCGCGCGCGCGCGCCGCCGCCAGTTCGCCCACCAGCGCGGCCAGCCAGGCGCGGCGCGGCTCGCCATCGCCGCCGACCAGCAGCGCCGAACCGACCTTGATCACCAGCCGGGGCACGGCCTGCGGGTCGGCAAGTTGGGAAAGCTGAGCCAGGGTCATGATGGTCCGGCGCTTAGGCCAATAATCAGGTCGGGTGAAGCGTCTTGCTTACAACGGCGACCACGGCACCGCATCGCCCTCGTCCTCGATCTCGCCGGCGGGGCGTTCGGTCATCGTGCTGGCGGGCAAGTGGTCGAGCACCGCATCGAGCAGCGCGTCCATCCCGCGCCCGGTCGCGCCCGAAACCGGAAACACATGCTCCGCCCCGGCCGCCTTCAATTCGTCGGCAAACGCGCGCACCAGTTCGGCATCGGCCAGGTCGATCTTGTTGAGCGCGATCAGCCGGGGTTTTTCATCCAGCCCGCCGCCATAGGCCGCCAGTTCTTCGGCGACCACTTCCATCGCTTCGGCCGGGTCGGTGCCCTGGATATCGATCAGGTGGATCAGCACGCGGCAGCGTTCGATATGGCCGAGAAAGCGGTCGCCGATCCCCGCGCCTTCGGCGGCGCCGGCGATCAGCCCGGGAATATCGGCCAGCACGAATTCGCGCATCTTGTGGCGCACCACCCCCAATTGCGGGCGGGTGGTGGTAAAGGCATATTCGCCGACTTTGGCGCCGGCGTTGGTGATCTGGTTGATAAAGGTCGATTTGCCGGCATTGGGCAGCCCGACCAGCCCGGCATCGGCGAGCAGTTTCAGCCGCAGCCAGACCCAGGCTTCTTCGCCCGGCCAGCCCGGCCCCGATTGGCGCGGGGCGCGGTTGGTTGAGGATTTGAAGGTGGCATTGCCGCGCCCGCCATCGCCGCCGCGCAGCAGCGTGACACGCTGGCCCGGCTCGATCAGATCGGCCAGCACGGTTTCGCGATCATCATCGAGGATCTGCGTGCCCACCGGCACTTTGATCACCAGGTCCTGCCCGGCGGCGCCAAAGCGGTTCTTGCCCGCGCCGCCGATCCCGCGCTGCGCCTTGAAATGCTGGGTATAGCGAAAATCGATCAGCGTATTGAGCCCGGGCACCGCCTCGAACACGATATCGCCGCCCTTGCCGCCGCTGCCGCCATCGGGGCCGCCATATTCGACGTATTTTTCGCGGCGAAAGCTGACCGCGCCGGGGCCGCCGGCGCCCGAACGGATAAAGATTTTCGCCTGATCAAGAAAATGCATCGCAAAAGTGTCCGCCAATCGGGCTGGCAGCACCAAGACGGCTGCGCGGTGCGCCATGAAACCCTGGTGGAGCCGAGGGGGATCGAACCCCTGACCTCGTCATTGCGAACGACGCGCTCTCCCAGCTGAGCTACGGCCCCGTTCCAGTGTTTCGCCGTCGATGTCAGATCCGGCCACCTTGCCGGTCTGCGTCGTCGGGAGGCGCGCCTTTAGCGCATGGCCGGGCGCTTTGCCAAGACCCGGCGCAAAAAAATCCTGCGCGGCGCTGCCGGCGCCTCCCGACCGCAGCGATCAGGGGGTCGCCGGTGGTGCGGCATCGGGCAAAGTCGGGCGCGGCGGCTGCTGGGCCAGCGGCTCAACCCGCACCCGGCCGACGCGGCCATATTTTTCCTCCCACGCCGCCAGTGCGTTGCGATATTGATCGTAGCGCGCATAGAAATCGTCGAACACTTTTTCGATCACCGGCACTTTGACTTTGGCAAAGGCGATCAGATCGTCGCTCGGCACTTCGGCGCCGTCGTGGATCACCGTGGCCACCACGTCGCAGAATTCGCGCTTGGTCGGCGGCAGCGCGTAATGGTTGTAGAGCACGGTCAGGTAATCATCGCGCAGCGTTTCGCCGCCGCGACCATATTTGTCGCGAAATTCGTGATCCATGTGGCCATAGACGGTCTTGAGCAGCTTGGCATGCCGCGTCAGAAACGCGCGGTAGAGCGGCAGGATCGCCGCGCTGTGCGCCGCATCGGTGCAGCCGAGCGCGGCAACGGTATAGGCCGAGCGCAAGTTCCACAGGATCTGGTTGTCCGACACCTTGCGGTTGACCGATTCGCGCGTGCCGTCGGCATCGATCGGCGGGGTGATCAGATTGGGCGCGGCATCATCGGGCGGGGTCGGCTTGGGCGGGATCACCTCGACCGGCGGCGGCGGGGGTGGCGGCGGCGGTGGCGGCGGCAACGGTTTTTGCGCGCAAGCGGCGAGCACCATGGCCAGCGCCAGTCCGGCCAGCAGGTGCGGGCGGCGGGCAAGCGGGGCGCCCGGGCCGGGCAGCAAGTTCAGGGGGCGATCGTGCCGGGTCACGGTCGGGCAGGCTCCTTGTGGGAACTGTGGCTGATAAACGATGACAGCGGCTGGTTGCCAGCCGACTGCCATCTGCGGTTAACCCATGCGCCATCATGACCAAAAAGAAAACACCCGGCGGGAGGTGATCCCACCGGGTGTTGGGGATTTGCGACGATCCGACGCGCGGCGGCGGATCGCTTGCGTCGTTCAGCGGCGATCGCCCATGAAACGCAGCAGCATCAGGAACATGTTGATGAAATCGAGATAGAGCTGCAGCGCGCCCATGATCACCGCTTTGCCCGCCATGTCGGTGCCGCGGACATAGGCATACTGGTCCTTCAACCGTTGCGTGTCATAGGCGGTCAGCCCGGCAAAGATCAGCACGCCGAGAAAGCTGATGCCGAAGGCCAGCCCGCTCGAGCGCAGGAACAGATTGATCACCGAAGCGATCAGGATGCCGAACAGCCCCATGATCAGGAACGTGCCCATCGCCGAGAGGCTCTTGCGCGTGGTATAGCCATAGAGGCTGAGCCCCGCGAAAGCGCCGGCGGTGGCAAAGAACGTCACCGCGATCGACGGCCCGGTATAGACGAAAAAGATCGACGACAGCGACATCCCCATCACCAGGCTGAACGCCCAGAACAGCGCCTGCATCGTGCCGGTCGACAGGCGATTGATGCCAAAGCTCATCACCATGACAAACGCCAGCGGCGCCAGCGCGACGATCCAGCGCAGCGGGGTGAACAGGATCGCTTCGGCGAGGCCGGAACTGGCAAAGCCCAGCGCGACGATGCCCGACAGCAGAATGCCCGATGCCATGTAGTTGTAGATTGCCAGCATGTGTCGACGCAGCCCGGCATCGAACACCGTGCTGCCGCCCCATGCGGCGTTCAGCCCCGGCGCAGCGCCAAAGCCCGCCTGCGAAGGCCGAGGGTCGTTCCAGTTAGCCATAAGCCAGTCCACTCCATGTGACGGGCCCGACACCAGATGGGGCGAGCCCTGTCTTTGCAATATCGCGCCGATCAGCCCCGGATTCAAGCCGATCCGACGAAAATAGTGGTATCGCGGGGCGGATTTATGCGGGCTTAATGCTGTTCAGCCGGCGCCGCGAGCGCGCGCCTCTTGCGCCATCGCCAACGATCGGTCGCGTGCGCCGCGCAAGGTTTCCGCGATCAACTGCGCCAACCGTTCATCGGCATCGAGCACGGCCAGCCCGGCTTCGGTGGTGCCGCCAGGGCTGGCCACCCGCCGGGCCAGTTCGGCCGGGCTGTGCGGCGCCTGCGCGGCGAGCGCGGCGGCGCCTTCGACCATCGCCAGCGCCAGCCGGTCGGCCTGATCGCGCGGCAGGCCGAGCGCGGCGCCCCCGGCGGCCAGTGCATCGACAAAGCGATAGACAAAGGCCGGGCCCGATCCGGCCAGCGCGGTCACCGCATCCATCAGCGCCTCTTCAGCCAGCCATTCGGCCTGGCCCAATGGCGCCATCAGCGCCTCGATCGTGGCGCGCGCGCTGTCGCCGGCCGGGCCGAACAGCGCGATCGGCGATTTGCCGAGCGCGGCAGCAAGGTTGGGCATGATCCGCACGATCGTCGTGGCGGCGGGAAAAGTCGCGCCCAGCGCGGCATGGTCCACCCCGGCGAGGATCGACAGCACGATCGTCGCCGGGCCGATCAGCGGGCGGATCGCGGCGGCGGCGGTGGGCAATTGCTGCGGCTTGAACCCCAACAGCACGACATCGGCGGGCATAGCATCCGCTGGTGGTGCGGCATGAAGCTGCACGCCGGCGGGCACGGTCTGGCAATAAGGATCGATCACGGTGAACGCGGCCGGGTCAAACCCGCCGGCGAGCCAGCCGGCGAGCATCGCCCCGCCCATATTGCCGCAACCGAACTGAACTATGCGCACTGTAACAGCCTTTCAGCAGGCCTTGCCGGGCAAAGCGGGGTCAGGCTTCGCCCACCGCATCGACCAGCGCGCTGGCCAGCGCGTCGGCGGGGGTCTTGTCGCCCCACAGGATGAACTGGAATGCCGGGTAGAACCGGTCGCATTCATCGACCGCCGCCTCGATCGCCGATTGCGCCTGGCCCAGCGAGAGCAGGCCTTCGTCGCCCAGCATCAGCCCGTGGCGATAGAGCAGCACGCCGCCGTTTGACCAGATGTCGAAATGGCCGATCCACACCTGTTCGTTGATCAGCGCCATCACCTCGTGCACCGCGGCGCGTTTGTCATCGGGCACGCGGATATCGGGCAGGCACAGCAATTGCAGCACGTGGTCTTCTTCGCGCCAGATGCAGCGGATCTGGAAATTGGCCCAGGACCCCTGGATTTCGCCGTGAATTTCATCGTCCGAGACAAATTCGAACGGCCAGCCGCGCGCTTCGAACAGCGAGGCGATCATGTCGACCGGCGCGGCATCGTCGCGTTCGGTCTGGTCTTGGGCAGTCCGCATCATCGGCTCTCCAGTACACCGGTTCGGCCCGTGCGGACAAGGTCTTGTGCAAGGCGGTTCATTAACCCCCTGCCCTGACCCGCAGCCCCGGTGTCGTCGTGGCCCTGCCATCGCCAAGCCGGCGCGGATCGGCAAGGAACCACCCCGCCGCCCCTGCGCAAAACTCGACAACCTTGTGCAAAACCTGTGGACATGGCGGTAAGAATCGCATGAACCCGCCATCCGGTCCATTGCTTATCGCCAAGGTGCGTCACCTTTTTGACGAAGCAGGGCAGCGGGTTATGGCACCAGCCACGCGGAAAAGCCTGTCCCCCTCGAAGAGGCTTGCGGATTCACACAATCAACCAATCATCTATTTTGAAAGAGATCCGCTCATCCTGAGCCTGTCGAAGGATGCGCGCTGACACCCGCCCCACGCGCGGAAAAAAGCGCGCATACTGGGCCGTTTACGCGCATCCTTCGACAGGCTCAGGATGAGCGGATGTGGGTTTTTGGGTGTTCCTGAACCACTTGTGTGAATGCCGCACCTTGAAAGGGGGGGAGTTTACGACGCCGGCAGGCTGTCGACCGCCTGGCCGGCGGGGCTGGTCCATTCGAACCCGGCGACCCCTTCCTTGCGCAATTGGGCGATGAAATCCTGCGCATCGGCATCGCTGTCGAACGGTCCGGTCAGCAGGCGGTAATTGCTGCGCCACGGGGTGATATAGGGTTTGTGCTTTTTGAGCAGGTGCGATTTGGCGACCAGCTTGCGCCATTCGGCGGGCATCTTGTCGCGGTCGGCACCGGTCAGCACTTCGACCCAGATGCGGCTGGCATAGCGCGCCTTGCGGCCGCCCTTTTCGCTGGCCTTTTCGGCCTTGCCCTTGGTCTTGCCGTGCGTCTTGGCGCTGTCGTCGCTGTCGCTGTCGCGCGACACGCCGGCCGGGCCATCGGGGCGATCGCCGCGTGATGCCGGCGCGCACGTATCATCCTCGGCGGGTGCGGCCTGGTGGCCATGGCGCCCCTTGCGCGACGAACTGTGCGCCGGTTCGGCCTTGGCATGTTTGCCACGGGTGGTCTTGTCGGTCTTGCCGTGGTGGCCCTTGGCCGGTGGGCAGGGTTTGGGCACGGCGTCTTCGTCGCCCGACTTGGCGGCTTTTTCGGCGGCTTTGCCCTTGGCCGGTTTGCCATGGGCGGTCGCGGGCTTTTCGGCGGGTTCCTTGTCTGCCGGTTTGTCCGCCGGTTTGTCGGCGGCCTTGTGCACCGGCTTGGCGGGGTGCTTGGGTTCGGGCGCCGGGGGCGGCGGCGGCGCGGGCTTGGGCGCGGGGGCCGGCGGCGGCGCGGGCGGCAGCGGTTCGACCACGGCCTGCGCGGTCGCTTCGGGTGCCGGCGGCACTGGCTGCGGCGCCGTCAGCTGTTGCACCGGCGGCGCGGGGCGGGGCGCCGGGCGCGGTTTGGGCGGCAGATCGAGCCGCGACAGCACCGTCGGGTGCGGCACGACCGGCGCAACCGCAACCGCCGGAGCATCCGACGAAGCCGAGGGCGCCTGCGCAAGATCAAAGCCATGGGGTTGCGGTGTGGGGGCGGTGGTCACCAGCGCCGGGGCCATCGCCATGGCCACCACCGGCGGCGGCGGGGCGGGCAGCACCACTTCGGGTTCGGCGGTGGCAAACACCGGGCGCGGCGCGGGTGCCGGCGGCGCAAGCGGATCACCGCGACGGCGCTTGCGGTGCGTGCTGCGGTCGTCGCTGGCGGCGGGTGCGGCGGCCACCGGGGCGGGCGCCGCGGTGGCCATGGCCAGCACCGCCGGATGCGGATGCGCTGCGGCCCAGGCAACAATGCGCGGATCATCGCGGCCAATGTCGGCGGCGCGCGGATAGCGGCCGAGATTGGCCGCTGCCGCCTGCTGCGCCGGGGTCAGCCGGACCATGAACCGCAAATAGGGAGTGACCGCGGCGGCGAGATCTTCGGGCATCGTCGCGTGGGCTTCGGCAACCGCGGCATCGACGCGGCCGGTCACCGCCAGGACGAAAGTGTGGATGCGCCAGGCGGCGCGGTCCTGGCGTTGCAACAGCGGCAGCAGCGTGCGTTCGGCCGCGCGCCGGTCGCCGCCGATCGCCTGGCTCAGCGCCATCCGCCGCGTCACATCATCGCGCAGACCGGCATCGGCGGCGTGATCGAGCACGCGGGCATATTGGCCAATCGCGGCGGCATTGTCGCCGACCAGATCGAACGCCAGCCCGCGATCGGCGGCAAACCCGACCGGATCGGCGCCGGCCTGTTCGGCATCGGCAAAGGCGTGGAGCGCTTCGACCGGATCATCCATGTGCAGCCGCGCGCGGGCGATCGCCACTTTCACGCTGCCGGCGCGCGCCGGGGCCAGCGTCGCGGTCAATTGGTCGGCGCGGGTATAGAACCCCAGCGCGGCATCATTGTCACCCAGCGCGATGGCGGCATCGCCCGCCGCGAGCAGGGCATCGACACTGCGCGGATCGCGCGCCAGTTGCACCAAGGCCTCGTTGAGCGCCTTGCCCGCGCTGGCACCGGTCGGTTCGACCACCGGGTGCGATACGGCCGGGGTTGACGGGTCGGCCTGCGCAGCCACGGCCCCCGCCGGCATGGCCAGCGCCAGTGCCGCCGGCAGCCATTGCTGCCACGCCGTTGCCCGCCGCCCTTGCCCGATCATGCGCACCATCACACCAATTTGCCAGCACCACCGCAATCGTCAGCGATTGCGGTTATCCGGGCCGAAGCGGCCCGTGCCGGCCATAGCGACAAAGTCCGGCGGGTGGGCCATGGTGCGACGAACCATGGCGCCAATCCGGTGAACCGCTTACTGGTTGTTTTGCCGCCCCAGGAAGCGCGGAATGTTGAGCAACTTGCTCTCTTCCTCGGTGGCTTCGGGTTCGGGCACGCTGCTGCCGCGCGACAGGCTGGCCATGCGTTCGAACAGCGTCGATCCGCCCGGCGCCGGACGCGGCGGCGGCGCCGGTTCGGCCGCCAGGCCACCGGCAAAACGCGCCACCGCCGGGGTCGGCGCGGGCGCCGGCTCTTCGCTCAGATCAAGCGTCAGATCGAACGGTTCGTCGGCTGCGGGCTCGGGAGCCGGCTCGAACACCGGTTCTGCCACCGGCTCAACCGGGGCAGCGGCCACTGGTTCAACCGGCGATTCGATCACCGGCGGCGGTGCGACTGCTGGCGACGGCGCGGCGACCGGCGCCTCGGGCGCGCGCGGAGCGGCACTGGCCGCGGCAAATGCCGGGCCGCGCGCGCCGCCAAACGAGGCCGGGGCCGATGCGATCGCCGCCTGTTCGCTGGTCTGTTCGATCCCGGTGGCGACCACCGAGACGCGGATCTTGCCATCGAGATCGGGATTGAACGCCGAACCCCAGATGATGTTGGCATTGGGATCGACCAGTTCGCGGATGTGATTGGCCG
>Ga0164297_10001892_pt1 | contig 21419 bp, 33 predicted proteins | sample GEODES058metaG_FD_113539 | JGI IMG/M metagenome (GOLD analysis project Ga0164297, IMG submission 113539) | Dystrophic lake water microbial communities from Trout Bog Lake, Wisconsin, USA - GEODES058 metaG | ecosystem: Environmental > Aquatic > Freshwater > Lake | place: USA: Trout Bog Lake... | reverse complement strand
GTTCAATACCAGCTGTATCTGTAGGTTGATCAACTTCTATACTGGCTTGGTCAGGGCGATTGGTAATCTCTGTGCTGGCTTGTGTGTTAGATTCTTGACTATCAATAACATCTGCCAATTTACGTAGTATTTCTGCGGCTTTCATAATATCCTGTTTGTATATTTAGTTACTTCCACGGACGGCCCTCGACGAGGCCTCCCACATTGGCATTGTCTACTACTACATTTCCAGAATAAAGTGTAGGCAATTCTGTAGTATCTAAGGTGTGTAGTGTTCTATATCCGTTAGTACCGGCTGTAGCACGTTTGGTAGCGGCCAAGGCCAGTTTAGCCGCTTGGCGGGCTTGTTTAGTTGCTAGTGTTGATATTCCGTTTGCTGACATAATTATTTTGCCTGATCAACCTGATCTAGTATGCCGCGGATAATGTCTGTTATTCTCATATTGTACTTATCGTTGTGTTACAACGTTATCCTATAAAATAGGCTCCCCAATTTTGTCCTGAGTTAAATGCTATGGACCCAGTAGAAATAAACGCATCAATATATTCTCCGGCAGTTAGTCTAGCAGTAGTAGAAATACTAAATGTTCCTTGACCTCCTGCGTCTCCGTTAATAGAACTTGCAACACAAATATTATTGCCGGCGGTAGAAAGTCCATTTTTTCGTATTATTACAGAGCCCTGCTGGTGTGCTGATCCAGCTAATCCGTTAAAGAATACATGGTACAATCCAGTCACTGAGGCTGTAAATCTTCCTGTTGTTGCGTTATAATAATTTCCAATATTATGATCAACAGTTACAGTAACATTGCCACTAGTGCCAATTACCCCCGCTGTCCAGTTTGGACTAGAATCAGTACTACCATACACTTTAAATGATGGTCTATTAGTAGTAATTAAATTGCTACTAACTGTTACATTACTGAGTAATACTGAGCCATTGGCATTAACCTGTATTGGTGCTACAGCGGCCGCCGAGTTAGCATCAAAGGTAATGTAAGCTCGGGTAGTACCTGATCCAGGAGTACCTAACCAATTGTATAAACCAAATGTTGCGTGAGTACCGCTACCATTGGTATGGCCGACTGCGCCAGCATCTAACCAGTCCCAATCCCATATTACTGTATTTTTATATGAAGTAGCAGGATTACCAAAACTAATAGCAATATTACCAGTGTTGACTTTGTCTGACCAATCACCAACTTCTAACCAGTAACCGGGATTGGTATTATTAATACCTACAAAAGAACTTAAATGTATCTCGCCACCATTAGCTGGATTTAATGTAATACCAACATTACCACCAGTGTCGTTAATAGTAGACAATGTAGTATTAGTAAATAAAATATTTCCTGTTGTTAGGTTAGCTGTAGTAAACGCTGTGGTTTGTCTTGTACCGTCGGGAAAGAAAACACCACCACCAGTGGCTCTGATGTTAGCGGCAACAATATTGCCACTGACCTGAATTGGGCCAGTTGTTAAGTTAGCGGTATGATTATTAACTGTGGTATTAATTGTATTGATAGTTGTATTTTGACTAGCAATAGCGGTATTGGCCGCGGCAACGTTGGCATTGATTGTGTTAATCAATATTTTCTGTGCGGCAGTATTAGCATTAACATAACTTACTACCGCAGTATTAGCCGTAACGATTGCGGCATTGGCCGCATTGATTTGACTTTGTAAACTAGCAACGTTGGCCGCTGTAATGTTAGCATTAATAGCAACAATGGTACCAACGCTGTTAATACTATTACTCAAATTATTAAGAGCGGCATTGGCTCCACTAATTTGATAATCAACATAACCTTTCATGGCTGTGTTGGCTGTAACGATTGTGACATTGGCTGCCGTGATATTAGAACGTAGTCCAGAAATTTCTGTTTCTTGAACTGCGGCATTTATTTGTAATGACTGAACCTGAGTATTAACATAACTTACTACTCCAGTATTGGCTGTAACGATTGCAGAGTTGACATTGGTAATTTGGCTTGACAACCCAGCAACGTTGGCGTTGGCCCAAATATGATAAGCACCAGTGTTAGCATTGATTGTAGCAACATTGGCGTTGGTACTAGCAATTGAATTTAATATAGAACCAATTGCTCCAGCTTCAGACGCTAGGTTAGCGGCAATTTCAGCCAGTGTGTCAAGAGTGGCAGGTGCGCTATTAACCAATGCGGCAATACTTGCGTCGGTATAACTACGAGCATTGGCAACATTAGATGCCATTGCTGTATTCAAGGTGTTTACATAACTAATCACCGCTACATTTGAAACTGCGACCTGATTAGTCAAACTTACCGTATTAGCATTGACGCTGTTGATCTGTGACTGTAAAGATCCAGTATTACTTTGTAAAGCACCAATGGCAACATTAGCGGCCAAAACATTTGCGTTAATAAGATTAATTGCTGTTGCCTGCGAACCAGCATTGGCAGTTAACGATGAAACCTGTGTATTTACAAAAGCAACCACAGCAGAATTTGCTGTAGATACGTTTGTGTTTAGTGTACTTTGTAATGAGTTGACCAAGGCCACTGCCGCGGCATTAGCGGCATTTGTTGCGTTGGTAGTTGCGGTAGTTAATGTGCTGATAGCAGTATTGGCGGCCGCAATATTAGCATTTATTAAATTAACATTACTTTTTATATTGATAATATCAGTGGCATTTAATCCAATGTTATAAAGAGCAGTATTGACATAAGCATTAGTGTTGTACAAGTTGGCCGAGATAGTTCCAACGTTGGCATATAAATTACCAATGTTAGAATACAGTACCGTTAGATTAGCGGCAATACCAGAAATTCCAGAGATAGCAGAATTGGTATATGTGTTGCTAACTGAAACAGCATTGGCAATCTGTATGTTAACCTGAGTGGATAAAGTAGCCACAGCACCGTCGGCATGAGCATTGGCAGCCGTGGTCAATTGCTGAACATAAACATTACTGGCCGCACCCCAAATGTCTTGGGCTGTTAATACTACAGTTCCTGTTTTTCCAGCTACACTAGATACTAGTACATTGCCAATCTGAGAAATATTAGCAAAATTTTGATCTATTTTCTGAAATGCTATGCGTAAACTGTCACCAGTTCCGTCATTTGGATTAGCACCTGTATATACGTTAGCAAAAAGACTCATTAGAAATTACCTTGTTATTGGGTATTTATCTAAAAAAGAAAAAGCCCGCATCGGGCGGGCTCATAGTAGCGTGTATTACGTATTTACAGATTTAGCTGTTTTGCCTGCTCATATAGCTCAAAACTAGCTAGATTCTTGCCTTTACTTTCGCATTGTATGTCAAAGTCTGGCCAGAAGCTCAATGCCCACTCGTTGACCTGACGATTCCAATAAAAGTCACTATGGGCACGAAGTTTTGCTTTTTTGTAGCCTTCTAAAAGAAGTGCCGCGTGGTCAGGTGCTGTAAGTGTATCGTGTCCCACAAGTACGTCTTCGCGACTAACACTATAATGACAAGTAGGCCGAACACCACGCCAACTATCAATAACTCGCCTAACACGTTCGTCCCGTGGGCTAAGGTACTCGCCTTCGCGTATCCAGTGATGATGAATATCGAGCACAATAGGAACAATATCACTAATGGTAAGACAATCATCTAACCCCCAGGCGTTTTCTTCGTTTTCGATAGTAATACAGTTTCTTGCTTCTGGCGATAGTCGTTGGTACGCACGGCGGATACCGGCTGGACCTTCTCTACCGGAGATGTGGACGTTGATCTTGAAATCCTGAAAGGATAAGCCGAAGCCCATCCAACGGGCCATATTCGCATGATATTCAAACTCCTCTAATGAACGTTCGACAATGCCTGGGTTAGAACTCGCAAGCACAGTAAACTGCCCAGGATGAAAAGACAATCGCACACCGCTATTGCGAGCAATATCGCCCACTCTTTTGAACGCGGTTTCGGCGTATGAAACCACATCAGGTTGAAGCCAATAATCAGCAAAATCAGCGTGAGTATAGCAAGGCAGGATGTCGCTAGAAAGCCTAACCATCCTAAGGCTAGGATCAAGTGTGGAGACACGTTCTACTAGCCTCCGTGTTGATTCGATATTGCCTACCATTAGGTCCCATAACTTCTGTTCCGCTATTTCTCGTGTTTGTCTGTTTAACCAGGCGACTGTAGTAGTGCCTGTATTATATTTACGAGCATCGTCGGTAGATTTAATACCCTCAGTTTGTTCTGGGGTATCAATCCATTTACAGCAAAAACCTATTCGTTTAATCATTGTATTGTTGCGTTAGCATATTCGGGACCTGCCATCTTAATCATAGCACTATACAGTACTACACGTTCAAACTCAACCAGCTCGTCACCTGTTGCCGCAGATTCTGGTAAATCTCCTTGGACTACTGCCCAAAGTCGTAGGGTATCATCTTCGGTTAGCCAGGTTTCAAAAGACATTATTTTAATCCCCGGATATAGTTAATAACTTCGTTGGCTTCAGGGTAGCCCTGCCGTGCTTTACTTTCTACTACAGCTTCAATCATATCGTGTTGTATTTCGTGTAGGCCCGAAATAAAAGACCCAATTTGTTCTTTTGTTAAAGTGTAGCGTAATACTTCAATTCGTTTATTTGGTTCCATCATTTTCCTTAAAATATTTTCCAATACCTAACTGTTGGTCAAAGGTATCTTTAAGAATTGGTTTGTCGTCTATGACAATATATCTTTTACCGTCATCGTCGGTGTATTCGTAAACCCAATCACTTTCGCGATCACCAGGACAAAAATTATCAGCACAATACCAATATCCTGAGATGACGTGTAGAGACAGATAAACTATGCCTGCGATAGCTAAAGTTCGACCTAAATACATTAGTTAGCCTCGTATGCTACTTTTAGCTTCTTCATAAACTCGGCACGAATCTTTGCCGCCTGTTTTGGACTGTACGGAGCATCATCGGCACCAACTGAAGTAGAGCCAATGATAAGACGTGGCTTAGTTACTTTAACAGTTTTTGGTTTTTTAGCCGCCTTAGGTTGAGCAAAAGGGTTTTCGTCTTTAATCAGGCCAGTGAGTAAACCAGTAGCCTCGGGTGTATTGAACTTGGGATAGGAAATGGCTAAGTTAGTGAGTACATACTTAGCGGCATCATTCTTAGTCATTGGGTTAGGCAGTATTGCCATACTAATATCAGTATCACCAAGTTTAGCCAATTGCTGAGCACGGCTGATTTCGTTAGCAGTACGGAATTTTAAAACACCGTTCATACGGCTAAAACCTGCGAATTGAACTGTAGTCATTGTTACTCCTTGTTAATTACCATACAGCTATTATAGCATTTTGGGAGTTTTGGGTCAACCGTTGGAATCACGGCCGGGGTGTTTGGGTTTGCGTTGATACAAATCTTTACGTTCAACTCGTTTGGGCTTAAACGGGGTGTGGCTTAAAAACAACACCCTGTGAGCCCGAGTTTTTTGTGGGATTTTAACAACAATCTTATTCATAGTATAGTAATTATACTATTTTGGGATTTATGAGTCTACTGTTTTAATGTAACGTAGAATCTTCAAATTGCCCGGGATCCGAAATCCCAAAGACTTTTAGAATACGTTGTATTTTTTTAGGTGTTTTAAATGGACGGCAATCCGGGACAAATATTGATTTTAGTTCGCCATCGGGGCCAACTATAAATCCGTAATCCTCCTCGCTGATATCGGTTTCAAATAAATCATCAAATTCTACTTCTACAGCCTGAGTTGCGGATTTGGTCATTGTTGAGTCGCTCCAGATGTTTAATGTATTTAATCGCTTGTCGTTTTAATTTTAGTACTACTTTTGGATCAGTTTTAAAAAAATATTTTTTATAGAGTTTGTGTGTTTTTGTTTGTTCAAATGGTATTTGGTAGCAGAGCATTTCCGCGGCACAACTAAAACCATAGGCCAATATTTCATCCTCACAGCCTAGATAATCTTTCATACTGCGTTCGTATTCGCCCATATGTCGAGTTTGGTATCCACGACCAAATCGCATACCACGGTTGTGTACATAATATCGATGTAGATACTCGTGCGTCATAACATCGGCTACGTGGAACGCCCACTGGTTCCAATCTAATTTATCAATCTGTAATTTTCTTTTCTTGGTAGAAAACATTAGATTGATGTGTACACAGGGAAGATCGTCTTGATCGTCGACTATATCGTAGGTGCCATTGATCCACCAATCGTTTGTAGGAATATCTGGACTACGATGTGTGTGAAATTTTAATATGGGGTCACGGAATTGCATTCTTATTAAATGTGTTAGTCCTTCAGGCGTAAACGACTTACCGCTGTGTTTAGTAGCGATTGATCGTATACGCCTAAGGGTTTCAAAAAACATTTAAATCTTGGATGTGTCCGAATAAAATCTATGTCCACCTACACGAGCAACAAATTTCTTTTGTTTTGCCCAGGATGGCATTATCCCAGTTGCATGAAAATATAAAGAGTCGGCAAACTTCATACGATATTCTGTATAACCGTCATTTAATATTTCGTGTGCTATGCGTTGACTTTCTTGCCAGCGTTCATCTTCTCTGCCGGGCTTACGCATAAAAGCGCATACCCAACTAAATTGACAAACCGGAACAGACTGCATAACTATTTCAGTTTTTGTAACAGGTTCAGGGCGACCAAAAAATCCAGCCGCTACCATCTCAGTTTTTTGTAACTGGCGTTGGCGAACAAATACGGTGCGTTGGTTAACAACTCCGCATATGGATTTATCAAACCTACCGTCTTTAACACGATTGATTGTGACGATTGCTACTGCGACTTTGCCCTCTTCGGGTTCGTTACCGGCTTCGTAAAAAATGTTGCGAGCCAGGCAGTCTTCGTCTTTGCTGGATACTGAAAAATCAATCCAGGGTGTTGTGATAATTTGAACTAGGTTATCTAACTTATCTCTAGTTCCAGTGACAATTCTGTCTACTGTAGTTTGTACCTGGGCGGGTTCTATTTTGTTAATAAAATTCTGCTGTGGTACTTGTGCTTCTTCTGCATGACCGGGTGCCATTACGGTCAGGGCGATTATTGATATGACGATCGAAATCATCTTCTTCATACTTCGTCCTCCTTTAGAGTTGTACGCTTCCTAGAAAACAAGAAGCGTTAGATATTTAAGACCATATCTACTGAGTTATAATACTATATAAGTCGTGTAAAGTCAAGGTAAGTAGTGTTTCTTGGCAAAATTACGCTATTAAAACCCTACTGATTGCGAGTTATGTATGTACTTATTGGTATATTTTGTTGCTCAGCATTGTAGATTATCTGAGATGGTTCTGGGTCGTTTCGAATTTTAATTCCGGTGCCGAGCAATAATTGTGTGTTGATTGTTTCTGCTATAACCGCGCGAATAGTATCTCCGGCAATGTCATTGGTAATTATGTTGGCAAAAAATTGATACGTTTGGTGTGTATCTTTGTCACTGGCAACTGATCCAATTTGGCTAGCAAACGACTCTAGGGCCTGTTGGCTTCCGCTATTGAATACTACCCCAGCTTTACTTAGTAATGCTACTTCGTTAGGCAATTTTGTAATAGCCGAATAATAACTTTGTTGACATTGTGTTAATCTGTCAGAACTAGGCAAACTACTTAATATGCTGTTGACCGATCCAACTGCCGATGTTACTGGGCCAATGTCAGGACCTGACCCGCCGGTGTTTGCCGATACCCAAGCATTATAATTGTTGATATAAGATGACACAGCAGAATCTAAAGATTGTACCGCTGTTGTTAAACTAGCAGGTACAATCTGATTGTAATTTGAATTGAGAACAGTAATTACATCGGTATAAGGCATACCGGCTACTGCTCCTAGGTAATCAGTTAGTACAGTATTTGTAAATACTCCAGAGCCGGTTCCTGTACGATTGTAAACACTATTAATAGTCGCTGAACTTAGTAACGGTGTTCCAGCAGTGGCACTGGCACTCAGATGCGGTAAACTTGGTACTTCTAGACTCTTTAAGAATGTCGCCAGTGTTGCCCAGGATGTAAAATATCCTTGACCAACTTTGACCTGTAGGTATTCTCCAAGCTGTGCTAGGGTATAAATTCCTAGTGCGTTTAATCCGCTATATGTCGCCGGATAAGTTATCTTGCTTAAATCTAGATAGTCTGATAACGTTGTTGGGGTAGTTCCGCTGGCTGTTGTAATTCCTGTGGCATCAACAATGGCTGCCAGGTTGGACCCAGTGATAGTACTATAGATATTTGTTAGAACATCTGCGCTACTACCAGTTACTACTGTAGTAGTTGTTTGTGCGTTGATACTAGGTATTTCAATTTGACCAATTGAACTACCATAGGTAATAGTTCCGGGGCTGTAAGTAGTTGATGTAACTGGTTGCGGGACTGCCTTTAAATTATATATGTTTAGTCCAGCATTGGTCATATCAGTGGCTAAGTTACCTAATGTACCAAATCCTTGATTTAATAAATTCTGCCCAAATACATAAACATCAGCAATAGAATTCATATTTCTGATGTCATACATTGTGCCCCAATTACTAACAGCGTTACTTAACAGTCCACCGTGAGTGTTGATTCCGGCTGTTACCAAATCAACTGGCCCAGTGTAGCCTATGCCGCTTTGACCGTAGGTGCGACCAGTTAGCAAATGAGTGCTACTAACAGTATCAAAGTGCTGTACACTCCATCCGTATGCTCTGGTGTATACGTTGGCAAACTCAGCCAATCCATTGGTAAAAGGTAACTGGGCCTGTACATTAACTGTGTGGCTAAAACTAGTGGTGCTTATTATTGGAGTATGATTATAACCAATGATGGGTTGGATAGTGCCGCCGTCTGTGTCAGTTGTCCAGTGTGCGGGATTGGGGTCATAGATGGGTGTAGTTAATACACCATAAGTGTATACATTAGAACTTGTAGCTGGTGTAATATTACTTGACCAAAAGTCTATGGCCCAGGCATTGAGTCCTGCTCCAGTGCCAACGGTGCTAACTACTGGTAATAAATTTGGTGCGGCATTGCCACTGTTATTAACATTGTTAAAAATGTTAGCGATAAGTTGAATAGGTTGGTGACTTTGAAATGTAGATATTTGCGCTAGCAGATTGCCACTTACTCCAAGACCTTGGCCATTGATGATTGTTTGCTCGGCATTTATCTGTAACGCTGTTGTCATTGTATTATCCTAAGGCGCCGCCGACCACAACAGACTTAACAGGACTTACTGCTACCCAGTGACCACAGGTAGTTAAACTTCCTAACGGGCCGGCCAGTGCTACTGGTAAATTGTTTACTAGTATAGTAGGAATTCCTTCAACTACTTCAGACTCAAAGCAAATGGGGTTATATCCAGGTTTCAATGGATTAAATGGATTACCGTGTACTGTACATCCTGTACCCACAACAGCAACTGGTTTGCCTTCGGCTAATACATTTAAAGCAAACGGCATTATAGCCAACGTGCCAAGAGGTAACTTGGCGTTGTAGCCTTCAACACCTCCCACTGGATCTAGTTTGCTAGTAATTACTGCTATTGGGCCAATTGGCATTAAGTTATAATTCCACCTTTAGTCACTGGCTCGATACCGGTTGTAGTTTTGATATAGTGATTTTCTAGATCTTTAATTACAGGGGCATGCATAATAATATGCTGTCGGCTCAGTGTTACATTAGTATTTATATCCCCAGAAAATAGGCTCTGTAAAAGGCCTAGTCCCTGTTGGCTAGGTACTACTGTACAAGGTCGGCTAATAGTGTAGCTGTCGTCGGTGATTTCAACGATTTTTGCTACAATTTCATCTCCGTTTACTACTTTGAAGCAGACTACGTCACCAGGCTGGTAACCTTTTTGAATTAACATAATTTTTCCTTAAAGTTTAAATTCGTGTGGTAATGGTGTATCGGGTATTGCTGATATATCTAATGCTAAAATTGCTTCTGCGCCACTGGCTAAAAATTCATAGTTATCAAATAATTTTGGCCAATTTGTGTCAGTGGGGTCGGGCAAATTACAAAAACATCCGTTCCAGTTTGGGTCTACATTTTCGTGATCATATTCGTCCCTGTGTTCATCAACAAAAAAATGTTCATACCGACGTCCAGCGTTGGTAATATGAAGTTCAACCTCGGCATTTCGTTGCTCGGTTTGTTGATAAAATAACTGTAGCATTTATAGTGCGGCCCAAAAATCCTCTTGTTGGCGAGCTAATCCATTATACCCACCTTCTACTAATAATTTACCATCTTTATACAACTGCGGAACAGTTCTGTGTCCTTCTCCAACGATAAATTCACGTGCTTCAGAATCTTCGTCAATTTTGATTTCCTGGAAAGCAACTCCTTTTAGTTTTAATAGGCCTTTTGCTTTGTCGCAAAATGGGCAATGGTTTTTAGAATATACTGTGATCATAAACTGAGTCCTTTGAATGTGTTGTTATCAACATCTTGTTTTGTACCGCCTACTACATAACTACTAATTTCTGTTTCTTGCGGTGCTACTTGTACGTCGCTACCAGCGATCCATTTTTGTGTCCAAGGTAATGGATTACTTCCAGGTTTAATACCGCAGTCAAGTCCAATAGCTGTCATACGCTTACAGGTTAACCAATCGACGTATTGTGCTAATAGCTGTTCGTTAAGACCAATCATTGATCCATCTTTAAACAAATACTTGGCCCAGGCTTTTTCTTGTGCGGCGGCCGCCAAAAACATCTTTGTACATTCTTCGCGAGTTTCTTCGCGAATAGTAATGTAATCAGGATCATCTTGCGGAAGCAATTTAATAAGAGTCTGTGTAGATGCCAAATGTAAATTTTCGTCTCGCGCAATAAATTTAATAATCTTGGCATTGCCTTCCATCTTTTTAAGTTCAGCAAATGCCCAACTACAGGCAAAGCTAACATAAAAACGAATACCTTCTAGGGCATTAACTGATTGAAGGGCTAACCATAACTTTTTCTTTAGATCATACATATCTACTACAACTTTTTTGCCGTTGACAGTATGTGTGCCAACACCTAACACCTGATGTAGATTACTAGCTGAAATTAAATCGTCGTAGTATTTGCTAATATCGTTAGCGCAAGAAACAATTTCGTCAACCTCTAACATTTGATCAAATACTTCGCTAGGGTCGGCATAGACATTACGAATGATGTGTGTATAACTACGGCTATGGATTGTTTCACTGAACGCCCAGGTCTCTAACCAGGTCTCTAACTCAGGAATACTGACCATTGGCAAGAATGCTAGGTTAGGACTACGCCCTTGTACACTATCTAATAGAATTTGTCTTTTTAAATTACTGGTAAAAATATGTTGTTCATATTCTGTTAGCTCTTTAAAGTCCTTAGCATCACGCATCACATCAACTTCTTCCGGACGCCAAAAGAAACCTAACTGTTTGTCTGTTAATTTGTCAAACTGCTTGTATTTTAATGTTTCATAACGCTGAATAGTTACTGGTCCTGCGGGATCTAAAAATGCCAATGCGTCGGTGTGTTTTGTTTTATTATTAATATTAAATACGCTCATTTTTATTATCCTCTATATATCGAAATAGTTCATCTGCTATAGCCTGGTGGGCTCGAACAGTGGGGTGCGCCGTGGCTAGGTCTAGCCAACCCTGGCGACGCAATTCTTTAACAGCTGGAGTATGATACTGGGAGTCCTCAGACGGCTTAACAAGATTAAGCCAAGGCACACTACTCTTACTCAATGGTACGTTATTTTCTTTACACAAAAAACTTAACATATCATTATTGTTGTCATTGACATAATAGTAATTAGCTTTAGTCACTGACCTAATTTTTAAATTTGTGTCTGTTACCGAATGAAAACTATTAAAAAACAAATGATCAATTTTTTGTTGTTTTAAATATCCACTCAGTGAGGCAACCTGATTTCCTAATTTTTCTAGCTCGTAATCTCGGTCCCAGTGATGTTTAAAATTATATTTTATTTCATCAGTTAACGCAGGATTATCTCTATAAACCTTACCAACCAAACAGGTTACTGGTCTATCTAAACGGGCGTCATATACTTCCCAACGATAAATGCTAGTTACTCCCCATAGTACAAAAATTTGACTATAAGAATCTTGATTAGCTTCTAAGAAGCTGAGAATTTTTCTAACCTGTTCTTGGTTGCTACTACCGTGGTCGGCTAAAATTTTAATTTCATCTATGCGTAGTTGTCGTTTAATAATACCGGCAAAACTGTGTTCAGCCACAAACGCAGGATCCTCAACGTAACTGTAGTCCACATCAGCTAGTGTTGGGTCTCGGTCGATGTACTTGCCGGCTACCCAAGAGCAACCGGCAGCTATTAACAAACTAGGTTTCATATTACACAACTATCGCAATCAGCCTGATCATCTAATACTGCTTCCAATGGTTCTGACTTAGTGCCTGATAGTTTGTCAATGTCAATTTCACCTTGTCCGTCATTGGTATTAAAGTAATACAACTGCTTACCACCATACTTGTAAAACTGTATAACATCTTTAAGCATATCGCTCAAAGGAATTTTGTCATCATCGTAAAAATGTGGATTGTATGAAGTGTTTACACTGATACCTTGATCAATGTATTTTTGTAGCACAGCACAGAGTTTTAAATAACCCTCTGGACTACGTTGATCCCAAAGTAATTCGTATTTGTTCTTTAGGCGACGATACTCGGGTACAACCTGTTTAAGTACACCGTGTTTACTTTGTTTGATACTTACGTGACTGCGAGGGGGCTCAATACCATTTGTAGCATTGGCAATTTGTGCCGATGTTTCTGCTGGCATTAGGGCCATTAGGGTAGCATTACGCTGACCAGTAGTTTTGATTTGCTCGCGAAGTTCTGCCCAAGGCATACGTTCTTGATGTGCGACTAGTTCGTCTACATCTAGTTTGCGTGTGTCAATGGGTAAACGACCATCTGCTGACTTAAGATCTTTCCAACGACCGCAAGGGCCTTGTTCAACGGCGAGATCAGCTGAGGCTTTTAATAGGTAGTAACTCCAGGCTTCGGCATATTCATCAACCAACGCCAATGCCTTAGGGTCACTGTAGCTTACATCATTTTTAGCCAAGAAGTAGGCAAAGTTAATAATACCCACACCTAGTGGACGGAATTCTTCGGTAGCCAATTCAGCGGCGCGAACAGGATAGTTTTGATATGATAGTAGTGCGTCTAAGCCACGTACAGCCAGTGTACAAGACTTTTCAAAGTCCTGTGGGCTACGTACATTACCCCAGTTAATAGCACTTAGAGTACATAACGCAATACGACCTAGTTCATCATTGACATCTTTAAGTGGTACTGTTGGTAAGTCGATTTCACAGCAAAGGTTACTCATCTTAACAGGTGCTACTTGTTCGTTAAAGGGGCTGTGAGTATTGGCGTGGTCTACGTTTTGTAGGTAGATACGTCCGGTATCTTTACGCTCTTGCATAAAGCGACTAAACAGGTCAATGGCCTTAAATGTTTTCTTACGCAATTTAGTGTTGCGTTCAGCACGTTCGTACAACTCTTTAAACTTGTCTTGATCTGCAAAGAAGGCATCGTACATTTCCGGCACATCGTGGGGACTAAAACAGGTAATATCGCCACCTTGAATTAGTCTTTCGTACATTAATTTGTTGAATTGGACACCATAATCCATATGACGTACACGATTATCCTCTGTGCCCTTGTTATTTTTTAATACAATGAGGTCTTCGATTTCTAAATGCCAGATAGGATAATAAAGGGTAGCGGCGCCATTGCGTACACCACCTTGACTACAACTACGTGTAGCTGATTGAAATAGTTTATAGAATGGTACTACACCTGTGTGGTATGCGTCACCATTGCGTATGGGCGAGCCCAACGCACGGATACGTCCGGCACCGATGCCAATACCGGCTTTCTGAGACACGTACTTAACGATGCTACTAGCAGTAGCATTAATACTGTCCAAAGAATCGTCTGCTTCAATAAGTACGCACGATGAGAACTGTTTCTGAGGAGTGCGTACACCGGCCATGACAGGGGTAGGAAGGCTAATGTCTCCCAGACTAATTGCGTCATAATATTCAAATATCCATTTTAAACGTGTTTCTACAGGATATGATTGAAATAGTGTTGCCGCAATAAGCATATAGGCTATTTGTGGTGTTTCGTAGATTTCTCCAGTTACACGATTTTGTACTAGATACTTACCGCGCCATTGTTCCATAGCAACGTAAGTAAAGTTTTCGTCTCTGCTGTGATCAATCTTATGATCTAATTGAGCCCACTCATCTTCTGTGTAGGCTTCTAATAACCCGCGGTCATAAAATCCTAGGTCAACGTTACGTTTAACTAGTTTTAATAATGGCCAAGGTTCATAATCATGGTAAACCTGCTTACGTAGATGGTATGTAATCAATCGACCGGCTACGTATTGGTAATTAGGAGTTGCTTCGCTGATTAAATCAGCGGCACTTTTAATTAGAGTTTCTTGAATGTCCGCTGTTTTAATGCCATTGTAAAATTGTATATGGCTTTTTATTTCTACTTCACTGGCACTAACACCTGTAATTCCTTGTGTAGCCCAAAATACTACCTTGTGTAACTTCTCTAAGTCGAGGACTTCTCGTTGTCCTTCTCTTTTTGTAACTTGAATCTGTGTCATTGATGTCTCTTAATAGTTTATTAAATGTAAATCTTCTGCTGTATATGTTTTTACTAGTTGTAAAGTTTTTTCGACTTGTTTGATATTTACAACCTCTCTGTCAATCATATTCAATATATATTTCCCCTGAGAGAAACAAGCTAAATTATACTCGACCCCTGCATTAGGATCTTTATATACCCTTATTTCTATGTCTAGCTCGGTACGATGGCGAGTTAGTAACACAGTATACACTATGCCTAGGCATTTAGCAATATCACAATAGACATTTTCTTCAATTAAGGTCCACGGATCTGGCCATTTATCCGACTGATCCGGGTCTAGATGATACGGAGTAAAAGGTGCTCCTGCCCAAAACTCTGCAGTTTGGGCTAAAGCATTTTCTAACGTAAGAGAATCTAACTCTAATCGAAATTCACGCCACGACCTCAATCGGTCCTCTGGCTTCTTTTGAAACATCTATAAATTTAAATAGTTCTAGTTTGCCAACTTAAATTGGTCACCGAAGTTGTGGTATAGTTTAAATTGGCCTGTGTGGCATTTGCTGTTACAGAAAACACAATATCGGTTGTACCAGTTTCGTCATATTCTTCATCGTAACTGACTGTAGAACCTTGTCGACTTAATCTAATAAAGCCGGTGCGTTGATTTGTGCCGTTTTGTATTAAGCTATAATTTATCACACTATTAGTCAAAGGTAACGTAGTAATTAACCCGGACGTAGCCGCTGTTAATGTTGTAGTATTGCTGGTAAATTGGCCTAGCTGTAGTGCGTTGATTTGTGATCCTAGTGTTCCAATATTAATATTAATAGTGGATACATTAGAAGTCAAAAGAGATACGTTGGATTGAATGCCTGAAGTAAAGTTAAAAGCAGAATACTCTGTTAGAATTTCTGTAACGCCTTCGGTTACAGCACCTTCAGATACTGTGCCATTACCAATGTATAACTGACGTGTGTCCAGGCTCCAGCCTAGTTCGCCGCTTGCTAACTGTGGTAAATCTTGATTAAGTCCACGACGGACTTGGATTTGACTGATTTGTAGAATAGCCATTTAACTAACCTTATACTAATTATATTGTATTTAGCTAGTTAGATAATACAACTCGACTCTCTTGTTCCACTCGTTGTTATAGTGCTCAAACTCTGTGCCTTTGAGAATGAACTCTTGATAAACAGGGGTGTCAAAAACGCCAGGACTAAGCTCTTTTGGCTGTTGACACATAAGAATTACGCCTCGTTTGATGTCGGTTCCGTGCATATTATTATGAGCCTGTGCATAGGCCGCTAATTGTATAAAATAGTCGCCGATATATTCACGTTTTTTTAATTTGTTAGTTTGCTTATAATCCATAATAGCAGGTGCTCCGTCGTGTACACCTACAGAGTCTGTAGTACCAGCATATAACCCACTATAATAAACAGGAACTTCAACTCCCCATACTTCATCGATCTTCTCAAATCCTTCTAAGATAACTTGTGCAGCCATAAACCAACTAGGGTGTGCAAATGGGTTACTAGGTAATTCTTTCATTTCGCCAGTCTTGACATAGTGTTCTAAATAACTATGCATACGTGTTCCGCGATTGGCAGCTTCTGTGGTGATTTGTTTGGCACGTTCTGCCCCTACAGATTTTTTCCAGCGTTCAAGAGCATCACGAGATTCTTGTGATTTTGTTCGATCTAGGATTGTTGTTACACTAGGAACTTTACTACCGTCGGGAAGGCAATAGTGCCTTTTCCCATCTACAGTTGTTCTGTCAATAGGAGCATAATTGTATTTTTGTATAAGCATTATATTCTAAATGATTCGCCGCATCCACAGCGATCCTTTTCGTTGGGGTTTGTAAACTCGAAGCCTTCGTTTAAACCTTGCCGGACATAATCAATACCAAGTCCTTCAAGATATACACTACTTTTTGAATCAACAGCAATCACAAAATCTTTCATATCAATAGTGATATCATCTGAGTTTACTTTATCTATGTATTCTAACACATAAGCAAGCCCAGAGCAACCGGTAGTACGTACACCAACACGTATGCCCACACCTTTGCCACGTTTAACTAAATTGGCCTGAATTTTTTTACTTGCTGTGTTTGTTACGGTAATCATTTATAGCCGCTTTGATCGCATCTTCCGCAAGTATACTGCAATGAATCTTGACTGGCGGTAGTGCGAGTTCTTCCGCAATCTCACTATTCTTAATGCTTCCTGCTTGCTCCAGCGTTTTGCCCTTGACCCATTCAGTAACGAGCGAACTGCTAGCGATTGCAGAGCCACATCCGTAAGTTTTAAATTTCGCATCTGTGATAATGCCATCTTCCACCTTTATTTGAAGTTTCATTACATCACCGCAAGCCGGTGCGCCAACCATGCCGGTGCCAACGGAATCATCTATTTCCATTTTGCCCACGTTGCGTGGATTTTCGTAGTGATCAATTACTTTGTCTGAGTATGCCATATTACTTTTTTACCGGTGGTTTAGGAGGCTGTGGTTGTTGTGGTGCTGGCTGTGGAGTTACCACAGGCTTTTTACCTAGGTCATTGATTAGGCCATTGAGTCCAGCGGCCGAAGTGACACTCACACTGGTTAGTACAACAAACGTAAACAGGTATTTCATTGATTAGGAACCAATACTGTGCGATAACAATTACAATTATTGTCCAATATAGCTTCCCAATGATAGCCAGCTGGCTGTGGGTATGCCGGTGGTGTTGGTGGCTGTTGTATGTATACTGGAGGTTGTTGTACTATTACAGGTGGACGGGTAGCTTCATAAACAATAGCACCGCCGACTACAGCTGGCAATACCCAACCATACCCCGGATGCCAGTAATAATGTCCGCCACCGTGACGCCAACGGTCAGCGTGTGCCAAATTGGTTAGACATAACAGGGTTAGTACTAGAACTAGCTTTTTCATTGGATACTCCTTCACACTATTATAGTGTATTTAACTCGAGCAGTCAACGATTTTGGTTAGTTGGCTGCCGCTTTGGCTGCCATTTTGGATACAATCTTAGCCGGGTCACCTTTTGGTGCGCCTTGTGCGCCCAATGGATCTGACATATCAACTGTATTTTCTGGTGGTGTTAGATAAATGTATTTGGTGCCAGTATGCGTGTCGTCATCAATTTTTTTAATTAATGTTTTGATACTGTCGTTACTTTTAAATGCCGCATCCAACGCCGCAAAGTTAAATGCTTCGTTGCCGGGAATATGACGTACACGTTCAATAACAGTATCAACTGCTACACGTGGAGTTACTGCGTTTGATTGTTCAGCTTCATTACGTAGCCATTCGAGCGTGGTAATTAAAGCAGAGTCTCCACGAGTCTCTGCTTCATCTTCAATTGCTTCGAATTCTATTTCGGATTCGAGAATAATATCTCTAATACGCATATTAACGACGTTCGCGACCTAGTTCTTCTGCACCGCCGGCGGCTGCATCAGTAGCATCAAATCCGTCTGCTGGGGGAGCACCTAAGTCACTGTCCATATCGCTGTCAAGACCTGGGGCCGCACCTAAGTCAGCACCAGGTTCACCGCCCATTGCTGGACCACCTAGGCTCATATCTGTAGGAGCAGTTTGCTCACCAGCCAATGAACGTACAGCAGAGTCGCTGGACTCACGGCTTTGTTGTAGATTTTGATATAGATTTTGTAGTGTTGGAGCCATTGCGCTCTTAAATGCATCTGCCTGCTCGGCACCGATTTGATCACGGATTGTGTCGACCAATGCTGGCATTTCTTCGTTCTGCATTTTGCTTAATTTCTCAAGCATATCTTGGATACTGTCCACCATATTCTTGGCAGCCAATACAGCTTCGCTCTTGCCCATTTCAGATTCAAACAAACCGTGTTCGCTGGACATCCAACGATCTAGGCCTTCTTTAACAAGCATAAGTTCCATGAACTTGGAATTTTTTTCTGCTGTGTGAGCACCAAAACTTTTACGGATAGTTGATATGTTTTCGCCTAGTGCCTTGCTCAAACGTTGAGCTTTAGCATAGGTTAAATTATCATAGTCAACTGTAAAACCAAAGCGGCTTTCCATAACTTTGTTAATCTTTTGTGGTGTTACTTCAGTACGCATTTCAGAGAGTCTCATAGTGTTTATTCCCAAACTTTATTATATTTAGCTGATTTATGTATTTTCGATATTTTGTCTCGGGCTAGAGTTAGCTTGGTTTCTGCTATATCCAGTCTGGAAAGATTAATATCTACCTTATTATAATCCTTGCGTTCCCGTGCTTTTTCAGTACTACGACGCAGAGCCAGCATATCTACATAATTCTTATTTATTTCTCGATCAAGGGCCAGGATTTCATCTGCTATCCAGTATCTTTTCTTTATAGTATATATGGTGTACAATACCGCTGATATTTTGTTTTCAAAAAGATGTACCTGTTCTCCGTTATGATCGTAGACCTGGCAAGTTTTATTTGTATAAGTTTTGAGAGTATACAGCCCAATTTTGTAACCACCTTTAATAGGTATACAAATGGGACTGCTTTCTTGTTGTAGACGCCCGAGTTCTTTACGAGTCCAGTGCGTAATATAGTTTGTGGCTACATCAGTTACTTGTCGAACTACTGGAGGTGCTACTTTATTTGATTTTTTTCGTGTATGTGATTGAGCCATTTTCGTTACGGCGCAGGAGAACTTCTTGTTCTGCTAGTTGATTTGCTATATATTGTTCTCTGTCATTTAGAGAATTTTTGTTAATTTTGCTTTCGTGTTGGAATCGTCCCAACAAGTCTGCCTGCTCATTATTAAGCGACAGTTGAACGTTATTTAATAATTCGACAATTTTCATTATTTGGTTGCTAGATGTACCACTATGCCTAAAACGGCTGTTAACAATGCTACAAATATAGCAGTACCAATGGTAATTAATGTTTTATTACTTTCGCCGCCGACCTTGGCCAAGGAATCTTTAATGTCCACAATGTGGCCCTCGATTTTATCCATACGGCTATCAAGGTTGTTTAGTTTAGTTTCCAAGTTAGAGTATCTTTCCGCACAAAGTTCTACGTGCGCCTCAAGACTCTTTTTCTCAATATCGGTGGTGGTGGACATAAACGCTTTCTTTTTCTAGTAAGCGACGCTGTTTCAATGAGCCTGTTTGTGCCTTGATAATGAGCCTTAATGTGTGCCGTAGCATCAGTTAGTATTTATACTTGCTGTATTGGCTTAAAGTATATGTTTTTAATGGTACCATATGGATAAAATATTGGTAGCATAAAACGTGCTGTTTCGGTTAGGTATGTTACAACCGGAACCTGTTCAAAATCTTGTTGTAGGCCGCCTAGTGGTTTACCGGGTAGGTCATAGATACCTGTACCTTCAACAGCCCAGGACCACGTCCAGACTCTTTGTACTCCAGTATAGAAATCGCCAAATTCAAAACCGTCGAGGTGGGCTTCGATGCTACCAGGATCGTGTATATGCTGTGGCTGTGTGCGTAATCCAATACATTGTAACAATGTTTCCCAATTACGTTGTTGATTACGTTTAAGTTGATCTACGTCAAGACTACGAGTCACTCCAGTAGCTGTTATGTCTACTAGACTGAATCCTTGATAAAATTGTAGATTGCTTGACATGATGCAAGTATTTATCGGCCACAAAAAAAGCACCTACGAAAGGTGCTCTTCTTGTTAGTTAAAAAAACTATTAAGCTAGTTTGAAACCGTTGCTTGAAGAAACAGTTACACCACCACCTAAGTAAACGTTGGCTGCAACACCTACGTTACCTAGAGCTTGTAAACGTGTAGCTAAAGTAGCTGTAGAGCTACCAGTAGCTTCAACTAAAACGCTCAACTGTGATGTATCAACCTGATACATAACGATTGTAGAGTCAATAGCGATGTTACGTAGAATTGTTTCTACTGCACCGCCTGTACCGCTTTCAGCCGCTGTGAAAGTTTGGCTGTTTGCCAATACGATCTTAACTGCTGTTGGGTTCTTTGTTAAACCTGTAGCGATTAGAGTACCTACTGTACCGTCTGTTTTTGCATCAACGTTGTTGATACCTTGTGCATCACCTGCGTATCTTGTTTGGATTGCCATTTTTAAATCTCCTTAATTTATTGTGCGTTTCCGCATACATTTATTTATACAAATTAGAAAAAAATGGGTTTACTTGCTGAATAAAGCCTGGCTAAAACTACCGCGCTGTACTAGTTTAATAATACCCGATGGGGTATTAAACACAAAGCCCTCGCCCTCGGGTTTGCCATTAACAAACTGTTGCATACCTGCTACTTGCTTTTCTAATTGTTGTGCTAGATTTACTTTAAAATTATATATTGCGTTCCAGATAGTAAACAGTCCATTTAGACCGTTTTCTTCTTGTGCTAGATACCCGTTACCGTCTTCGCCAACAAGTTTTTTGTACTGTACTTTGCTGACATTATTGGCCAACCACGGAACTAATTCTTCTTTTGTCTGCCCAGTGATTTTGTGATTTACATATTTCTTAAGTGCGCCCTTGGCAACACCATCTAGGCCAGCTAAAAACTGATCAGTTACTGTACCGTATTGCTTAACTGCGGCGGCGGCGACTCTGTGTAACTGTACTGGATCGTTGAGTTTAAATGTAAGGCCAGCACTAGGAGTTAAAATAGCAACAGAGCCATCAAGTTTAAGACCCTTACCATTCCAGGGCTGTGGGCTGGCCTGTTCGTCGGCTAGGTATGTATGTACTACGATACCGCCTTGACGACCACGAATAATCTGCCCAATCGGACTATCCACTGGTATGTGATACTCT
>Ga0164297_10001891_pt1 | contig 21423 bp, 23 predicted proteins | sample GEODES058metaG_FD_113539 | JGI IMG/M metagenome (GOLD analysis project Ga0164297, IMG submission 113539) | Dystrophic lake water microbial communities from Trout Bog Lake, Wisconsin, USA - GEODES058 metaG | ecosystem: Environmental > Aquatic > Freshwater > Lake | place: USA: Trout Bog Lake... | reverse complement strand
TATGTATCAGCGTTACGGCGGAAACACGAATATTCTTGATTCGCTTGGCTTAAATCAATTGTTTTCGCATGACGAAATGCGCCGTTTAGGGACGAGTGCGCCGGGGGAATTGGAGCGGCAACACCAGCAAGAGCAGATTGACCGAAACAATCTTCAACTTTCCAAAGATCAGGCAACGCAATGGCAAAACCTGAAAACTCAGTTAAGCCGCGCGGGAATGGAAATCGAGAATACGTTCATTGTGGGTCTCGTCGGTTTGGCTGGTCCGCTTGGCGAACTTTCGTCTTCCTTTAATGATCTGGTGAAAGCGTTCCTTACGTCTCCCGTCGTCAGGGACGGTATTCAGGAAGTGGGGCATTGGCTCCACGAGTTTTCGGATTATTTGAAATCCCCCAAATTCAAGGAAGACGTTGATAAGACGTTGGCCGCGCTCGAAAAGTTTGAGACCGGCATCAAAAAGACTTATGACTGGGTTGTCTCGTGGCTTCCGACTGGCACGACGCCCAACGGTCCCGCCGTCCCCGCCTACTCGGGCACCGTGGGCAACACCGAACCGGGCTATGGGCCAAGCAGCGATGACGCCACGGGCGCGCAGCGACGCGGCGACGCGGCGGGGGCCGTTTGGGATGCCGTCAAGGGCACGTGGCACTATCTGAGCAGCGATCAATTCTCGGATTTTCAACGGTTGCCGGGCGCCGCTGGAAAATTCTACCCGATCGAAGAATCCCAAAAGCTCCCCAAAGGGCTTTTATGGAATCTAGAGGGCAACGAATCTTCCCACAACACGGATCCCGCAAGCCGCGTTCAAAATTCGTACGGCATGCTTGGGCCGTTTCAAAACAGTGTAGACGACGCTAAACAAAGTGGCTTCGCGCCGATTGATCGGCTGAATGAAGCTAAAGCCGCTGAAATGACGGCAAAGAGAATTAGAGAATACGCAGACATGTTCGGCGGCGATGTTGAAAAGGGCGTAGCATCTTATTTGGAAGGCCCTGGCAACGTAAAAGCGCAAATCGCTGCGGCTGCAAAGCAAGGTGTTGACTGGCACACGAAATTACCCAAAGGCAAGTACGCCGACGGAAGTTCCTACGATGTCGCGGACTATGTTCGAAAAGCCATGATCGGTGTCAAAGTGGAGAACAACACGGGCGGTAGTGCTAACGTAACGGTGCGCTCCCTTGGTTCGGCGGGAAGTCCGGCGGTTCCACAATGAGCGGCACGTCAATAACCACAATCGCGAACACGATCGGATACCAAGCCTATAAGCTAGCGTTCGAGATATCCCCGATCGTTCTGCAAAACGGTATCGCGGCGTTCATGCCGGTGCAGCTTCTGCCCATCGTAGCGATTACGGAATCGGGGGCCGCGCTCAATATTCTCAGCGCGTTTGTCGGCGGAAACGTGCCCGAAAGCCTGGATGATTTTTTCGCGCACTTCTATCCGTCCCCCGGCGCTAGCATTATTGATTTCGAGGTTGCAAAGTATCCTTTCGCGAACCTCACGGTCGCAGCAAACGCGGTCATCGCGCAACCCCTTCATGTCGGTATGACGATGCGTGTTCCTGTTCGCACGGCGGGGGGTTACGTGTCGAAATTCACGACGTTCTTGGCGCTTCGCGCCGCACTTAATCAGCACGCTTTGCTAGGCGGCACGTATAACGTTCTTACACCTACGTATCTGTATACGAATTGCATCCTAACCTCGCTCACGGAAGCGGGCGCGGGAGATAGCAAGCAATGGCAAAGCGCGTGGCAATTCGAGTTTGAGCAACCTCTCATTACACAATCGGCAGCGGATCAGGCGCAATCGTCGCTTATGCAGCAGATCACGAACGCGACGCCTATCGACGGGCAGCCCGCTACGTCGGGGGGTGTGAATGTCCTGGGGGCGGCTGCGATCCCCGGCGTGGCTGTGGGTGCGTCTAACCTCACGGGGACGAGCGTTGCACCTTACGCTTCCACGGGAAGCCCCGTGGTTCCCGTGTCATCGGCACCGCTATAAGAGGTTTTGCCATGCGGTTTTTGTTTTTTCTGATTCTCGCGTTCTGGTCGATTGGCGCGGTGGCACAACCGGCTGGTCCCGACTTCGGACCGGGCATTGTTCCTGGCGCTCCGCTCGCCTCCCCCGCGTTCACGGGCACGCCGACAGCGCCGACGCCATCCGCCGGGGATTCGAGCACAAAGGTCGCGACGACGGCGTTCGTGGCGACGGCTGTAGGAAACTACACGGTGTTTTCGTCCAGCGGCACCTATACGCCGACGGTCGGATATCTGGGGGCGTGGTTTTTCTTGCAGGCTGGCGGTGGCGGCGGTGGGGGCGGTGCTAAATCTGCCTCTGGGACCGCTGACTCCGGTGGGGGCGGCGGTGGCGCGGGGAGTTGTCAGTCGTGGATTTTTGTTCCGGCTAGCGCGATCGGGTCAAGCATTGCAATTACCGTCGGCGCGGGCGGCGGCGGCGGCATTGCCGCCACGAGCAACGGGACTGCCGGGGGGAATGGCGTAAGCGGCGGCGGCACAATCGTTGGAAATTTGTTACAAACGCAAGGGGGCGGCGGCGGCCAGGGTGGCCAGATTTCCGCGTCGTCAATTGGCGGTGGCGGAGGCACGCCAACGTTGGGCTTGACACTGCCGGCAGGGAACGGCGCCAGCACTTACGGTGCCACAAACGGCGCCTTGGGTGCAGCGCCAGCATACACCACATTGCCGCCTTGTTACGGTGGCGCCGGAGCGGGCGGCGTGAATACCGGAGCCGCGACCGGCAACGGCGTGAACGCCACGGGACCCGCCGGTGGCGGCTCGGGCGGCGGCGTGTCTGTGGCGCCGGCAAGTAACACGGGCGGTCCAGGCAGCAGTTTTTTGACAGCAGGAAGCACCGGGGGAGGCGCGGGAGGAACATCGGGCACGCCGAACGGCGGCGCGGGCACGGTGCCATTTCCGAACCTGCCAGGCTCGGGCGGCGGCGGCGGTTACGGCAATGCGACCGGCGCCGGTGGCACGGGCGGCAACGGCATAGGCGGCGGCGGTGGCGGTGGAGGGGGCAGCACCTTGAACGCCTACGCCGCCGGCCCAGGCGGGAATGGGGGCAACGGGTTTGTCCTGATAGCGGAGGTTCGGTGATGCCCGATTTCGCACTGATCTGCGCCCTCGCCGCCGGCTGCATCGCGTCGGATGGCACCACGCAACCGACGGGCACCGTGATGCAGGCGCCGATCGTCTGGGACGGCGTGAGCACGTTCGCGCCCGCTGGCATATCGGTGGTGCCCTACACCGGGCAAGTGCCCTATGCGCCCACGCCAGCCGCCCCCACGACCGCGCAACAAGCCGCAACACTGCTGTCCCAGGGCATCACGATCACGTCCGCATCCACGCCCGCGCTCAACGGCACCTATAGCATTGATGCGGCGGCGCAAGCGGACATCAACGCGGTGCAGACCTACATCCTGACGACGCCGGGATCGTTCCCGACCGGCGCCACGATGCCGTGGATCGACACCATCGGCACGGCCCACGTGTTCGGCTCGACCGCGCAGTTCACGGCGTTCGCGAAGGCCGCCGCGCAGATCGCCGCGCAACTGACGCTTTACGGGAAGGGCGCGTTGCCGACGCCACCCGCGATGAGTGCGACGATCCCGTGACCTCCACCCCGCGCCACGGCCACGCGCATAACGAATGACAACCTACGTCGCGTTCTCGCAGCCTCAAACATCGCCATTTCAATTTACGGCGACGCTTGACGGCAACCCCTACACCGTTTCGGTTCCGTGGAACCTGTGGGGTCAACGTTATTACGTGTACGTTCAATCACTTGACGGGGCGTTGATTTGCGCGGTGCCGCGCATTCCGTCTCCGCTTGGCGACACGACGATCAACATCGTTGAAGGCTACTTCACGACATCCACGCTCGTATGGCGCGAGGATAACAACCAGTTTGAAATATCCCCGTGAGGTATTACAACATCCAGATTCTTAACAACGACGGATCGCCCTACGAAGCCCCATCGGGCTTGCCTACGGTGTGGACTTCGTTAAACACGCTACAAATCCCCGATCCGGCAGCGGCTAACATCGTCTTTGATATTCCCCTTTATTCTCAGAACAATTCACAAGGCGCCTGCCATCTGAAAATCGAAGGCGTGGGGCTTCCGCTTGCGTCGCAGGCAACGAATTTCGCACCGCAAAACGGGATTTTCAAAACTTTAAATATCTCTCTTGGCATGTCAAAAGGCTTGCCGCTTGCGAATCCGGCGCAAGTGGGCGCCCCGATCACGGGGCAAATCACGCAAGCCTACGGCAATTGGCAAGGCGTGAACCAGTCGATAGAGTTCAATTTTGCCTGGATCCCGGCGACCCCGTTTGCCCCGCAAAATATCACGTTCACATGGGCTAAGGGGCAATCCTTGCAGGACGCGATAAGCGCCGCGTTATCACAAGCCTTTCCGGCGGATCAGGGCTACACCACGACGGTTGCCGTTGATTCCAGACTTGTGGCACCGCAAGATTTGCCAGGGCAGTATCAAAATACGTATGATTTTATGGCTGAAATGAATAAGATCAGCCGTGCGACGCTTAACGATCCGAATTACCCAGGCGTGCAAATGTATGTGCGCGGAAAAAATGTTTCAGTATTTGATTGGAATAGTAGCGGCGTAGGCGGCTTGGCGGAGCAAACGGGCGGGACGCTGGTAGGGAGATCAAAAAATACCGGAAGCGGCACGTCTGAAAGTGACCCGAAACAAATAGCTTTCACCGACTTAATCGGCCAGCCTGTTTGGCAGAGCGTCAGCACGATCCAATTTCATTGTGTCATGCGCGGCGATATCGCGCCGAACACGTATATCAAAATGCCGTTGACGACAACGCTTAGCAACGCCGGATCGAATGCCCAATATCGAAACAACCTTACATTTCAAGGCGTATTTGCCGTGGCGCGCGTTCGTCTTGTGGGAAATTTTCGGCAGCCAAGTGCCGAGTCCTGGGTTGCTGTGATCGACGCTACTTCGCTTGTCAAACAATGAGTGAGCACCTTCGTTCCCCCCTATCTGTTAACCTTGCGCGCTTTGTTTCCGAAGCCATCGCGTCGAATAATCAACAGCGCGGGCAATCCCTCCCATGCACCGTCAAGAGCGTGCAAGGTTTGCTGGTGACGGTTAATTTTGAGATAACGAGTAGCTACACGTATCCGAATGTCACGGTTCCCGTGGCGATGTTCGAATATGCCTTGATGCCGATACAGCCGGGTGACAAGGGTTTCGTGATCGCGGCGGACGCGCTTCTAGGCGTCATGACGGGGCAATCAAGCGCGTCCACAACGAACCTCGGGCAGCCAACAAACCTTGGCGCGTTGGTTTTCGTTCCGCTGTCCAATACAAATTGGACCACGCCAGACGCTAACTCGGTTGTTCTTACTGGTGTTAATTCAAGCGGCGTCACATTGCGTAGTGGCAACCATAGCGTGACGTTCACGCTTACTGCATCCGGTATAGATATTGAGTTGTCGGGTGGCAATATCACGATAAACAATGGCACTGTGCATGTGACGGGTGGCGATGTGATCGCGGATGGAATTGACCTGAAAACGCACCGCCATACAGCGGTGCAACCGGGCGGCGGAACATCGGGGCCACCTGTGCCGTGAGGGTTTGGGGCCGCGTTCTTTCCCCCACAACGCAGGGACTGATTTTCGGCGGTCCGGGCGTGCTTGGCGGTCCCGCCGTCATGGGGCCAAGCGGCAATAACGCTTATCGTTGGGTGGAGGTTAAAACCGACGCCAAGGGGTTTAATGATTACGTTTACATCACGGCGCTTGTGCAGTGTTTGAAACTGTCCATCAATGAATCGCCGTTTTGGGCGAACTGGGGTATACCGGGGCATCAAAGCGTTATGCAGCAAGTGGCACCGGATTATTACGCGGCTTTAATGCAGCAACGCTACGCGCCGCATTTCGCAAGTCTTCAAATCACGCGTGTGACTGCGGCGACGCAACCGACATATCAAGTTAACATCGTAACTAATCAGGGAGTTGTCGTGCAAACACAAATCCCCGTATGAGCGGCACAACCGTTCCCATCGTGCTGAATGCTTCCGGCGCGGTGCCCGCGACGCCTGCCGCGCTACAGCAACAGTTGCTTGCGGCGGTGGCGGCAACGAACCCGGACTATACCGCGAACCTGCCGGGCACGCTGATCGAGGATATCTCGTCCACCGATGTTGGCGCGCTGGTAATCTGCGATTCGGCGCTCGTTGACCTTATCAATTCCATTTCCCCATACACGACCAATGAATACCTACTTACGCAACTCGGCAACGTCTACGGCGTTGATTTGCAAGCGCCAACGAACACAAGCGTCTATGTCGTGTTCACGGGTCCGCCCGGCTACGTGATTCAGATCGGTTTTACCGTCGCGGACGGTTCGCACCAGTACGTGGTGCAAGATGGCGGCATTATCGGCACGGGTGGCGCATCGCAACCGATCTATTGTCTCGCGACGCAAACAGGCACATGGGCGGTGCCCATCGGTAGCGTTACACAACTTTCAACGTCGGTGCCGCAAGGTATCAACCTAACCGTAACAAACCCACAAGCGGGCACGCCTAGCACGGCGCAAGAGACGTACACGCAATATCGGCTTCGCGTGTTGGCGGCGGGTTTGGCGTCGGCGCAAGGAATGCCGAGATTTTTGAAAACCTTGATAGGGCAGGTTCCGGGGGTGCAATCGCGGTTGATCGCGGTGCAGCAAAGTAGTTTTGGCGGGTGGAAAATCATTGTCGGGGGTGGCGATCCTTACGCGGTTGCCTACGCGATTTTCCAAGGTCTTTTCGACGTGTCGAACCTCGTAGGGTCAACCCTTGCGATTGGTGGCGTCACGAACGCCAGCCCCGGCGTTGTGACCACGCTTCTCAATCACGGCTACACCACGGGGAACCCCGTCACGATTAATGGCGTTGTGGGCATGGCCGCGCTTAACGGCAATACCTACACCGTGACCGTAATAACCGAAACAACTTTTTCCATCGGCGTCGACACAACAAGTTACGCGACTTATATTTCGGGCGGTGTTTGCACCCCGAACAATCGTAACATTGTTGTATCTATTAACGACTACCCCGATACGTACGGCATCCCTATCGTGCTTCCGCCGCAGCAAACCGTCGCGATAACAGCGACGTGGAACACAATAGCTTCCCCTGGCACTTACGTGTCCCCCACGGCGGTTGCCCAAGCGGCAAACCCCGTGTTGGTAAATTACATCAACAATCTTCCCGTGGGAGCGCCGATTAATGAACTCGTGATGTTCACGCTGTTTCAAAATGCGGTGGCATCGTCGCTCAATTCTAATTTGTTGGATCGTCTTGTATTTGCAATTTACATCAACGGCGTGCTAACCGCGCCCAACGCGGGAACATACGTCGTGTACGGCGATCCAGAAAGTTATTTCGAAACTAATGCGAGCGGAACCGGCATTACGATCGTTCAAGGTTAAGTCTCGTGGTTCTGCAAAACATCATTCCGTCCTATCTATACTCACAATACCAGGATGACGAGGATCTACAAGGTTTCGTTAACGCGTACAACGCGATGGCACAAACATATCTCAACACGCTCAACACGCTTAACCTCCCCATCTATCCAGATTTCGTATCCTCGTTATTGGATTGGGTGTGCAACGGGATTTACGGTTATCCGCGTCCAACGCTTCCATCGGGCACGGGGACGACAAGCGGCGCAATCAATACCTTCGCGTTTAATACCACACCGTTCAACCAAATAAAGCGCACGGGCCCGACGAATTTATTTGTTACTAATGACGACGTTTACATCCGCTGTTTGAACTGGCATTTTTATAAAGGCGACGGCAAGCAATTCACGATCGAGTGGCTAAAGCGCCGCGTAGCGCGTTTTCTATTCGGTCCGGGCGTGCCGGCGTCCGGCCAAGAATTCAGCAATTGGTCATACGATGTTGGAAATAACTACCAAATTAGCGTTACGTTTGGCACAAACAATGAAGTTACGATTAATATCGTTAATGGTATTCGGTATAATATCAAAGGCGCGGTACTCGGGACTTTCGCGTTCAACAAAAATCCGTTCAACAGTATCACGTCGTCATTCATCCCCTATAGTACACCCCCATTGGCGCCGATCTTCGCCGCTGCCGTGCAAGCGGGCGTGCTGGAATTGCCGTTTCAATACACATGGGTTGTTTCTTACGCCAGCGTAACGCCGACGAACCCGTTCACAACGCAGTTCCAAGCGTGGGTCACATCCCTTCCGTCGCTTCCCCCATCGGTGGGGTGGTGGAGTAATAGCGGCGCCCCCACACTTGTGGGATCGTCGACTTTATTCAGCGATCCGTTCTCGACGTTTTTTGCCACGTGGCTTCTCGCGCAATCAACTGTTCCCCCCACGGGTGGTGGGTGGTGGAGCAATGGCGGCACACCGAATCTATCGGGCGCGCCTACCTCGTTTCCGGACGCGTTTTCTTCGTTCCTTGCTCAATGGCTTGCGACGTTGCCCACACTGCCGCCAAGCGGCGTGGCACTTTGGAACAGCGCAGGTACGCCCGTCCTCACCTGATCAGCAATTACAAACTTTGGAGTCGCTGAAATGCCAACGAAAAGCCCCGCGCAGCATCGTCTTATGGAAGGCGTTGCGCACAATCCGGCGTTTGCTAAAAAGGTCGGAATACCGCAAAGCGTCGGTAGGGAATTTGTTTCGAAAGATTCCGCGAAATGCGGCATTTCCGATTACCTCGATTGCGCGCGGCGCGGTGATGGTGACGGCATGAAAAAGGCGTTTTCAAAATGAGTGGAAAGCCGGATACTAAACCCGTTCCGGGCTACCCCCCTCCGCTTCCGCCTCCGGTTTCGACGGGACCAACTAAATGACCAGCCCGATATATTTACTTTTTTCGAACAACGCGACAAGCACACTCGCGGGATCGATCACCAATACAGCAACGAGTGCTAATCTCGCACCGGGCACCGGTGCTCTTTTCCCGGTGGTTGGGTCAAGCGAAGGTTTTTTTCTGACTTTCGTTGACGCCGCAACGGGTTTGCTTACCGAGATTGTTTTCGTAACCGGGCGATCCGGCGACACGATCACGATGCAGCGCGGGCAGGACAACACCACGGCGCGCGCGTGGAATGCGGGGGATATCGCGGCGCAACTCGTCACGGCGGGCGACATGAATGCCATGTTGCAGCAATCCGCCGCCATCGGGCGTTTGACCGGGCCGCCGCAGCTTATCACAAGTACGGTAGGAAGCGTTACGTTTCCGAGTAACACTAATGCCGTATTGGCGATTCTCATCGGCGGTGGCGGGTCGGGTGGTAGCACGCCCGCTACGGGTGCGGGGCAAAATGCCGTGTCATCGGGTGGCAACTCGGGTTGTTATGTCGAAGCGTATATCACATCGGGGTTCCAAGGGTCATCGCTCACAGTCGGCGTGGGCGGGGTTAATTTCAACGGCGGTAATACAATATGGACATTAACAAATAGCACTGTTTATACGGCTAACGGAGGACTTATGGGAAGCGGCACGCCGGCAGTGACCGCGCCTTACATGGTTCAAACGAATCAAAACGTCCCGGCCTCTCCCGTAGCGGGCGAGTATTTTAACACCGTGGGAAATTACGGAACGCAAGGGATTATTTTAACGGCTGCTAATGGTTATGGTGGTACTGGCGGCTCTATTCCGCGTTTTGGCACCGGCGGCAAAGGCAACGCCAATGCTTCTGGCTACGCGGGTTTCGGATATGGTGCAGGGGGCGGAGGGCAATTTGTCACGGCATCACAAGCGGCGCTCACGGGCGGCAACGGCTACGGCGGTTGCGGCCTGTTTTACCCGCTGTCATAGCGCGAAAATGAAAAATTTTTGGTTTTTTGTCGTTTTCGCATTGTGCGCGGCGCTTCCGGCATCGGCGCAGCAGCCGGGCTGCACCACGTTCAGTCTCACGATCGGATGCTACGTCTACCCGCAGGGCATTTTGCAGGTGCCGCAAATCCTGCCAGACGGCACGGCGTTCACGCCGTCTCTGGCCTGGAATAACTCGCCGTCCACCGGCATATGGCGTAACCCCACGGGCAACGCGCTTGGGTTTACGTTCGGCGGCACGCCGGGCGGCAATTGGTCATCCACGGGCATCAATGGCGTCAACATCGGGGCGGTCACGCAGGGCGCGGGTTACTTCACGATGTTGTCGGGTAACACACGGCTTTTTGAGCCGGTATGGACGAGTGCCACGCGCCCCGGAACGCCTCAAACGGGCGAAATGGGCTGGAACACCGATTTAGGGTTGATCGATTGGTGGAACGGTTCCGCGTGGATCAACCCAACGTCGTCAACGGGGTTTCTTCCGTCGACGCCTGTGGCGGCAGGTTATGTCATAGCGAACGCCACGGGGTCGACAGCGACGCCAACGGGCGCGGCGCTTACGTCATTGCTGGATCAGGTTTTCGGCGGGACGCAGGGGGCGGTTATTTATCGCGGCGCATCGGCGTGGTCGGCACTTGCTCCCGGCACGTCGGGGTATTACCTCAAATCCAACGGTGCGGGGGCAAATCCTGCGTGGTCAGCACAAACGAACCACGCGATTGCAGCATTGCAATGGTCTAGCGGACTTACCGTATCTGCTGCGACGTTCAACCTTGTTACGTCTTGGCCATGGTCCACGGGGACGGTGCAATCCGTCAGCTACGTAACAAACGGCACCACGCCATCCTTTACGGTGCAAATCAGCATCAACGGAACGCCGATCACGGGCTGTAATGCGATCACGGTTACGTCGTCCACCGTGGCCACAGCAACATGCACAGGGTCCAATACCATTGCGTCGGGGGGTTTGCTACAAGCCGTGGTATCATCGGTCACGGGTACGCCTAACCTTGCGAGCGTGCAAGTCAACTATGTGCATTCGGAGCCGTGAACGATGACAACCGTTCTTTTCGTCGCCGCAGAGGATTGTGATTTCGATACCACGACGTCTCCCGGCGGGTTTCGCGCGGATACCGGCGCGTCGTCATTCCGCTCTAATTTCGTTCGCTGTTCGGTGCATCCAAACAATGTTGATAACCTAAACCCGAGCTATAACCGGCTGCGTTCTGATTTTTGGACCACGCAAACCACGCTATGGGTTCACGCGTGGTATTATGATTTCAATTATGCGGGCCAGAACAACAATAACTTGATCGCCCTTATGGATTCTGGTGGCGTTTATCGCGTCATTTTGCGATCCAATGGCACGCTTGGGCAGATAAAAATTAGCCTGTGCAACGCGGCTGGAACGATCACGGACGTGGCGCTAAGCGGCGTATATGCTTTGCTTTTCGGTAATATACAAGCAATCGATCTGTCCATCACCAACTACACCACGGCGAGCACGGCGAATATATCGCTGTACATCAACGGCATTTTGGCCGCGACCTACACGGGCACGATTCAAACGGATGCGTGTCCGGGGCTTTGCGCGGTGGATTTTTGCGGTATCACCAACCCGTATTGGTCCGAAATGTTGGTGCAGGACACCGACACGCGCGGGCGTGGCATCTATGCCATGGCACCCGTTGCGAACGGCAATACGAACACATGGACTGGCGTTGTCGCGAACGTCAACCAAATTACGGAAAACGACGCTAATTACAACTACGTCACGACCGCGAATCAGTTGGCGGAATATACGACTGTAACGACTCTCCCCACGGGTTCGTGGACGGTGCAAACATTCTGGCAAACCGTGCGATTGAATATCGGCGCGAGTGGTCCACAGAATTTTCAATTTGTGACCAGAACGGTTGACGGTTCGGACCATACGGCGGGAACGCCCACGCCCATCAACTATTTCCACAACTATAAATATCAGTGGACAACGAATCCGCACACGACAACGGCATGGGTTGCGAGCGATTTCGGCGCGGGGTTTAACTACGGCATTAAGTCGCTTACGTAATGGCGAACGTAATTATAAACCCGAACAGAACGGGACCGTATGTCGTCATCAGCGGCGGCAATCTCACAATCACGGGCACGTCGTCCTACGCGTTGGACTCTGGGGCACTCGCGACAGGCGGGCCGACAACCGGGCAATATTACTTTGAAGCGACGTTTAACACGATCACTAATACTGAAACGGGGATCGGAATAACCCCGGACACCACGGATTATAACAACCTCGGCAATCATCGCACGTCGTTATGCGGCATTTACGGAACCGGTAGTGTTTATGTCAACGGATTCGGAACAAGCGTATTTCCATCATTTTCGTCGGGCGCCGTAATCGGTTTTGCGGTCAACGCGGCCACGAATTTGGTATGGTTTCGCGTCAACGGCGGCGCATGGAATAATAACGGCGCGGCGAACCCCATTACGGGATCGGGCGGCATTGGTGTTGCGACCGTTCCGCAAACGTGGTTCCCGTTCGGTTCCACGTCGGGTCTTTCAAATGACTCCATTACGTTTAATTTCGGAGCAAGCGCCTACGCGAATGCGGCGCCAACGGGCTTCTTGAATTGGCCAACGATACCGCAACAGCAGAATTCCAAGGATATCGCGTACGCCGAATTGATCGGCGCGGTTCCTCAATTTTCAAAATTGAATGCTTATCCAGAACTGGTGAGCACAGCGCAACAAGTGCCGAAATTGAACGCGATTTTGCGAATTAATTCGACGCAAAACCAAATGACCAAAATAATTTCTTACCTCGTTCTTTCTCCTGGCGCGGGGTCCGCGCAGGATCCGCAACTGATCCTTAGCTTTTGAGGTTGCGATAATGTCTGGTTCCACCACGCTTCTTTTTTCGAACAACGCTTCAAGTACGCTTGTGTCAGCGATCGCGGGATCCGCGACCGTTGTACAGCTTGCCCCGGGCACCGGCGCACTGTTTCCTCAGCCTACGGCAGGACAGGCGTTTTATGGCACTTTTTCGGACGCTGCTACTGGTACGCTTGACGAGATCGTATTGGTCACGGCAGTATCGGGCGACACGTTCACGATCGTGCGCGCGCAGCAGGGGACGGCGGCGCAAAGTTGGGGCATCGGTGATTATTTCGCGCGTAACATAACGGCGGGGGACCTGCAAAATTTTTATCAACCGCCCTACCCGTTTTCAAATTTTTCGGCGTTCATGTCGAATTGGATATCGAATTTACCAACGCTTTCACCGGTAACAAATTTAGGGTGGTGGTCCAATGGTGGTGTTCCAACTCTCGCGGGTCCGATTGTTACGGCCATTGATCCCTTTAGCGTTTATATGAGCAATTGGTTGCTAAGTTTGCCCGCAACGTCCCCCGTAGGGGGCGGCTGGTGGAATAACGGCGGCGTTCCGACACTCGCGGCGGCAACATAGGATGCCAGAATTGACACCCGACGAATCGCGCGATTACGAATTAATGAAAGCAGCGGCCAAGGCTGCTTTGCTCGAATTTTTTGAAGCAAGCACCGTTGCTGAGGGTATTGCAATACGCGAGGCGGTGAAATCTCTTGTAAAGCACCGCCAAGAATCCGCCGAACGTCGCGCCGATCTTCCCATGGAATTAATGAAGGCCGGGCTAGCCATGTTCACGGGCGGGTTGCTGGCATGGATCACTTCTTATATGCACTGGGGTGCGAAATGAGATTTGTACCCGGCAAACGCCAGTTAGGCTATATGCTGTTGGGCGCGTGTTTGGTTTTTTTTATACTGGCGTGTGAATCTCGCGTTAAATACTTGATAAAATCCGTAGTGCAGGAAACCGTGGCGGATCAAACAAAATGAAACGGGGTAATTGGCATGCCGGCATTTGAACAGGCTTTCGCGATCCTTCTGCCTTACGAAGGCGGCTATGATACGAATCCCGATGATCCGGGAAACTGGACGGGCGGCGCGGTGGGCGCGGGGCGCAATCTCGGCACAAACTACGGGGTGGATTCCGGAAGTTACGATATTGTTTTGAGTCAGCTTCCCCCCGGCATCGCAAAAACAATGCCCATGACGGTCAAGGGTCTAACGCTTGAACAAGCTAAGACGATCTATCGTTACCAGTATTGGAATCTTGTGCGCGGTGATGACCTTCCTCCGCCGCTTGCGTTGCTTGTGTTTGATGCCGCTGTGAACAATGGCGTATCGCGCGCAGTGCAATGGTTGCAATACGCTGTAAGCACAGCGGCGGATGGCCGCATCGGACCCGTGACGATGGCGGCGCTTACGAAATCCATCGCGGAAATCAGCATCAACGGAGTGTGCGCCGAATTTCAAGCGCGGCGTATCGATTTCATGGGTGGTCTTCCGACATGGCAAGAATTTGGCCTTGGGTGGTCGCGCCGTCTCGCGAAGCTGCTTTATCAAACTCTGGAAATGGTTAGGTGATAACAATGAGCGACGCCGCGATCAACGCACAAGCTATCATCAACATTGTGCAACCGTTCATACTCGATGCCGGCGGCGTTGTGTTCGCCGCGATCACGGCGTACCTTGCTAAGCACATCAAAAACGCCAAATTGCGCGAGGCACTTGAATCCGCGATCCAGCGCGGCGCGGGCGGTGTGTACGAAGCGATCGTGGCACAAGCGGGAAGCATCACCGATGTGCCGCTGAAAAATGCGCAAATCGCGACAGCCGTCAACTCGTTGCTTGTCGCGTATCCCGTGGCGATTAGGACATTTGGTCTCACGCCGGAAACGCTGCATGAAATGGTTCGTAAAAATCTCGGTACGCTTCTCGCGGCAGACCCGAATGTGACGGTTCTTCCCCCCGTGCCGCCGCTGGCGGCGCAGCTTATCAATGCACTGCCAACAGTGGCGCCTAACCCCTCTCCCGAGGGCGTAGCGGTTGCGCCCGCCGTGCCCGTGGTGGCGGTGCCTGCTAACCCTATGCAGCCGGGAGCGTGATATTATGTCGTGGGTTTTGCTGTTTGTTTTGGCGTGGTGTGCGATGCTTACGGTAGCGATTGTTGTCATGTACTTGCGTCTTGCGCGCGTGGAAAAACAAAAAAACGTTAAAACGGTGTCGCAACTCGATCCGCCGCTTAAAGTGATGAATCCTTTTCCCCTCGGAATAGGCGGACTCTCGTAATGCCCCAAAACCCCCCCTACCCCACGCAAGGCAACGGCGCGCTCGGCACCGTAACCGGCGGGCGTCCTACCGCGCCCCTCGCCACAACGATCCTGACAAACGGTGTCGCGATCGTTGTGGCAGTCGGGCCGCTTAATGGCGGGTACATCACAAACCCCCCGAACGCGGCCTCACAGGGCGGCGTCGGTCCTGAGAATATCTATGTGGATTGTATCAACGTGCCGGGCAGCACGGATGCCAACGGCAACGGCACTACGATCCTCGTACAGCCAGGACAAACGTTTTCGCTACCCGCAACGCCATCCGGTGTATCATGGCGGGTGAACGCGGCCACGGCGGGGCATAAGATCACCGCGTTAATCTGGAAGTGATCCGCGCCATGTGGAAAATCACACTTTTTCTGATCTTCGCGGTTTTTTCGTTTACCGCGCATGCGCAGCTTGGTCCGCCGGGCTTGGGGCCGAATACGCCTAATCAGTCCTCAAATCTTGTTGTCAGCACGCTACAAACAAACGGCGCCACGGCAGGGCTGCCTGTCACGTTGTATGGTGTTCCAGGCGCGAAATTCGATGGCGTCACCGATGACAGCGCGGCATGGACAGCGGCGCTGTCATCGGTGTGCGGCAACGGAGGTGTTTTGCACGTTCCGTCCGGTACGTCCCTTTCTTCCACCGCGTTGACGTGCGCAGCGGGCGCGAAAAATGTAACCATCCAAGGCGAAGGGTGCGGCACGACGCAGCTTAAATTTACGGCTGCAACAAACGGGTTGGCTGCAACGCTCACGACGAACCCGGCAACAAGCGTGTGGGGCAGCATCACCGTGCGCGATATCTCCATCGTGCGCGGCCCAACGTCACCAGCAATCGCAAATACCGGGCTTTCCATCGTTGCGGATCCGGCACCAGGCGTGCCGTATCTCGGTAACGGAATGATAGATCATGTGTGCGTTGTAGGCCAAACCAATATTTACGAATCCGTTTTGTCCGGTTGGGCGAATAGCGTTGTCATTACGGGCGTTGGCGGATTCACGATCCAAAACTTAACGACGTTCGCGCCAAACACAACGGGCTTCACATCCTACGGCACGCAAGCCGACACCAATACGGGATCGGTTCTACCCTTCACCAACACAACGGGGATTACGGCAGGCAATTACGTTTACGGAATTAACATCGCGCCGGGCGCCACCGTTGCGTCGGTTGCGGCCAACGCGTCGGTAACGCTTTCCGCCCCCATCATGGGCAAGGTTCCGGGCGGGTCGTTCATAGGGTTTACAACGTCGAACGATACCGGCCTCACTATCAGCGGGCGTAACGCAACGTCACCATATGGTTTCGCGCCCAGCATTAATATTATAAACCCAAACATCAACGGCAATACGGTCGGTATGTCCGTTAATGGTTTGGTGCAAGGTGTTCACGTTGACCACGGATCTTTTATCGGAAACGGCATCGGAGTTGCGTGGATCGCCACGGCGGCACAGAACGCGGAAGAGATCGACATTATCGGAACAACACTTGGCACGTCTTACCGTGGTATTTTGCTTTCTTACGTGGATCAATCGCACGTTGGCACGGGAACAAACAACCGTGGTGATACGCTTTCCCCAAATTGGATCGGCGTGGAAATCGACGAAGGTGGACTCAATACAGTTGGTCCCGGAACAAAATTCCTTGGCATCGGGCCGCTTGGTACTCACGGCGCGGAGTATGGCGTACTTCTGAATTCGGTAAGTGGTATTGGCACGAACGCGCAAAACGTCATAACGGGAATCGACGGCAATACTCTTGCCGGTTACGTGGTTGTTTTAGCGGGCACGACGGCCAACACGATTGCGACAAGCATTAGCGGCAATGGCGTTTCCGGGACCGTATCAACGCCAAGCGGCATCAACACGAATATCGTTTTGGGGGTGCTGAATAGTGGTGCGCCGGACATTGGCTATACCGGAGTCGGGTTGAATTACACCGGGCGCATAGGCGTTGGCGGGCTGCCGGCGATTGATAAGCAGATTTACGCGTTAGGCAACGGTAACAGTCACGGCGTATACGGCGCGGCGGGCGCCGCACTTTATTCCGGTTTGCTCGGGTATTCCTTTGATTCGTCCGTCAGTGGGCAGATCGGCGCGGCCAATGCTTATGGCGTGGAGGGCATCGCTGCTGGCGCGGGGCGCATAGCGGTATACGGCACGGCGTCCGGCGGTGCACTGTCCGCCAGTTTCACGGGTGGCGCTGTTCTGTTGCCGGTCTACACCGTCTCGACGCTTCCAACATGCGGCGCGGGGCTAAACGGCGCGGCGGCTTACGTCACGGACGCCACAACCCCGGCGTACAACGCCACGCTCACAGGCGGCGGCGCGGTGCGCGTACTCGCGATTTGTAACGGCACCAACTGGACCGCACACTAAGGGCGCGCGAAAAATGAAAAATTTCCAAATCGTTTTGGCGTTGGGTGCCGCATGCGCGGCAGTTCCAGTGCGCGCGCAAACGTATCCCGATTTTTACGCGCATAGCCTCAATATCGGGCCGAACGGCAGCCGCGCGCCAAGCATCACGATTAGTCCTACCGGCGCGTACACAGGCGTAACGGAGTCTCTTTCCGCGTCCGGCGGCACAACGGTGACAGCCACGAATACCACGGGTTATGGTGGCCAGTTCACGTCAGGCGGGTTCGGTGTCCAGGGCGTAAGCACGTCTAATACGGGGTCTTATTTCGGGGTCTGGGGTATTTCGGGCAGCCCGTCCGGCATTGGCGTTTACGGCAACAATACGAACGGTGGATGGGGCGGTTATTTTCAAACCAATACAGGCTACGCCCTTGCCGCTCTCGGCGGCCTCTCCGTCCAGGCCAACGGTGGCGGTGCGGCAGTGGCGACCATCAACGCCAGCGGTGCGGGGCTATTCACTGGCACTCCCTCTACCCCTGCCGTCACGGGCAATGGCGATGCTGCGGGCTACGGCGGTATTTTCTCGGGCGGCGTCGGCATATCGGCGTCAAGCGCCACGGGCTACGGCGGGCAATTCACGAGCGGCGCATTCGGACTACAGGGCATCAGCACATCTACGTCAGGTAGCTACGTTGGCACGTCCGGTTCATCCGCGTCCCCATCCGGCTACGGCGTTCAAGGCGTCAACAGCAGCACAGGATATGGCGGACTTTTTCAAAGTACCGTGGATTTGAAAGGAGTTTTGATTAAAGGCGGCTTTACGATTCAAACAACCGGAGGCGTTACAACCGCATTTGTCAGCGGAGCCGGAACGGCAACGTTCATTGGTTCGCCCGCCACGCCCGCTGTTACTGGTACTGGTGATGCGAGCGGCACGGGTGCGACGTTTACCGGCGCGATCGGCGTTACCGGGACAAGCACAACGGGCTACGGTGGACAGTTTACAAGCGGCGGGTTTGGCGTCAAAGGCGTGAGTACGTCCAACTCAGGCGCTTATTATGGTGTGTGGGGCACGACGGCGAGTAATTCCGGTATTGGTGTTTATGGCGTGGCAACCAATGGCGGTTATGGCGGCTATTTCCAAACTAATACGGGTTACGCGTTGGCCGCGTTGGGCGGCCTTAGCGTACAATCAAACAGCGGTGGTTCGGCGGTAGCAACCATCGGCGCGACCGGCATCGTTTCCGGTACCGCTGTAGGCGTTAATACGTCCGCGCCTAATGCGCCGCTGGAAGTTTTCACATCCGGCGGCACGGGATCCGTTCAACTCGGCACTTGGACGGGTGGAGCGAATTTTGGCGCGATTTATTTAGCCGGTGGATTCAATACCACAGGTGCCTATTCCCTTATCGGCGGCGCCGCGCAAGATTTGTACATCAACCGCCCAACCGGCAAAGCGATTCATTTCCGCGAAAACAACGCGGAAGAATTTGCCATCCTGGCGGGCGGCGCGCTGCAATTCGCGGCAGCGTACACCGTCGCAACGCTCCCCACGTGCAACGCGGGCGAAAAGGGCGCTTACACCTACGTAACGGATGCGTCCGCTCCGGCTTACAACGCGACGCTTGCGGGAAGCGGCGCCGTCATCGCCCTTGCGTTTTGCAACGGCACCAATTGGACAGCGCATTAGGAGCTATCACAAATGTCCTACGTTCCCCCCGTCATCCCGTACGTTCCGCCCAACCCGCCCTACGCGCCTCCCAGCAATGGAAATAACAATTCCACGGGGGCAATACCCGTTTACATCGTGGCGGGTGTCACGGGCGGCGGCTATACGCCCAAGGCCGCGCTAGCTACGGCCATCGTGACAAACGGCGTGGCCATCACTGTTGTGACCGGTCCGATCAATGGCGGCTTTGTTGCGAATCCGTTGAATGCGGCGGCGCAAGGGCTTGGCGCGGTGGAAAACGCGTATCTCGACATGGTCGGAACGCCCGGCAGCACGGACGCAACGGCGATCGGCACCACGTACCTTCTTTCGCCAGGGCAATCGTTCAATCTCCCGGCTCTCGCAAGCGGGGTAAACGTGAAAATAAATGCCGCGACTGCGGGGCACAAATTCACCGTGAATGTGTGGTAGCATAATGTTTCGCATATGGTTGATTTTGGCCGCGTTGTGCTTTGTGGTTTCGGCCCGCGCTCAAACCGGGCCGTACCCCGCATACACCGCGCAAAGTATCACGGTTGCGCCGAACGGCGGGGCGGCGCCGGTCGCGAAAATCGCCAACGATGGGAGTATCACGTCCACGGGAATGCGCACTAATCCGCTTGGCATAACGACAGCGCCGGGAGCCTGGACACCAGTATGCCCCATGTCGAATTGCGGCACAGTAGGGGGCGCTTCCGTTTACACAACGTCCGGTGCGCAACCGGCTGCAAATCAGCTTGTCTTTCCTAGTGTTGCGGGGATTACAGTTGGGCAGTATGCGCTTCAACAAAATATACCCGCCAACACGACGGTAACGGGCGTATCAGGGCTAATCGTAACAATATCCGCGCCGACAATAGGCGGCGGTGTTCCGTCCAATTCAATCGTTGGATTCGCCGCGAGCAACGTGCTTGGCGGTCAGACCGTTTCGGCCATTCAGGCGATTGCCCCGTCAAACTCCATACAAACGGGTTATGTAACGGCTGTTGACGGTCTTTATGTCAACACTGGTCAACGTTTGCCGTCTACCGCATCAGACCAGGATGTTGGGCGCTATATTGGTGTTGTGCAAGGACCGTTCGGCGGCAATGTTTGGGCGCTGAATACTGATGTGGTGCGCAATGGCATTCCCAACGCATCCTATTACGCGGGAGTGCCTTCCGGAGTCGGGTCATCGTCTCCCGGCACGCCCGGCGCGATTCCGGCAGGAAATGGTACCGTTGAGGCGGAGTTTGATTTAACGAACTGGGATCAAGATTGTTTGACGGGCGCGCAACCGTCGTTTTGCGTTGGCCTCTATCTGACGAACGCCGGGAAATACGCGTCCTGGTCCGCCATCTATCTGGATCAGGTCCCCGAGGTCAGCTATCCGTCAAACACCATTACCGGCGCGACGTGGAGCAGCGGCATCGTAACGTTCACCACGGGCACGGCGCATGGCATTGGCGTCGGCGATTATGCAACGGTTTCAGGGGTGGCGCCAAGCGGCTACAACGGTAATTTCGTGGTGATCGCTACGCCGACGACGACGACGTTTACCGTCGCCATCGCGAGCAATCCCGGAACAAAAACGGGCAACGGCACTCTCGCTGCTTACTCGAATTATGGCTGGCACAACGGAATTTGGTTCAACGGGAGCAACATCGACAAAGACAACGATATTCTCCTGCAAACAAACGCAAACGCAGGCATCACGGTTCAGGGATCGCACGCGCTCGCGGACATGGTTGCGGGGGGCAATTCGACGTATGGTTTCCTGACTGGCGGAACGCATAGCGCGTTTGAAATTTACGCTCAGGGCAGCGCGCCAAGCGGCGTGGGGGTGGTAGGCACGCGCACCGGGGCCGGGTTCAACGACGGCACCACGTCGCCCTATGGCTATTACGAGAACGGAACACACTCCACGGCGGATTTCTATTCGGTGGGAACATCAAATTACGGTATGTATCTCGGGGGAACTTACACGACAGCGGCGCTTATTGCCGGCGGCACGCAAGTAAACGGTATTATTTCGCAACCTTCGAATGTAGGAGGCACTAGCACGGATTTTTATGCTAATGGGGCAACGGCAATCGGGTTGACCGTCAACGGCACCCATACGAATTCAGATATTTACGTGCCCGGTATTGGGCCTGCCGGTGTCAACGTTGTCGGAACGCACTCGTCTAGTGCGTACCAAGAAAATGCTACGTCCGCAGTTGGATTCAACGCGTCGGGAATACACGCGACCTACGGCGATTTTTATTCTGGCGGAACGTCCGTATACGGGGTGCGTTTGGTCGGTA
>Ga0164297_10001887_pt1 | contig 21447 bp, 29 predicted proteins | sample GEODES058metaG_FD_113539 | JGI IMG/M metagenome (GOLD analysis project Ga0164297, IMG submission 113539) | Dystrophic lake water microbial communities from Trout Bog Lake, Wisconsin, USA - GEODES058 metaG | ecosystem: Environmental > Aquatic > Freshwater > Lake | place: USA: Trout Bog Lake... | reverse complement strand
TATTATTATCGGCTCGTGCTCGACTGCTGCAAACGTTACGTTCAGCGGAGATGGACGTATTATTCTTGAGGATTCATTTACTGGAACTCCATACGGCGACTGCCTCACAACCAACAAGGGGCCGTATGTTGTCGGGGAGGTGTGCGAGGACCCGCCTGAATTTACATATCAGCAGTTCACGGAGACGTGCTTCGCGTTCAACCCTCCTCCGCCGTCGCCGCCACCCAGCCCGCCGCCACCGTTCCCGCCACCGCCTCCCAGCCCACCACCGCCGTCACCGCCGCCCAGCCCACCACCCCCGACGCCACCGCCGAGTCCGCCACCCCCCAATCCACCTCCCAGCCCACCGCCACCGTCGCCGCCTCCAAGTCCGCCACCACCGCCGTACATTCCGTATCCCAACGAGACGTACTGCCAACCTGGGATGCCTTTTGCATTCACAGTATCTCGCGCACCAACATATCTTTTTGGAACAGAGTGTCTCGATGCAAGCAACGTAACGCTCAAAACTGGTTTCTGCCAGGATACTCAATTCATGTCTTTTGTTTGGACAAACACAAGCCAGCTCCAAATTGCTAGCACTGATTTGTGCGTTACGCAGTATGAGACAACTAATCTTTTGACTCTGATCAATTGTTCGACTGCGCCACCGGTGATTGAGGCACCTTCAGAGCTTTTGCCTGGCCATTTGTTGTTTGATAACACCTCGTGCATCACAGCTGGGAGTGCTCAGTATGGGAACGTGACGTTCGGGGCTTGCAACTCGACTGACTTGCAGCAGGTGTGGGCGCCCACCTGTCTGCCGTTCCCCCCACCACCACCGAGCCCGCCACCGCTGCCACCACCGCCGCCGAGCCCGCCCCCTCCTTCTCCGCCACCAAGCCCGCCGCCACCGAATCCCCCACCATCACCACCGTTCCCACCAAAGCCATCCACGTCGTGTGGCAGCGCTTCGTGCCTGGGTGGCCAGTTCACCATGAAGGACAACGGCAGTGGCGAATGCGCATATTACAACTCGAACAATGGTCTCATCCAGACAACCAACTGCAACAACACGGATACCAGCCAGATTTTCGAATGGTACAACGGCTATCTTTTGTCGGTGTACAACAACCTGTGCGTATACCGCAAATCGACAGTGAACGGAGCTGCGTTGGGCTTGACGACGTGCAGCTCGAGTGCATCGTCAATCTTTTACAGCTGCAGCGACCAGCGTATTATTTTAAGCGATATTTACACTGGCTCAACCTATGGAGAATGTTTGACGACAAATACCAACCCACCAGATGTGACTGCGGACCTGTGTATTGTGAGCACCTACCAGAGCTGGACACTCACGTGCTTCAACCAGCCGCCCAGCCCGCCACCGCCGAGCCCACTGCCACCGTCGCCGCCACCACCAGTGCCACCACCATCACCGGCGCCTCCGTCACCACCACCTTCACCGCCGCCTCCTTCTCCTCCGCACAGCCCCCCTCCGCCGCTGCCGCCGCCGAGTCCGCCGCCACCGTCGCCGTACCAGCTCACCAACTGCTCGGCGACGCCGCAGCCCCTGCCGTGCTACACGCCACCAGCCCCACCACCGCCATCGCCACCACCGAACCCGCCGCCACCGTCACCGTATCCGTTCCCGCCACCACCTCTTCCGCCCAAGGTGGCGCTCGCGACAGCAGGCAACTGCACAGAGACGTTTGTCATTCACGGCGTCAACGCCTCCGGCGCAGACGTGTGTCTCGACACCACCAACAACACGCAGCTGGTCATGGCGCCGTGCAACAACGATGCGGCGCAGCTGTTCCGTTTCGACGGGACACACTTGCTGCGTGTCGACTCTGGACAGTGTGTGCAACGCTCGGCTGGAACCGGCGATCGTATTATTATTGGGTCGTGCTCGACAGCAGCAAACGTCACGTTCAGCGCAGATGGTCGTATTATTTTGCAAGATACATTTACTGGAACACCGTATGGCGACTGCTTGACGACTAATAAAGGACCATATGTTATTGGCGAAGTCTGCCAAGACCCACCAGAATTTACATATCAACAATTCTCAGAGACGTGCTTTGCCTACAATCCACCACCACCGAGCCCACCCCCGAGCCCGCCTCCTCCTTTCCCTCCGCCGAGCCCGACCCCGCCATCGCCACCACCAAGCCCGCCTCCGCCACTTCCTCCACCAAGCCCGCAGCCTCCATCGCCTCCACCGAGTCCGCAGCCTCCACTCCCTCCACCGAGTCCGCAGCCACCATCGCCTCCACCAAGCCCGCAACCACCATCCCCACCGCCACCAAGCCCGCCACCGCCTCTGCCACCGAAGGTTGCCTCGGCGACGGCAGGCAACTGCACGGAGGCGTTTGTCGTGCATGGCGTCAACGCCTCGGGAGCAGATGTCTGCCTCGATACAACCAACAACACGCAGCTGGTCATGGCACCGTGCAACAACGATGCGGCGCAGCTGTTCCGCTTCGATGGCACACACTTGCTGCGTGTCGACTCTGGACAATGCGTGCAACGCTCGGCTGGAACCGGTGATCGTGTTATTATCGGTTCATGCTCGACAGCTGCAAATGTAACTTTTAGCGGAGATGGTCGCATCATTCTACAGGACACATTCACTGGAACACCATACGGTGATTGTTTGACGACAAACCGAGGTGCTTATGTTGTTGGTAACGTGTGTGAAGATCCGCCGGAATTCGCGTATCAGCAATTCAGCGAGGTGTGCTTCAACTACAATCCGCCACCACCAAGCCCACCACCAAGCCCGCCACCGCCGAACCCTCCACCAAGCCCGCAGCCGCCATTGCCACCACCAAGCCCGTCACCTCCGACTCCACCGCCGCCTTCGCCACCGCCACATCCGCCACCACCGTCTCCACCTCCGAATCCGCCACCTCCTTCGCCACAGCCGCCGAGCCCGTTGCCGCCACCTCAACCTCCAAGCCCATCTCCACCACCCAGTCCGCCGTACCCACCGCAGCCGCCAACTTCGTGCGCTGGTGCTTGTCTCAACGGGCAGTTCACCATGCAAGACAACGGAAGCAGCGAATGTGCCTATTACAACAGCAACAACGGGTATATTCAAACCAAAGCGTGCAACACATCAGATCCTTCTCAACTGTTCCAATGGGTCAACAAGCAGCTGTATGTGGTGAGCACCGGCGAGTGTGTGTATCGCAAGACGACACCCACGAATGGTGGAACACTTGGTACCACAACGTGCGGAGCTGCAGCTGCCAACGTCTTTTACAGCTGTAACGAGCAGCGTATTATTTTAAGCGATGTGTACACAGGAACTCAATACGGTGAATGTTTGACAACAAACACCAACCCACCAGATGTGACCTCGGACTTGTGTATCGTGAGCACGTACCAGAGCTGGACGCTGACATGCACCAACCAGCCACCCAGCCCACCACCACCCAGCCCACAGCCACCGAGCCCGCCGCCGCCGGTACCACCGCCTGCACCGCCGCCACCATCGCCACCGCCGAGTCCGCCGTCTCCTCCACCACCTCACAGTCCACCACCACCGTTCCCACCGCCGAGTCCGCCGCCGCCATCACCTTACGCGCTCGTCAACTGCTCGTCATCTCCGGAGCCGCTGCCGTGCTACTCGCCACCCAGCCCGCCACCTCCGGCACCACCCCTGCCGCCGCCGCCGCTGCCACCAAAGGTTGCGGAGACGACTGCTGGCAACTGCACAGAGACGTTTGTCATTCACGGCGTCAACGCCTCCGGCGCAGACGTGTGTCTCGACACCACCAACAACACGCAGCTGGTCATGTCGCCATGCAACAACGACTCGGCACAGGTTTTCCGTTTCGACGGAACACACCTGCTGCGCGTCGACTCTGGCCAGTGCGTTCAGCGTTCGGCTGGAACCGGCGACCGTATCATCATCGGCTCGTGCTCGACTGCTGCAAATGTAACCTTCAGCACAGACGGTCGTATTATTCTGCAAGATACTTTTACTGGAACTCCATATGGCGATTGTTTGACTACAAACAAGGGACCATACGTTATTGGAGAAATATGTGAAGACCCGCCAGAATACGCGTACCAGCAGTTCAGCGAGGTGTGCTTCAACTACAACCCACCACCACCATCGCCGCCTCCAAGTCCGCCGCCACCCTTCCCACCGCCAAGCCCGACGCCGCCGTCTCCACCACCTTCGCCACCACCACCGCTGCCGCCTCCACAACCGCCGCCGCCATTGCCGCCTCCAAGCCCAACGCCTCCCAATCCTCCACCCAGTCCAACGCCACCATCGCCACCACCAAGCCCGCCGCCACCATCTCCACCACCAAGCCCGCCGCCGCCGACACCGCCTCCGTTGCCGCCTCCGCCGCTTCCACCAAGAATTGCGGAGGCGACTGCAGGCAACTGCACAGGGTCTTTCGTTATTCACGGCGTCAACGCATCTGGCGCTGATGTGTGTCTCGACACGACAAACAACACGCAGCTGGTCATGTCACCATGCAACAACGACTCGGCGCAAGTGTTCCGGTTCGATGGCACGCATCTGTTGCGTGTCGACTCTGGACAGTGCGTGCAACGCTCGGCTGGAACTGGCGATCGTATTATTATCGGTTCATGTTCCACAGCTGCAAATGTAACATTTAGCGGAGATGGACGTATTATTTTGCAAGATACATTTACGGGCACACCGTATGGTGACTGTTTGACAACAAACAGAGGTGCATACGTTGTGGGTAACGTGTGCGAAGACCAGCCGGAATACACGTACCAGCAGTTCAGCGAGGTGTGCTTCAACAACAACCCCCCGCCACCCTCCCCGCCGCCTCCGAGTCCACCACCGAGCCCGCCGCCACCATCACCACCGCCGAGTCCACCACCGCCCACTCCTCCACCAAGCCCACCGCCGCCGTTCCCGCCACCATCCCCGCCGCCGCCATCCCCACCACCACGCCCGCCGCCACCGGGCCCGCCGCCGACCCCGCCGCCACCCGCTCCACCTCCAAGCCCGCCGCCGCCGTCACCGCCACCGCGACCACCCCTGCCGCCTCAGCCCCCGTCATGCGCAGGACAGTGCAACGGTGGACAATTCACGATGATGGATACTGGAAGCAGCCTCTGTGCCTATTACAATTTCAATAATGGCTTGATTCAAGCAACGATGTGCAACAATACAGATCCAACACAAGTGTTTTCTTGGAACTCTGGCCATTTGTACGCAGTCAATTACAACCAGTGCGTGTACAGGAAAACAACAATCAATGGCGCATCTCTTGGACTGACAACTTGTTCAGACAATAATGTTGCCAGCATTTTCTATAGCTGTGCTGACCAGCGTCTCATTTTGAGCGATGTCAATACTGGAACACCATATGGATCATGCTTGGCAACAAATACCAACCCGCCGGATGTGACTGCGGATTTGTGTACTGTCAACGTGTTCCAGAGCTGGTCGCTCACATGCTTCAACCAACCGCCCAGCCCGCCACCGCCATCACCGCCACCAGGCCCGCCGCCTCTGCCGCCTCCACCGAGTCCGCCGCCTCCGTCGCCGCCGCACAGTCCGCCTCCGTTGCCGCCACCGCCGAGCCCGCCGCCGCCGTCTCCTTTCCAGCTCACCAACTGCTCAGCGACGCCCCAGCCGCTGCCGTGCTACTCGCCGCCGCAACCGCCACCTCCGTCACCGCCACCACCGCCGTTCCCGCCACCGCCACTGCCGCCGTCGAGCGTCAACACCACCTTCTGCATCAACCAGACGTTTGTCGTCCATGGCGTCAACTCGTCCGGTGCAGATGTGTGTCTCGACACGACCAACAACACGCAGCTGGTCATGGCGCCGTGCAACAACGACCCCGCGCAGGTGTTCGAGCTGGTGGGCAGCAAGCTGCGTCGCGTCGACACGCAGCAGTGCGTGCAGCGATCCAACTTTACGGGCGATACTCGAGTGTTGTCGATCGGCAGCTGCTCGACTGCCAGTAATGTCAGCTTCTCAAATGATGGTCGTATTATTCTCCAGGATACATTTACGAAGACTCCGTACGGGGATTGTTTGACAACTAATACTATTTCTCCGTTGGTATCTGGTGAGCTGTGCCAAGACCAGCCAGAGTACACTTATCAGAGGTTCACGGAAACGTGCTTCAACTACAATCCTCCACCTCCCAGTCCCCCACCGAGCCCGCCGCCGCCGGTCCCACCATCTCCGCCTCCAAGCCCAAAGCCGCCATCGCCTCCACCGAGCCCACCGCCTCCTGTGCCACCACCATCACCGCCACCTCCTTCACCGCCGCCTTTGCCACCGCCGCCATCGCCGCCACCGTCACCTCCACCGCCTTCGCCTCCCCCTTCACCGTCACCGCCAACACCGCCACCGTCGCCACCTCCTCCAACGCCCCCACCATCACCACCGCCACCGGGGCCGCCTCCGAGTCCGCCCCCACCTTCCCCACCGCCGAGCCCGCCACCACCGACTCCGCCACCAAGCCCGCCTCCGCCGTCGCCGCCACCGTTCCCGCCGTATCCGCCGCAGCCTCCGTCGTGCGCTGCGCAATGCCTCGGCGGTCAATTTACGATGATGGACACTGGCAGCGGTCTCTGCGCCTATTACAACACAAACAACGGCTTGATCCAAACAGCCATGTGCAACACCACCGATCCAACGCAAGTCTTTTCTTGGAGCAGTGGACACTTGCTTGCTGTCAACTATGGCCAATGCGTGTACCGCAAAAACACTGTGAACGGAGCACCTCTTTCACTGACAACGTGCTCGCAAGCTGCCAGTATGTTTTACAGTTGTGCAGACCAGCGTATTATTCTGAGCGATATTTACACTGGTACCGTGTACGGGGATTGCTTGGCAACAAACACCAACCCACCAGATGTGACTTCGGACCTGTGCACCGTCAACGTGTTCCAGAGCTGGTCGCTCACATGCTTCAACCAACCGCCCAGCCCGCCGCCCCCGTCTCCGCCACCAAGCCCGCCGCCCCTGCCGCCTCCACCGAGCCCGCCGCCCCCGTCACCGCCTCACAGCCCGCCGCCATCGCCACCACCACCAAGCCCGCCACCGCCATCTCCGTTCCAGCTCACCAACTGCTCGGCGACGCCACAGCCATTGCCATGCTACTCGCCACCGCAACCGCCACCTCCTTCACCGCCACCGCCGCCTGGCCCACCGCCGCCTCTGCCGCCGTCGAGCGTCAACACCAGCATCTGCTTGAACGAAACCTTCGTCGTGCACGGGGTGAACGCTTCAGGCGCAGATGTGTGCCTCGACACCACCAACAACACGCAGCTGGTCATGGCGCCATGCAACAACGACCCCGCGCAGGTGTTCGAGCTCGTGGGCAGCAAGCTGCGTCGCGTCGACACGCAGCAGTGCGTGCAGCGGTCCAACTTTACGGGCGATACTCGAGTTCTATCGATTGGTAGCTGCTCGACTGCCAGTAATGTTACCTTCTCGAACGATGGTCGTATTATTCTCCAGGATACATTCACAAAGACTCCTTACGGCGATTGCTTGACAACCAACACTATTTCGCCACTTGTATCTGGCGAACTGTGCCAGGATGAGCCCGAGTACGCGTACCAAAAATTCACAGAGACGTGCTTCAACTACAGCCCACCGCCACCGAGCCCACCGCCGCTGCCACCACCGCCGAGCCCACCACCAAGCCCCAAGCCGCCGACACCTCCACCAAGCCCACCGCCTCCTGTGCCGCCACCGAGCCCGCCGCCACCTGTGCCTCCGCCGTCGCCCACACCACCATCGCCTCCACCGAGCCCGCCACCGCCTGTGCCACCTCCGTCGCCTCCACCTCCATCTCCTCCACCAAGCCCGCCACCGCCAACACCGCCGCCGTCGCCACCTCCTCCGACGCCTCCGCCATCACCACCCCCGCCGGGTCCGCCTCCGAGTCCGCCCCCACCTTCCCCACCGCCAAGCCCGCCGCCACCGACTCCACCACCAAGCCCGCCACCGCCATCGCCGCCGCCGTTCCCGCCCTACCCGCCACAGCCACCGTCGTGCGCTGCACAGTGTTACGGTGGCCAGTTTACGATGATGGACACCGGCAGCGGTCTGTGTGCCTATTACAATTCAAACAATGGTTTGATTCAGACTGCAATGTGCAACACCACCGATCCAACGCAGGTGTTTGCATGGAACAACGGGCATATGATGGCTGTCAACTATGGCGAGTGCGTGTACCGCAAGACGACCGTGAACGGAGCACCTCTTTCACTCACAACATGTTCGCAAGCTGCGAATATGTTTTATAGCTGTTCCGACCAGCGAATTATTTTGAGCGATATTTACACTGGCACTGTGTATGGTGATTGTTTGGCTACAAACACAAACCCGCCAGATGTGACTTCTGACCTGTGCACTGTGAACGTGTTCCAGAGCTGGTCGTTGACATGCTTCAACCAGCCACCAAGCCCACCGCCTCCATCACCGCCGCCTTTGCCTCCTCCTTCGCCGCCACCACCAAGCCCGCTGCCGCCGTCGCCTCCGCACTCACCGCCACCCAGTCCGCCGCCTCCGTCTCCGCCGCCACCCTCGCCCTTCGTGCTTGCCAACTGCTCGGCGACCGCAGAGCCGCTGCCCTGCTATTCACCTCCCAGTCCGCCACCACCCAGCCCGCCACTGCCGCCTCCACCCAGCCCGCCGCCGCCGTCACCGCCGACGCCTCCGCCACCGCTGCCACCGTCGAGCATCAACGCCACATTCTGCTTGAACGAAACTTTCGTGATTCACGGGGTCAACTCGTCGGGCGCAGATGTGTGTCTCGATACCACAAACAACACGGAGCTGGTCATGGCGACATGCAACAACGACCCGGCACAGGTGTTCGAGCTCGTCGGCTCCAAGCTGCGCCGAGTGGACACGCAGCAGTGTGTACAGCGCACCAACGCGACGGGAGACATTCGCGTACTGTCCATCGGCAGCTGCTCGACTGCCAGCAACGTCACATTCTCGAACGATGGTCGCATCATTCTACAGGATACGTACACAGGAACACCATACGGCGACTGCTTGACAACCAATACAGCAATCGCGCCTCTGGTGGCTGGTGAAGTGTGTCAAGACCCACCAGAGTACACGTACCAGCGATTCACGGAGACGTGCTTCAACTACAGCCCGCCACCGCCTTCGCCTCCTCCAAGCCCACCGCCCCCGTCGCCGCCGAACCCGCCGCCGCGCCCGCCGCCACCTAACCCGCCTCCGACTCCGCCGCCCCCAACACCTCCACCGAATCCGCCGCCACCCAATCCGCCGCCAAGCCCACCGCCACCGTCACCACCGACGCCTCCGACGCCTCCACCGCCGCTGCCACCGTCGAGCGTGAACGCCACCTTCTGCTTGAACGAAACTTTCGTCATTCACGGCGTCAATTCTTCGGGCACGGATGTGTGCTTGGATACTACTAACAACACGCAGCTGGTTATGGCGACGTGCAACAACGACCCCGCGCAGGTGTTCGAGCTTATCGACCAGAAGTTGCGTCGCGTCGACACGCAGCAGTGTGTGCAGCGCACCAACGCAACTGGCGATATTCGCGTGCTATCGATCGGCAGCTGCTCGACTGCCAGCAATGTCACCTTCTCGAACGATGGTCGTATCATTCTTCAAGATACATACACTGGAACACCGTATGGCGACTGTTTGACTACAAACACGGCTATCGCTCCTCTGGTGGCTGGCGAAGTGTGTCAAGACCCGCCCGAATATACCTACCAGCGGTTCACCGAGACGTGCTTCAACTACAGCCCACCGCCGCCTTCTCCGCCACCAAGCCCGCCGCCACCCAGCCCACCGCCTCGGCCGCCTCCTCCTTCCCCGCCGCCGAGTCCGCCACCGCCATCGCCGCCCCCCTCGCCACCGCCGCTGCCGCCGCCTCCTTCACCACCGCCAAGTCCACCGCCCCCGTCACCTCCACACAGTCCGCCACCGCCATCACCGCCGCCGTTTGCTCTGCAAAACTGCTCCGCCACGCCGCAGCCCCTGCCGTGCTACGGTCCGCCTCCACCCAGTCCTCCGCCACCGAGCCCACCGCCACCGGTGCCGCCACCGCCCAACCCACCGCCTCCCAGCCCGCCACCCCCGAGCCCGCCTCCGCCGGTCAGCAGCACCTGTCCAGCTGGCATGTACGTCAGCCTGGCGCCCGAGGCGTCGCCTTCCGAGTGCTTCGCCATCAACGTGACGGGTGCCTACATGGAGGCGTGCAACACAACATCGACGGCGCACGATACCTATTTCTTCACCGTACCCGTGGCTGGTGAACCTGCATACACTTACAATTTGATGTCTGTGGCGAGCTCATACTGCGTTGCTGATGACTTGTCTTTGCAGGATTGCAACACCACCGGTGTTCACTATTTACAATACAATCCGAACGGAACACTCACAACTTCTGCAGGCGAGTATTTGCAGTCGACATACATGGGATTGCGTCGCCGACTTCAAAGTATTGGACCAACTCCAGCACCTTCAGGACAGTGGGTGTACGTCGGGTGCTGGAACGATAACGGCGGAATTTACACATCTTCACCAAACTCGGGTGGAAGCAATTTGTATTCTCCACCGACTGGCTACACCTACTCGCAGTGCGCAGAGGCTGTGACTGCTATGGGAAACAACATCATGGCACTTGAATATTACGGCCAGTGTTTCACATGCAACAATTGCGATTACACTATTCACGGAGCTGCACCTTCTGCGTGTCCCAGCAACGGCGGAGCCAACACAGCACAAGTATGGGTCTTCGAAACTGGATCAAGCGGTGAACCGCCAGCAGTTCCATATTTGTCTTTGAACACCGGGAACTCGCACCCGTACGCTACGACGCGCAGTGGGCCAACCTTCCATGGCTATACTACAACCGAAGGCAATTATTACGATACGTCTATGACGACGACCGAATCGACTGGTACTTCGACCACGTCGTCAGAAACAAGCACGACAGTCGAATCGAATTTCGGAACTGGTCGCGGTCATCTGCTCATCGGTCCTAATCAAAATAAACATTATATGGGTGCAAAGACCAATGTGGTCAGCAGCAACTCGTTTACTATTTATCATTCGCCGCCGCCGATGTCGCCAACATCACCATCGAACGCTTCGCCACCGCCACCTTCGCCAGCGTACCCATCCAACGCTGTTTTCCAACCTCTTCCGTTTTTGAATTCGAGTGTTTCTAATTCGGTTATCACCACGATTACTGCGCCGCTCGGTGCTCGCATTCTACTCGGCGGCTGCATATTGCCAGACACATATTGCTCTGGAAATCTCCTTTTGCAACTGTTCGATGATAAGTCGCATAAGCAGGTGGCGAACAGCACCCAATTTTCCAATCCATCCTGTGGATCGTGTCCTTTTATTGACTATTTGAATACCGGCGAACCATACAGCATCAGACGCCGACTCTTGCAAGCTAACGTGACATTCACAGTCAACTTGACGTGCATGTCTGGCAGCTGTATTTCTCAATCCTCGACTGAAAGTATTCCGGGTGGCAACTTGACAATTCAAAACCTTGAGTTTGTCAATGCCAGCGCCGCAACACTCAGCAGAATTACTTGGACCGAGAAGTGCCTCAGCCCTTTTCCTCCATCCCCGCCACCCAGCCCGCCGCCACCCTTGCCGCCACCGAGCCCACCTCCGCCACTGCCTCCACCGTCGCCGCCGCCGCCGTCTCCACCACCGTCACCAACACCACCAACGCCGCCGCCATCGCCTCCGCCGCCGACACCGCCGCCGTCGCCACCACCGCCAAATCCACCACCATCCCCGCCCCCACCTGTGCCTCCACCGTCGCCGCCACCGCCATCTCCGCCACCATCGCCGCCGCCACCATCGCCTCCTCCTTCACCGCCACCCCCTTACCCGCCTCCGAGCCCGCCACCCCCTTCGCCTCCGCCAAGCCCGCAACCACCGTCACCTCCTCCGAGTCCATCACCGCCCAGCCCGCCGCCCTCGCCGCCGCCTCCTTCTCCGCCGCACAGTCCACCTCCTCCACAGCCGCCGCCCAGCCCACCGCCACCCTCACCGCCCCCATACGCGCTCATCAACTGCAGCAGCACTCCCGAGCCGCTTCCATGCTTCGCCCCTCCGCCACCAAGCCCGCCCCCTCCAAACCCTCCTCCAAGTCCGCCGCCCCCGACGCCTCCGCCGACCCCACCACCACCTGTGCCACCGCCATCACCGCCTCCGCCTCAGCCGCCTCCGAGTCCGCCACCGCCACAGCCACCGCCATCGCCTCCACCACCACAGCCCCCGCCGAGCCCGCCTCCGCCAACACCGCCGCCGCTGCCTCCGCCGCCGTTTCCCCCTCCCAGTCCGCCGCCGCCTGGTCCTCCGCCCTCGCCACCACCACCATCGCCGCCACCCAGCCCGTCGCCACCATCGCCGCCTCCCACTCCGTCACCTCCTGTTCCTCCCCCGAGCCCGCCACCGTCGCCACCGCCGTTCCCACCTCTGCCGCCGTACCCTCTAGATTGCTCCAACGGTCGCTTCCTGCTGCAAGAGGTGTCCTCCAGCAGCTGCATCGTGTACAACACCACAAACGGCCTGCTGTATCTGTCTGCTAATTGCAGTCAGGCGAATCTGATGGAGACTTGGGTATGGTATTCGACATCGAAACTGCAGCTGTATTCGACCAATATGTGTGTCGCTCGCAGCACATCGACTATTGGTTCAACGTTGACACTTCAAATGTGCAGTTCTTCATCTGATGATTTCAACATTGATGGAAGCATGCGACTTGTTCTCAACGATACTTCAACCACCGGTTATGGCCTGTGCTTGACTGCAGATGTGGGCACTTCGCTTGTGCGTGCCGACTATTGCAACGCCTACACAACGCAGTCTTGGCGCGAGGTGTGCTTCGGCCAGCCTCCGCCGCCGTCTCCACCACCACCGACACCGCCGCCACCGTCTCCACCACCGTCGCCACCGCCACCAACGCCGCCTCCGTCCCCACCGCCGCCGTCTCCGCCACCCGGCCCGCCACCGCCCAGTCCGCCACACTCACCTCCTCCGCCCAGCCCGCCGCCACCGTCGCCATTCGTGTTGCAAAACTGCTCCGACACGCCGCAGCCCCTCCCGTGCTTCTCTCCTCCGCCAAGTCCACCGCCGCCGAGCCCGCCACCATCGCCACCGCCACCCAATCCGCCACCCAGTCCGCAGCCACCGACGCCACCGCCTCTGCCGCCCCCGCCAACGCCGCCGCCACAACCGCCACCGCCGTCTCCTCCACCAAGCCCACAACCACCCAACCCGCCGCCGCGTCCGCCGCCACCGACCCCTCCGCCATCTCCACCGCCGCCGCAGCCGCCACCGTCACCGCCGCCGCCGTCGCCTCCACCCAACCCACCGCCGCCGATGCCTCCGCCGAACCCGCAGCCACCCAACCCGCCTCCAAGCCCTCCTCCGCCTGTACCACCACCAAACCCCCAGCCGCCTTCGCCTCCTCCCAGCCCGCCTCCCAGCCCGCCACCGTTCCCGCCGCTACCACCGTACCCGCTGCAGTGCTTCGACGGTCGCTTCCTGCTGCAAGACACAAACTCGAGCGAGTGCGTCGTGTACAACACCACCAACGGCTTGCTGTACACCACGAGCAACTGCAGTCAATCGAACCCCATGCAGACGTGGGTATGGTATTCTACTTCGAAATTGCAACTCTATTCAACCAATATGTGTGTTGTTCGCAGCACACCGACTATTGGTTCAACACTCGCTCTGCAAATGTGCAGCTCTTCATCTGACGATTTCAATATCGATGGTAACATGCGTGTGGTATTGAACGATACTGCAACCACTGGATACGGACTGTGCTTGACGACAAATCCAGGCATGCCTGTTGTCGCGTCGGACGTGTGCAACGCCTACCCCTCGCAGCAGTCCTGGCGACTGGTGTGCTTCGACCAACCTCCACCACCCAGCCCTCCACCGTCGCCACCACCGCCAACGCCGCCGCCGTCGCCTCCACCACCACAGCCTCCACCGCCGAGTCCACCGCCGTCACCGCCGCCGCCCATGCCGCCGTCGCCACCGCCGCCGCATTCGCCACCACCGCCAAGTCCACTTCCACCGAGCCCGCCACCACCGTCGCCGTTCGCGCTGCAAAATTGCTCAGACACGCCGCAGCCGCTGCCGTGCTTCTCTCCTCCGCCCAGCCCAACACCACCGTCGCCCAACCCGCCCAGCCCGCCTCCCCCATCTCCACCGCCGAGTCCACCACCACCATCACCTCCGCCAAGTCCGCAACCACCAGCACCGCCGCCGAGTCCACCACCGCCGCGCCCTCCGCCCAGCCCGCCGCCGCCATCTCCTCCGCCGTCACCACAGCCACCAAACCCGCCACCGAGTCCGCCACCACCTGTGCCGCCGCCGTCGCCGCCGTCGCCTCCTCCTCCTCTCCCACCACCCAGTCCACCACCGCCATCCCCGCCGCCCAGTCCGCAGCCGCCCAATCCGCCTCCGAGCCCACCGCCCCCGACGCCGCCACCGAGTCCTCCACCGCCACAACCACCGCCGCTGCCACCTCCACCGAGCCCGCCACCAAGCCCACCACCACCGTCACCGCCTCCGCCACCGTATATTCCATTCCCCAACGAAACGTATTGCCAGCCTGGCATGCCGTTCGCGTTTACAGTGTCTCGAGCACCCACATACCTTTTTGGAACAGAGTGTTTGGATACTGCAAATGAGACTTTGACAACCGGTTTTTGCCAGGATAAACAATCAATGTCTTTTGTTTGGACAATTGATAATAAACTTCAAGTTGCAAGCACCGACAACTGCGTTTCTAAATTGAACACATCTGCTATTAATGGTTCTTTAGTTTTGGTGCCTTGTGCAGACGCACTTCAAATATTCGAATCACCTTCGGAACTTTTGCCTGGTCGTTTGGTAGTTGATATGGAACACATTTCTGATAATACATCCTGCATCACTGCAGCGAGTAGCCAAGGTGGAAATGTTACCGTCGGCTTGTGCAGCCCCACGGACCTGCAGCAGGTGTGGGTGCCGACGTGCCTGCCGTTTCCGCCACCGCCGCCGAGCCCGCCACCGCTGCCTCCAAATCCACCGCCACCGAGTCCGCCACCATCACCGCCGCCGCCACTTCCGCCACCGAGCCCGCCACCGCCCACTCCGCCGCACTCGCCTCCGCCACCGAGCCCGCCACCGCCGTCACCGTTTGTGGCGCAAAACTGTTCGAGCACGCCGCAGCCTCTGCCATGCTTCTCCCCTCCTCCCAGCCCGCCGCCGCCGAGCCCTCCACCGAACCCCCCACCACCTTCACCTCCGCCGAGCCCGCCACCTCCGAGCCCGCCGCCGCTGCCACCACCCCCGTCGCCGCCGCCCAGTCCGCCACCACCATCGCCACCGCCGTTGCCGCCACCTCCGAGCCCGCCGCCGCGCCCGCCGCCTCCGTCTCCGCCGCCCAGCCCGTCGCCTCCGTCACCGCCCCCCAGTCCGCCACCGCCGAATCCGCCACCGACGCCGCCACCACCGACGCCGCCGCCACCGTTCCCGCCGCTGCCTTCATACCCGTTGACGTGCTCGAACGGGCGGTTTATCATCCAAGACTCGACGGGTGGCAGCTGCCTGGTGTACAACGCGTCCAACGGACTGATTCAGTCTACAACGACATGCAGTCAGTCGAACGTGATGGAGACCTGGGTATGGTCTGCGACTTCGAAATTGCAACTGTACGCCACAAACATGTGCGTGGCTCGCAGCTCTCCAACTGTTGGATCGACATTGGTTTTGCAAATGTGCACTGCAAATTCGGACGATTTTAATATCGATTCTTTGGGACGGATCGTTCTCAACGATACTGCAACGGCTGGTACCTATGGCATGTGTTTGACAGCAGTCGATACAACAACGAATATTTTAGCCGAGCCGTGCGGCGCATCAATTGGAAACCAAACGTGGACTGCTTCGTGCTTCGACCAGCCACCCAGCCCGCCACCGCCCAGCCCGCCCCTGCCACCGCCCAGCCCGCCGCCACCTGTGCCACCGCCGTCACCAGCCCCGCCGTCACCTCCGCCGAGCCCTCCACCGCCGAGCCCTCCGCCCAGCCCGAGCCCGCCTGTGCCGCCACCAAGCCCGCCACCACCGTCACCTCCCCCAAGCCCGCCGCCGCCGTCGCCACCACACAGTCCGCCACCAGCGTTTTATCCTCCCAGTCCGCCGCCGCCGAGCCCGTTCCAACTTGCCAACTGCAGCAGCACGCCGCAGCCTCTGCCATGCTTTACGCCGCCTCCCAGCCCTCCGCCACCGAACCCACCAAGCCCGCCGCCACCGTCGCCTCCGCCGCCGCCGTCGCCCACGCCGCCCAGCCCGCCGAGCCCACCGCCACCGAATCCGCCCAGCCCACCACCGAACCCGCCGCCGCCGATTCCCCCGCCAAGTCCGCCGCCAGTGTCGTCGACGTGCTCAGCGTCCTCGTGGATCACGCTACACTCCAACGCTGCAGCAAGCAACTGCCTCACCGTCAACGCTACGGGCGCGTACGACGACGCGTGCTCCGCAACCAATTTCGATCAGTTCTTCTCTGCGGTTCCAGTTTCGAATAGCTCGATCGACACATATTTCCTGCAGAGCATCACGACAAACTATTGCGTCGCCTCGGATTTGACGCTGCAAATGTGTGACCAGTCTTCTATTAATTATTTGACATACAATCCCAATGGAACACTTTCTTCTGCAGCTTCGACATTCTTGGCAAGCAACGTGCCGAGCCCATCGCCGCCGCCACCGTCTCCAATCATGGGCAAGCGTCACCTCCTGGTGCTCCCAAGCCCTCCACCACCGTACCCTCCTGGAGGCGTGCCCCCCCAGTGCTCGGGATACACAACTGTCAACGACACGTCTCGTGAATATACCAGCAACGGTTCTGGTTCTCTTTGCGATGGCTCATTCTTCGACATAACGAAATGGTACGCTTTTACGGATGTGAACGGATACAATTTTATTCCGACAACCTCGGTCAATCAGAACAAGTGCGGAACGCAAGCTTCTGGATGGTATAATGGTTCTGTACCAAGTTCGTATCAGACAACTGTTGCAAATATGTGCTACAACTGGGCATCGAGCACATGCAACTGGAACGCAGTCGTGTACGCCACCCAGTGCAATGGTTTCATGGTGTACAACTTCCCCAACGGTGCCACTGGCGGTCTGTGCAACCTGCGCGTGTGCACCAGCAACGTCGTGCCTGTCGGCTTCTCGGTCGGCCCGTCGCCGCCGCCCAGCCCGTCACCACCGCCGAGTCCGCCACCCGTGCCACCGCCACCGAGTCCGTTACCGCCTCTGCCGCCGCCACCCACCCCACCACCCAACCCGCCGCCCGCGCCGCCGCCTGTGCCTCCGCCTCCGAACCCGCCACCCAATCCGCCGCCCGTCAGCTCGCCGCCACCCAACCCGCCGCCGCCGCCCGCTGTGGCCACGGTGACGTACCAGGCGGGATGCACAGCTGCGCAAGCCACGTACGGTTCTCTTGCCGGAACGCTCTTTGCAACGCCCACCGCCGGTGGAAACTGCGGCCAAGCGGGCTACGCAGGCTATGGCTACTGCTGCAATGGCGCGTACATGGGCACTGCAAGCGCGTGGTATGGCGGCTCGTGCGGCGCCTCGACGCTGCCGGCCAACCCCATCATCAGCTTGAACGGCGCTCTTGGTGCTGGACTCAAGTGCCTTGACGTCAACGGCAGCAACGTGATTCTGACACCCTGCGGGAACTCTTCGAGTATGAACGTTTCGACAACTCAGCAATGGAGTTGGACCAATTCATACGGCACCAATTTGTATCATATTACCACTGGCTTGTGTGTGCAAGCAACTTCATTGGCCAATGGTGCTACTCTCCAACTCGCATCTTGCGGATCTTCCAATTTGGTTGGCACAATGTCCAGCGCTGCAATTCTTCAAGTCGGCTCTTACTATTTGCAAGCGACATCTCTGACACCGACCATCAGCAGCTCAGCCAGCGGTACAGTCACCCAAGGCTGGGTTTCCACCTGCAAAAGCCTCGCGCGCGCGCCCCTCAGCCCGAGCCCTCCGCCGCCGTACACCACACCGCCGCCGATGCCGCCATCGCCACCTCCAAGTCCGCCGCCCAACCCGCCGCCCAACCCGCCGCCGCCGTCTCCGCCGCCGAGTCCGCCACCGCCATTGCCACCACCGCGTCCGCCGCCTCCGTCGCCGCCGTCGCCACCGCCGCGCCCGCCGCCGCCGCCTTCACCTCCACCGCCAACGCCTCCGGGTGTCAGCATCGCCACCATCGCGCCGCTCAACGCCAGCGCAGGCGTCAACAGCGTCACCTACCAACTGTGGGCGCCGCTCGGCAGTGTGGTCGAGGTCGGAACCTGCACCATGGGCAAAGTGGTGGGTGCGTCGTGCACAGGCAACACACGTATCGACCTCATCAACAATTTGAACGGCAAAGTGGTTGCATCTTCAACTGCATACCCTCTGTGTGGTGGATGCTCCTACGTAAATTATGTTGTACAGAGCAGTTTGGTACGACGACGCCTATTTAATTTCCAAACGAATATGACGTTCACTGCAAACATCACGTGCTTGACTGGAAACTGTACCGCTCAGCCTTCTGCAACCTGGACAATGTCGACACCGACTGTGGGTTCTGACCTAGTCTTTGTGAACAACTCAGCCACTGCAGCTGCTGTGTGGTCCGAGACGTGCTATTCTCAGCCGCCACCTCCGAGCCCACCGCCACCCGTGCCTCCACCGAGCCCTCCGCCGCCGTCGCCGCCGCCGTCGCCGCCGCCACCGGGACCGCCTCCAAGTCCGCCACCGCCACTGCCGCCTCCGTCACCTCAGCCTCCATCTCCGCCGCCGAGTCCACCACCACCTCTGCCACCGCCGCGCCCACCTCCGCCCAGCCCGCCGCCGAGCCCATCACCACCGCAGCCTCCACCGAGCCCGCCGCCCCCGTCACCACCACCCAGCCCATCGCCGCCAACGCCTCCGACTCCGCCACCGCCTCAACCGCCGCCCAATCCGCCACCCCCAACACCGCCACCGTCGCCACCGCCTCCGACCCCTCCGTACAGCCCACCACCGCCGTACGCTCTAGGCAACTGCAGCAGCACTGCACAGCCGTTGCCATGCTTTACTCCTCCGCCCAGCCCGCCTCCACCGTCGCCGCCGCCATCTCCTCCGCCACCAAACCCGCCACCATTGCCTCCGCCTCCTGTCCCTCCACCGAGTCCGCCGCCTCCAAGTCCGGAACCGCCTCTTCCGCCACCACCTGTACCGCCGCCATCGCCACCACCACCACAGCCACCACCATCTCCGCCGCCGCCCAACCCGCCACCGCTGCCCCCTCCACCAGTTCCACCACCAAGTCCGCCGCCACCATCACCGCCGCCATCGCCACCACCGCCAACACCGCCACCGCATCCGCCGCCTCCGGAACCTCCACCGAATCCGCCGCCTCCGGAACCTCCACCGAATCCGCCCCCACCTGGGCCTCCGCCCAGTCCGCCGCCGCCGACGCCGCCACCATCTCCGCCTCCTCCTGGGCCGCCGCCCAGTCCAGAACCACCAGTGCCGCCTCCATCCCCGCCACCTCCGCAGCCCCCTCCCAGTCCCGAGCCTCCACAGCCTCCGCCCAGTCCGCCGCCTCCCGAACCCCCACCGAGTCCATCACCGCCTCTGCCACCACCAAGCCCATCACCACCAGTTCCGCCACCAAGTCCACCGCCGCCTTCCCCGCTCTACAGCCCACCCCCACCAAGCCCCTACGCACTCACCAATTGCAGCAGCACGCCCCAACCTTTGCCGTGCTTTACGCCACCGCCAAGTCCACCGCCACCGTCGCCGCCACCAAGACCTCCTCCACCAAACCCGCCGCCATCGCCTCCTCCACCAGTTCCACCGCCATCGCCACCTCCGCCAGAACCGCCGCCAAACCCGCCACCGCCTGCTCCACCGCCGAGTCCGCCACCACCAACTCCTCCGCCAAGCCCACCGCCGCCACAACCGCCTCCCAGCCCAACACCGCCATCACCTCCCCAACCACCAGCATCGTTGGCCAACTGCACAAACGTGTCAGTTCCGATCGCATGCAACCCGCCGCCGCCTCTGCCTCCTCCCCCTTTCCCGCCGCCCAGCCCGCCGCCTCCTGCACCGCCGCCAAGTCCTCCACCACCTCTGCCTCCTCCCAGCCCTCCGCCGCCGACTCCTCCGCCGTCGCCTCCACCACCGTCGCCTCCGCCCTTGCCACCGCCACCGAGCCCGCCGCCCAGCCCGCCCCCTCCTATTCCACCACCAAGTCCGCCACCGCCTTTCCCTCCGCCAAGTCCACCGCCGCCGGAGCCTCCGCCAAGTCCGCCTCCTCCATCACCACCACCCAGTCCACCTCCGCCGCAGCCGCCGCCGAGCCCACCACCACCTCTGCTTCCGCCTTCACCATCGCCACCGTCACCGCCACCGTTCCCGCCGCCACCGTCCCCGCCACCATCGCCACCGCCACCCGTGCCGCCGCCCTCGCCTCCGCCACCATCGCCGCCGCATTCACCGCCACCCACTCCTCCGCCTCCGAGCCCACCACCACCGTCGCCGTACGCCTTGGCCAACTGCTCGGACACTGCGCAGCCTCTGCCGTGCTACTCGCCGCCCATGCCGCCGCCCCCGAGCCCGCCGCCACCGTCACCGCCGCCACTGCCTCCGCCGCCGAGCCCGCCACCGAGACCGCCGCCGCCGACCCCGCCACCCTCGCCCCCGCCACCGGAGCCGCCACCACTCCCACCACCTCCAAGCCCGCTGCCGCCGTCGCCACCTCCTCCGACGCCGCCGCCAAGTCCGCCGCCACCGGAACCTCCACCAAGCCCGCCACCGCCGACACCGCCGCCTCGTCCGCCCCCACCAGAGCCGCCGCCCAGCCCACCGCCACCTGGCCCACCACCATCGCCACCGCCACCATCGCCTCCGCCGTCGCCGCCTCCTCCTGTGCCACCCCCGAGTCCACCACCGGCGTCCTCGACGTGCGCGCTCGACACGTGGGTCACGCTGTCCAGCCAGGCAGCGCCAGGCTACTGCTTGTTGATCAACGCCACCGGCGCGTTCGACGTCAACTGCACAGCAGACGCCTCTTTGGATATGTATTTCACTCGTATTTCGACAGCGATCAACGATACATACATTCTGCAGAACGTCGTGACTCAATATTGCGTCGCCTCCGATTTGACGCTGCAAATGTGCAACATGGCCAACGAGACGTATTTGAATTACAATTCCAATGGTACCATTTCTTTGACCAGCGGAACGTTCCTCATCAGCCAAGTGCCTGCATCGCCAGCACCAGCCGGACGTCGTCTGCTGGTAGCCAACCCGCCATCGCCCAGTCCGCCACCACCCCAACCGCCGCCACCAGCGTCGGCTCTGTACGGGTCGACCGGCGGAACACTTTACGGCCCGTGGTACTGCCC
>Ga0164297_10001883_pt1 | contig 21470 bp, 18 predicted proteins | sample GEODES058metaG_FD_113539 | JGI IMG/M metagenome (GOLD analysis project Ga0164297, IMG submission 113539) | Dystrophic lake water microbial communities from Trout Bog Lake, Wisconsin, USA - GEODES058 metaG | ecosystem: Environmental > Aquatic > Freshwater > Lake | place: USA: Trout Bog Lake... | reverse complement strand
TGAGCCCAGCATCGGCCTGTCACCGGCAGCCACCGAGGCCGTGTTCGACCTGTTCGGTGCGCTGCGGGCGCAGGGGAAGACGATCCTGCTGGTGGAGCAGAATACGCAGGCGGGGCTTGGCTTCGCCGATATCGGCTATGTGCTGATCGCCGGCCAGGTGGCCCGCGTCGGCGATGCGCGCGCCTTGCTGGCCGACCCGTCCATGGCGGGCCTGCTGCTGGGTGCGCCGGACTGAGAGGAAACGGGACAGGCATGTTCGGCTACCAACTTGCGATCCGCGCCCAGCGCGGGCCGACCGATATCGCGGTGATCTTCGGCGCTCGGCGGATGGACTATGGCACGCTGTATCAGCGCGTCTGCCGCTTGGCGCAGGCGATGGCAGCCAGCGGCATCGGCCGCGGCGATCGGGTCGCCGTGCTGGTGACGAACTGCCCGCAGTTTCTGGAGGCGATGTTCGCCACCGTCAGCCTGGGTGCGATCTTCGTTCCGGTGAACTGGCGCCTGGCACCGCCCGAGGTGGTGAAACTCGTCGCCGCCTGCACCCCGGCGTTGCTGCTGGCCGGCCAGGATTTCGACCCCGCGCTGGCGGCTCTGGCTGACGCCGGCCTGCTGCCGGCGCAGGTGGTGCGGGTGAATGATGGTATCGAAGCCGGCGCTGCCGATGCTGCGTATGAGGCGTGGTTGGGCGCGCACCCGGCGCTGCCGATCGGGTGCAACGCCCAGGCCGAAGACCCGGCGATGATGATGCACTCCTCGGGCACCACCGGCCTGCCCAAGGGGGCGATCCATACGCACGGCACGGTGATGGCGTCGTGCATGGCGAAGATCATCGATTTCAGCCTGACGGCGGCCGATCGTGCCGTGGTGTTCGGCCCGTTGTTCCACGCCGGCCCGCTGTTCGATCTGGCGCTGCCGCTGCTGGTGCGGGGCGGCAGCGTGGTGCTGGGCGTGTCGCGGAATTTCGATCCCGATACGATGCTGGCGACGATCGCGCACGAAGGCGGCACGGTGGCCCCGGTATATCCCACCATGCTGCGGCGCATGCTGACCGGCAATATCGCCGCCTATGACCTCAGCCGCTTGCGCCTGATCATCTCGGGCGGCGAGCCGGTGACCGAGGGGTTGATGCAGGCGGTCCGCGTTGCCCTGCCGGCAACCGAGGTGATGAACAATTACGGCAGCACCGAGGGCGGGCCGATCACCGCGTTCCTGCCCTCGGCTGACGCGGCCCGTAAGCCGGGCGCCGTGGGCCGCCCCGCGTTCGGCATGGAGGTGCGCATTGCCGATGCAACCGGTTCGGCGCTGGGGTTCGGCGCGGTCGGCGAGATCCTGGTGCGCGGTCCGTTTGTCTGTCGCGGCTATTGGAACCGCCCGGATCTGACGGCGGCGGCGATGCTGAACGGTTGGTGGCGCACCGGCGATCTGGGTTATCAGGACGAGGAAGGGTATCTGTGGTTCGCCGGCCGTTCCAAGGACATGATCAAGAGCGGGACCGAGAACATCTATCCGATCGAGGTTGAAGCGGCGATCGCCAGCTTTCCGGGGGTCAGCGAGGTGAGCGTCGTTGGCGTTCCCGACGACGATCTGGGGGAGGCCGTGGCCGCCTATATCATTCCGGTGGCCGGCGCGGTGCTGGATCCGGCGGCGATCATCGCCCACTGCCGCGAGCATCTGGCCGGCTACAAGAAGCCGCGCCACGTCCGGTTCGTTGCGGCTTTGCCGCGCACGACGGTGAACAAAGTGGCGAAGACGGTGCTGCGCACGTGGTTTGCCGCGGAAAGTGGATGATTAGTCGTCGAGCGAGGCCAGCAGGGCGTGCAGGTCGGTCTTGCCGCCCGGTAGCAACGGCAGTTCGTGACGCAGGATGATGCGGTTGGGGTGCATGTAACTGGGCAGGCGTTCACGGCTTGCCTGCATGATCCGCAGCCGTAAGGCATCGGAATGCGGCGTGTTCGGGACGACGACGGCGATCAGTTCCGGTTCTCCGTCGCGCCCGGGGCGGGCGAGCACGATGACAGAGCCGACATCGGGCAGGCTGGCGATCGCGGCCTCGATCTCCGACGGTTCGACCCGGTTGCCGCGGATCTTCACCTGCCGGTCGCGCCTGCCGATCACGGTGTAGACGCCATCGGGTGCGCGGATCGCCATGTCGCCGGTGCGGTGGATGCGGCTGGCAGGATCGGCTGGGTCGGACTGAAATGGCCCTGGGCTCAGGCGGCCATCCTGCCAGGCGCCCAACGACATGAACGGGTTACTGACGATGAGTTCCCCAGGCTCCCCATCGGCGGCGGGGCGGCCATCGTCGGTTTCCAGGCGAACGATGCAACCCGGCAGCGGATAGCCGGCGGCGACCTTGGCACCGTCGCGCGTGTAGGGGGCCGGAATGAACCATTGCAGGCTGACCAAAGCCTCGGTCGAGCCATAAGCGTTGAAGACGTGGCAATCCGGCGGCAAGACCGTCCGCAACTGGCGGAGGTCGGCTTGCAGCATGGCATCGCCGATGGGATGGGCGCAGCGCAGGTGCCGGCGTAACGCGCCGTCGGTATCCAACTGCGTGATCAGCCGCAGGATCGCCGGTGTGGCGAACAGCATGGTGATTGTCTTGCCTGCGTGCACGGAAACGGAAACCCGCGGCATATCGGTTTTTAGCAGGGTGGAGCCGGCCAGATAGGTCTCCAGCACGTTCATCGGCCCGCCAAGTGCCGAGGGCGGGATGGCCGACAGCATGGTGTCGTTGGGGTTCATGTGCACGCTGTCGATCAGCGTGGTGGCCCGATCCAGCGCGGCGGCGGCGCTAAGGGCGACGCCCTTCGGCGCGCCGGTGCTGCCGGAGGTGAAAATGATGAACGCCGGTTCGTCAGCCGGTGCCGGTACCGCGGCGGCGGCGTGATGGGGCAGGGGTTCGATCGCGGGGTTGAACGCATCTTCGATGGCCAGGAACGGCAGGTCGCCGGCCAAGCTGCGGGCGTGGGGATCGTCTCGCCGGCCGATGACCGCGGCGGGGCGGGCGGTTTCGATGCAGTGGCGGTTGCGGTCCTGCGGCTGGTGGGCGTCTAGCAGCGCGGCGGGGCGGCGCGCGAGCAGGCAGCCGATCCACGCGACGGGATAGGTGACGTTATTGCGCAGCACCACCGCCACCGGCGCGGCGGCCGGCACGGCCTGATGGATCAGCACGGCCATGCGGCGTGCGGCCTGCCACAGCGCGGTGTAGCCGAGCGCCTGTTTGCCGTCGTCGATTGCGGTGCGGCCGGCGTGCAGTGTGGCGGCTGCGGCGAGCCAGGCGGGCAGTGCCTGGCCGGCCATGGTCTTGCGCAGCGGCGTATAGGCGACGTCACGCGGGCCGTTCAGGTCCAGCGGGCACGATTCGGTCATGGTGTAGTGGGTATCATGGTGTGGCGGATATCATGGCGTGCTGGCGGTCATGGTGTGAAGGGTCGGTTGCTGGTGGCGGCAGCGCTCGGCGGCCAGGGCTGAGGCCAAGGGAGCAGGCCCCGGAGAATTGCCCAGCGGAACGGGCCAGCGGAACGGGCCAGCGGAACGGGCCATAGGAACGGCTCAAGGGAGCGGCCCGAGGGAACGGCCCAAAGGAACCGCCACAGCAAGGCCAGCGCCCAGGCGGCAGGAACAGCGCCGAGCGCTATGCGTTGCATTGCAACATCCGCATGGCTGAGTTGACCTTTGGCGCAAGCGCCGCGTAAGCTGACGGCCAATCACAATAACGTCGCATCGGCATAAAGCCCGCGGCCACAGGGAGGTTTCCGCACGTGGAGGACGCCGCGCGTCTGCTGCAGCTCGCCATCAACGGTGCCGCGTCAGGCTGTATTTATGGCCTTATCGCACTCGGGTTCGTGCTGATCTACAAAGCCACCGAAATGGTGAATTTCGCCCAGGGCGACATCATGATGCTGGGCGGTTTCATCGCCTATGCGCTGATCGCCAAGGTGGGCTTGCCGTATTGGGCTGGCGCGCTGCTGGCGATGATGATCACCGCCGCCTTCGGCTATGTGCTGGATGCCGTCGTCTTGCGACGCGTGATCGGCCAGCCGCAATTCGCCGTGGTGATGCTGACCTTGGGGCTGGGGTTCATCTTCCGCGCCGGGGCGGGGATCACCTGGGGCTATGATTCGGTCGGTTTTGCCACGCCGTTCACCAACAAGACCGTCAAAGTCGCCGGTATGGTGCTGGGGCAGGATAATCTGTCCATCATCGTCGGCACGGTGCTGCTGTGCGTGGTGTTGTATCTGTTCTTTTCCAAGACACGGCTGGGTGTGGCGATGCAGGCCGCGTCGCAGAACCAGTTGGCGGCCTATTACATGGGCATCCCGGTGCGCCGGATATTCTCGTTGATCTGGGCGATCAGTGCCGCCGTTGCCTGTTTGGCCGGGGTGCTGCTGTCGCCGGTGTCGATGATCGACGTGAACATGGGTTCGCTGGGCATCAAGGCCTTCGCGGCGGCGGTGATCGGTGGCTTCGGTTCCATCCCCGGCTGCTTGGTGGGCGGCGTCATTGTGGGGATCGTGGAACAATTCGCCGGCTACAAGCTGCCGACCGGGTTCCAGGAAGTGACGTCCAACGTCGTGCTGCTGCTGATGCTTTTGGTGCGGCCGCAGGGGCTGTTCGCGGAACGGATGGGGAAGCGAGTCTGATGCGCCGTCTTTTTCGCACTGATTACCGCCAGGATATCACGCTGTTCCGGTCCAACGGGGATCGGTTCTGGTACGCGGTGCTGGCGGTCCTGATGATCGCCGCACCGGCTGTCTTGGGGGAGTTCTACATCGGCGAGTTGGGCGGTTTGTTCATCTTCGCCATCGCCGGCGTCGGCCTGATGCTGCTGGTTGGATATACCGGGCTGATCAGCCTGGGCCACGCTGCGTTCCTGGGCATCGGCGCCTATGTCAACGCCGTGCTGCTGAAACAGGACGTGTCGTTCCTGATCACGCTGCCCATTGCCGGCTTGTTCACCGGCCTATGCGGCGCCGCCATCGGCCGCCCCACGCTGCGGATGAGTGGTTTGTATTTGGCCATCGCCACCTTGGCCTTCGGCAGCATCGTCGGCACGGTGTTCCAGAAATGGGAATCCGTCACCGGCGGTTTCGACGGGTTTCCGGTGCCGACGCCGTATTTCTTCGGCTTGGCGCTGGATAACGCCACCGGCATCTACTACGCGTCCCTAGCGGTGCTGGTCTTCGTGCTGCTGATCGCGGCGAATATGCTACGCTCCCCGGTCGGGCGTGCGATGGTGGCAATCCGCGATTCCGAGGTCTCGGCGCAGAGCATGGGTATCAACCTGGCGCGCTACAAGACGTTGGCCTTCGCGGTTAGCGCCGGCATGACCGGCCTGGCCGGCGCGTTGTTCGCGCATTACGTCCGCTATCTGGCACCCGACGCATTCGACGTCCTGCTGTCCGTTCAATTCATCACCATCGTCTTTGTCGGTGGGCTCGGCTCTTTGCGCGGCGCCATTCTGGGGGCGGCGTTCGTGCGGTTGCTGCCGCAGTTTATCGCCATTGTGCGCGATGATCTGCCCTTCGGCATCGGCCGCCTGCCGGGGTTGGAGCCATCCCTGTTCGGCTTGGTGCTGGTGCTGGTGATCCTGTTCCAGCCGCAAGGTCTGAACGGCATGTGGCTGAAGTTCACGGCTTGGTTTCAAGAGTTCCCTTTCAAGCGCCAAGCCAGCTATCGCCGCCAAAAATCCTATGCCCGATCGGAGCGCCTGCGATGAGCCTGTTTCAGGCCGAGGATATCTCGGTTCGTTTCGGCGGCATCCGCGCCGTCGATTCCGTCAGCTTCCATGTCAATCCGGGTGAGGTGTTCTGCATCATCGGTCCGAACGGCGCGGGTAAGACGACGATCTTCAATCTGATCAGCCGTATCTACAATTCGACCTCCGGCAAGCTGATCTTCGATGGGCAGGACTTTACCCACATGCCCCCCGATCGCATTGCCGGCATGGGGATCGCGCGGACGTTCCAGAATATCGAGCTATTTCCCAATGCCACCTTGCTGCAGAACCTGTTGATCGGCCGGCATTGCCATGCGCGCGTCGGCTTGCTGTCGCAGCTGGCGTTTCTTCCCTCGGTCCGGCGCGCTGAACTGCAGCATCGGGAGAAGGTGGAGGATGTGATCGGCTTCCTAGGGCTGCAACGCTATCGCGATACGCTGATCGCCAACCTGCCCTATGGCGTGCGCAAAGTGGTCGAACTGGGACGGGCGCTGTGCACCGAACCGAAGCTGTTGCTGCTGGATGAACCGTCCTCGGGCCTGAATGTCGAAGAGACCGAGGGCATGGGCTTCTGGATCGAGGACATCAAGAAAGACCTCGGCATCACGGTGATCATGGTCGAGCACGACATGGCGCTGGTCAATCAGGTCTCTGACCGGGTGATGGCGCTGAATTACGGCCGGGTGCTGGCGATGGGTTCGCCGGCCGAGGTGCAATCCCACCCCGAGGTGATCAAGGCCTATCTTGGCGGCGAGATGGAGAGCGCGGCATGAGCGAATCGTTGCTGCGCGTCGATGCGATCGAAACTTTTTATGGCCCGATCCAGGCGATTCACGGCGTTTCGCTGGATGTTTCGCCGGGCCAGATCGTCACTGTGCTGGGTGCGAACGGTGCCGGTAAAACCAGCGTATTGCGGACGATTTCCGGCGTGCTGGACCCCGAACGCGGCCGCGTGATGTTTGAAGGGCGTGATATTGCCCGCATGCCGCCTGATCGGGTGATGCAGTTGGGCATCTGCCACGTGCCCGAGGGGCGGGAGACGTTTCCGTTCCTGACGGTGAAGGAAAACCTGATGATGGGCGCCTATACACGGCGCGATACGGCAGGGATTGCCGCGGATCTGGAACTGGTTTTCGACTATTTTCCGCGCTTGCGGGAGCGCCAGGCGCAGCGCGCTGGTCTGCTGTCCGGTGGTGAACAGCAGATGATGGCGATCGGCCGCGCGCTGATGGGCCGGCCCAAGCTGCTGCTGTTGGATGAGCCGTCTTTGGGTTTATCGCCGCTTCTGGTGCAGCAGATTTTCGGCATCATCCGCCGCATCAACCGCGAGCAGAACGTTGCCATCCTGTTGGTGGAGCAGAACGCGCATCTGGCCCTGCGCACGGCGGATTACGGCTATGTGCTGGAGGTCGGGCGGATCGTTGCCGCCGACGACTGCCAGACACTGATGCAGCGCGCCGATATTCAGGAATTCTACCTAGGGCAGAAGGAAGCGGGCGCGCGCGGTGCTCGTCGGTGGAAAAAGAAGCGGTTGTGGAACGAAACATGAGCCAGACGAGCGACATGCACCCCAACCTGCCGTCCTTGCTGCTGGCGCGTGCCGCGGCAGAGCCAGACCGGATCATCCTGCGTCGCAAGGCGCGCGGGATTTGGAAGGGTGTCTCCTGGCACGAGATGGCCGAGAATGTGAGGCGCCTGGGGGCGGCGTTGGCAGCGGAGGTTGCGGCGGGCGAGACGGTTGCGATCCTGGCGGAAAATCGTCCGGAAACGGCCTATGCCGATCTGGCCGCGCAATGCGCCGCCGCGGCCTCGGCGCCGATCCCCAGCGATACCGAGGCAGAGCGCCTGCGGGATGTGCTGATCGAAACGCAGGCGTGCCTGGTGTTCGTCGAAAACGAAGAACAACTGGATAAATTGCTGACGGTGCGGGCGTATTGCCGATCGCTGCGGCGGATCGTGATCATCGATATGAAGGGGCTGCGGTCATTCGCCGATCCGCAATGTATCAGCCTGGATGATTTCGTTGCCGGCGGTGATAGCGGCTTCGATCTGGCGGCATCGGTTGGGCGGTTATCGGTGGATGGACCCGCGGCGATCGTGGTGACGCAGCAAGCCATGCCCAGCCGTTTGCTGACACATGGCGGTGTGATGCAGATGCTGGCGGAGGCGCGGAGGCGGCTGGCCATGACGGGCCGGGACGAACGCTTGGCTGTGCTGGGGCCGGCCGATCCGGTGGAGCGGATCTGGGGTTTGTATGCCGCCTTGGATAGCGGTTGCGTTTCCAACTATCTGGAAAGCTCCGATACGGCGGTGGAGAATTTGCAGGAGTTGCAGCCGACGGTCTTGGGCGTTGATGCGGAAGCCTGGGCGCATCTGCATGCTCGCGCCACGACAGCCGCCAAGGGGGCGACGACGGTGCAGCGCGTTCTGTATGACTGGGCGCTGCGCGCGACGGCCGGCGGCGGCAATGCAGTGGCGCGGTGGTTGGTGTTGGGGCCGGTTCGACGGGAACTCGGGTTGGGTCGCCTGCGGCTTGCCTATACCGGCGGCGCCGGTGTTCCCGCCGCGGCCCGGGCATGGGCGCAGTGTCTGGGCGTGACCATCCAAAGCATCGATGAAATACCGGCTAATCCGGTGCCGCTTGGCAGCGGGCTGGAGGCGGCGGCAAAAGCCCACGCGTAAAAACGCGGGGTCTCAACCAGGGAGGCGATCATGCGTCTAAGATATCTGACGGCTGCGTTGGTCTGTTCGATGACGTTTCTGGCGCCCCGTCTTGCGCCGGCGGCGCAGCGCGGGGTCAGCGATAATGAGATTGTCATCGGCACCTACACCGACCTTTCCGGCGTTTCGGCGATGTGGGGTGTCAACAATTCCAATTCTTATCGGCTGGTGTTCGATCAAGTGAATGCCGCCGGCGGCATCAATGGGCGCAAGATCAAGTATATCGTCGAGGATAACCAGTATCAGGTGCCACGCTCGGTGCAGGCGGCGAATAAGCTGATCAACCGTGATGGCGCTTTCATTCTGGTGGCCAATGGCGGCACGCCGATGAACAATGCGGTGATGCCGGATCAGTTGGCCAAGGGGGTGGCGAATGTGTTCCCGCTGACCTCCGCGCGGTCGATGTATGAACCGTTGCACCACCTGAAGTTCGGCCTTGGTTCCTCGTACTACGATCAGGTACGAGCGGGGGTGAAGTATTTCACCCAGAAGAAAGGAAAAACAAGGGTTTGTTCGATCCGGCAGGATACCGATTTCGGTCGTGACATCGGCGATGGCGTTTCCGACCAGCTCAAGGCCGAGAACATGACGCTGGCGGCGGAAACGCTGCACAAGCCGACCGATACGGATTTCAGTGCTCCGGTTGCTCGGCTTCGCGATGCGAACTGTGATCTGGTGGTTATTGGCGGCATCGTGCGCGATACGATCCAGATCATCGCCGCCATTCGCAAAACCAGCTGGGACGTCACGCTGTTAGGCCAAGCGGCCAGCTATGATGAGGCCGTGGCCCAGGTGCCGGGCGGTGCGGGCGAGGGGTTTTATTCGATGGCGCCGATGCTGTTCGTGACCGAAAGCTCGACCGATCCGCGGGTGAAGGCGTTTGTCGCGCAGTATGAAAAACTCTATGGCAAGCCGCCGAATTTCGCTGCGCAGATCGGCTACACGGGGGCGCAGTTGGTGGTGCAGGCGCTGACCAATGGCGGCAAGGACCTCACTGAGGATGGTTTCGTCAGTGGTATGGAGGCGATCAAGGATCATCACGACATTTTCGGTTCGCCACCGATCACCTTCAGCCCGACAAAGCATCAAGGGTCGAATGAATCGTTTCTGTGCGTGATCAAAGGCGGCAAGTGGGAGGCGGTTGAGCCCCAAGCGATGGGCTACTGACCGTCTGTCTGCCGGGGCCTTTGTGGTGCGCCCCTGCCGGCGGCGGGGGCTGCATCGGCGGCAGCGACACTGGTCATGACATATGTGGTGCCGTTCTGCCGCTGTGATGCGGCGCCAAAACGCTCTGGTTTCACGATCTCGGCCGCTTTAGGATGGTCGCAACGAGAGAAAATGGGGGTTCACGTCCGATGACCGATGTCTCACGCCGGAGCGTTCTCGCTGCGTTGGCTGCCAGCCCTGTGGCAATGGCATGGCTGACCGAACAGGTCCGCGCCGCTGATCTTGGCGCCTCTGGCTTGGTGGGGGAGGTGCAGGGACCGACGATGATCACCGATCCCGCGCAATGGCCCAAGAGCTTCAAGGAAGCGCCGATGCTGGCGGATCAGGTGAAAGCGGGAAAGCTGCCGCCGGTGGCGCAGCGCGTGCCCGCCGAACCGATGGTGTGGAAGCCGCTGGAGAAAATCGGCACCTATGGCGGCACGTGGCGGCGGGCGTTCACCGGGCCTGGTGACGTCGAGAACGGCAACCGGATCAATTCCAGCGATAAGTTGTTTTTCTGGAGTGCCGACGGCAGCAAGATCGTGCCCTCGGTGGCCAAGGGATACGAACTGAGCGAGGACGGCAAAACCTATACGTTGCATCTGCGCAAAGGCATGAAATGGTCGGATGGCGCGCCGTTCACCGCGGATGATTTCGTTTTCTGGTTCGAGGATATTTACGGCAACAAAGAAATCGTCGCGTCACCGATTCCGGATATGACGCCGCGAGGCAAGCCGGGCCGCGTGGTAAAGGTCTACGAGACCACGGTGCGGTTTGAGTTTGATGTGCCGTACTACCTGTTTGAGGAAATGATGGCCGGCGACACCAATATCGGTGGCGGTCAATCGGTGCGCCAGTCTCAGAAGCTCAGCTTCGGAGCCTATTCGCCGGCGCATTACCTGAAGCAGTTCCTGCCGAAATATTCCTCGTTGGAGCAGGTGAACGCGCGCGCCAAGCAGGAAGGGTTCGAGAACTGGGTGCAGATGCTGCACTTCAAGAAAGACTGGTCGCTGAACACCGAGGTGCCGACGCTGGGGCCGTGGAAGACGGTGCAGTCTATCAACAACCCGATCTGGCTGTTGGAGCGCAATCCCTACTATTACGCGGTTGATACCGACGGTAACCAATTACCGTATCTCGACCGTGTGCAGTTGACGCTTGGGGAGAACCTGGAAGTCATCAATTTGCGGGCCATGGCCGGCGAGTATGATGAGCAGGAACGCCATATGGACCTGAGCAAACTGCCGGTGATCCTGGATAATCAGCAGAAGGGCAATTACAAGGTCCATCTGGATCTTGGCTTCGCCGGCAGCGATTTCGTGCTGCAGATCAATCAGAGCTTCAAGGCCGACCCGGAAATCCGCAAATGGCTGACCAATGCCGATTTCCGGCGGGCGCTGGCGCTGGGCATTGACCGCGATCAGTTGAATGAGACGTTCTGGCTTGGTGTCGGCACCCCAGGGTCGGTTGTGCCCGGGGAGTCTCGGCCACAGAACCCCGGCCCCGAGTGGCGGAAGAAATGGTCGACGCTGGATATCAAGCAGGCCAATGCGCTGTTGGATAAGATCGGTCTGGCGAAGAAGGACAGTGCCGGTTTCCGTGTCCGCACCGATAACGGGGAGCGTCTGCGTATCCAGATCATCGCCGTGCAGGCCTTCCTGCCTTATCCCAAACTATCGGAAATGGTCGCTGACCAATGGCAGAAGATCGGCATCCAGGCCGATGTGCGAGAGCTAGAGCGCAATCTGGCGATGACGCGGGTGCGCAACAACGAGCATAATATTTTCGTCTGGAATAACGGTGGCACCGAGTTATTGTATCTCTTCGCGCGCCACGCCATCCCGGTCGATCCGACCGAAGCCTATATGGGCCCCGAATATGCGGCCTATTACGCATCGGGCGGGGCGAAGGGCACCGCGCCGGATGATCCGAACATTCTGAAGATATGGGAGTTGTTCAGCGAGGCGTCTAGCCTGAAGGCTGATGGGCGCAACAAGAACGCGCAGGATATCTGGAAGATCGTCGTCGAGCAGCAATACTCGATCGGCACGGTCGGCCAGTCGCCGGCGGGTCTTGGCGTGCGCTTGGTCAGTAATCGTCTGGGCAATATCGCTGCGCAGGTTTGCAATGCCCAGCATTGCCGCACGCCGGGCAATTCGCATCCGGAAACTTGGTTTTTCAAGAGCTAATGCTGGCTTATATCCTGCGGCGGTTAGGATTGGCGGTGATCACCATTTGGGCGATCACCGTCGTGACCTTCATCATCCTGCAGTTGCCGCCGGGCGATTTCGTTGATGCCTATGTGGCGCAGGCATCGGCCGTCGGGTCGGCGATCTCCGCCGCCGAGGCTGACGCGCTGCGTCATGCTTATGGCCTGGATCAGCCTTTGCATGTGCAATATGTCAAATGGTTGTCCCATATCGCCGTGGGCGATTTCGGTCAGTCCTTCGAGTATGGCCGGCCGGTGACCGAGGTGATCGGTGATCGCTTGTGGCTGACGGTTCTGCTATCCCTGGGCGCGATCGTGGTGACATGGGGGCTGGCGCTGCCGATCGGCATCTATTCCGCGGTGCGGCAGTATTCGATCGGTGATTACATCTTCACCTTCATCGGCTTCATCGGTCTTGCGCTGCCGAATTTTCTGCTCGCGCTGATCGTGATGTACCTCGGCCTCCGGCTGTTCAATGTCAGCGTCGGCGGCCTGTTTTCCTCGGATTATGCGTTGGCCCCTTGGTCTTGGGGCAAGGCTGTGGACTTGATGGTGCATCTGCCGGTTCCCATGCTGATCCTGGCGCTGGCCGGCACGGCGCAGTTGGTGCGGATCATGCGCGCCAATCTGCTGGATGAACTCCGCAGGCCTTATGTCGTCACCGCGCGCGCGCGCGGACTGGCGGAGCGGCGGGTGATTTTGAAATATCCTGTGCGTGCCGCCCTTAATCCGTTTGCATCGACGATCGGGTATCTACTGCCCTACACGGTTTCGGGTTCGGTTATCATTTCCGTTGTGCTCAGCCTGCCGACGGTTGGGCCGTTGCTGCTGCATTCCTTGATCTCCCAGGACATGTTGTTGGGCTCGACGATCATTCTGATGCTTGGGGTGCTGACGGTGCTGGGCACGTTGCTGTCGGACCTGCTGCTGATGTGGATTGATCCGCGCATCCGGTTGGGAGCGCTGAAATGAGGGCGGGTGCGACGCCGCCGCAGCGGTGGAAACTGGGCAATGGGCGGGCTTATTGCGGCATGGTGCCGGCATGAGTGCGACGATAGCCGAGAGCAAGGTTGCCGTTGCCACGCAGCGGCAACTCATCTGGTGGCGCTTTCGCAAGCACAAATTGGCCTTGTTGAGTGCCGCGATCGTCGCGCTGTTCTATATCGTCGCGATATTCGCCGATACGATCGCCTATACCGAGCCGTTCGATACGCAGGCGACGCGCAGCTATATTCCGCCGCAGCCGATCCATTGGTTCGATGCAGACGGGCATTTCCACCCGACGGTTTACCCGCTGAAGGGCAAGCGCGATCCGCGCACCTTCAAACTGGCCTATGCGCCCGATCCGAGTGACCCGCGTGATGTCGTGCTGTTCGGCCGTGGCTACGAATACCGGTTCTTGGGGGTTTTTCCGACCAATATCCATCTTCTTGGCGTCGCTGGCGGCAAGCCGCAGGATGCCCTCTTTCTTCTCGGCACCGATCAGATGGGGCGAGATGTTTTCTCTCGCCTGGTGCTGGCAACCCGCACGTCGCTGACGATCGGGCTGGTCGGCGTGGTGATGTCCCTCGTTCTGGGTGTGTTGCTGGGGGGCGTGTCGGGCCTTTATGGCGGCTGGGTCGATCTGGTGATCCAGCGCGTGATCGAAATTCTGCGATCGATCCCAACTATCCCATTATGGATGGGATTGGCCGCTGCCGTGCCCAGCAGTTGGTCGCCGCAGCAGGTCTATTTTGCCATCACCCTGATCATCTCGTTGATCGGCTGGACCGAGTTGGCGCGCGTCGTTCGCGGTCGTTTCTTGGCGCTGCGCGAGGAGGATTTCATCACGGCCGCCGAACTCTGTGGCGCTTCGCGTATCCGGATTATTTTCAAGCATATGGTGCCGAGCTTTCTGTCGCATATTATTGCGGCGGTAAGTTTGGCGTTGCCGGCGATGATTATAAGTGAAACGACGTTGTCTTTCCTCGGCCTTGGCCTGCGTCCCCCGGCGATTTCCTGGGGTGTGCTGTTGCAAGATGCGCAAAATCTTCAGACCCTTGGCTTGGCACCTTGGTTGTTATCGGTGGCGGTGCCGGTGATCGTGGTGATCCTGGCCTTCAACTTCCTGGGCGACGGCCTGCGTGACGCGGCGGATCCCTATGGCTGAGCCGATCCTGCAAGTTCGCGCATTGCGGACGCATTTCTTTGCCGATGAAGGGGCGGTGCGTGCGGTCGATGGCGTCTCGTTCGACCTGTACGCGGGCCGCACGTTGGGGATCGTCGGTGAATCCGGCTGTGGCAAATCGGTAACCACGCGCTCGATCCTGCGGATCGTCGACCGTCCTGGGCGCATCGTATCGGGTTCCGTCTTGCTGCGCCGGCCGAATGGCACGGTGGAGGATCTGACGACGTTGCCGACCGATGGAACCGTGATGCGTCAGATTCGCGGTGGCGAGATCGGTTTGGTGTTTCAGGAGCCGATGTCGTCTTTGTCCGCCTATCACACGATCGGCAACCAGTTGCAGGAAGCGATCCTGCTGCACGATCCGATCGGCAAGAAGGCGGCGCGCGCCAAGGCGATCGATCTGTTGGCGATGGTTGGCATTCCGCGTCCGTCGCAGCGTGTCGATGCCTATTCGTTCGAGCTTTCGGGCGGTTTGCGCCAGCGCGTGATGATCGCCATGGCGCTGGCCGCCGAACCGCGCATTCTGATCGCAGACGAGCCGACAACGGCGCTTGATGTGACGACACAAGCGCAGATTTTGGATCTGATCCGCCGTTTGCAGCAAGAAAGGGATTTGGCGGTGATGCTGATCACCCATGACATGGGCGTGATCGCCGAAACAGCGGATGACGTGGTGGTGATGTACCTCGGCAAGGAGGTGGAGAAGGGGCCGGTCGATGCCATTTTCCATGCGCCGCGGCATCCGTATACGCAATCCTTGCTCCGCTCGATCCCCAGCGTTCTGGCGGCGCCGCGCTCTCGTTTGGCGACGATCGCGGGGTCCATTCCGCATCCTTTCGCTAGGCCGCAAGGCTGCCCGTTTCATCCGCGCTGCCCTGACCGCAAGCCGGTCTGCGAAACCAACGCGCCGCATGAGGTGATGATCGGCGAACAGCACGCAACTGCTTGCCACCTTTACGCCGCATGACCCGTATTCTGGACGTTCGCGCGCTGCGCAAGAATTTTCCGATCCGCAGCGGCGTTTTGGGTCGCGTTACAGGCCAGGTCAGGGCGGTGGATGACGTCTCCTTCGGGATCGATGCCGGAGAAACCTTGTCGCTGGTCGGCGAATCCGGCTGTGGCAAGACGACGACATCCCGGTGCATCCTGCGTGCGATTGCCCCGTCGGGCGGGCAGATCATCTTCCGCACCGAAGCCGGTGCCGAGGTCGATGTCGCGCAATTGGCACCCAAGCAACTCCGGCCGCTGCGTCGGCAGATGCAGATGATTTTCCAGGACCCGTTTTCGTCGCTGAACCCGCGGATGACGATCGCCGAGATCATCGGCGAACCGCTGCTGGTGAACGGCATGCGGGACCCGGCCGAACGCACCCGGCGGGTGATGGAACTGCTGGATCTGGTGCAGTTGCCATCGGCCTATCTGAACCGTTTTCCGCACGCATTTTCCGGCGGGCAGCGCCAGCGCATCGGTATTGCCCGGGCGTTGGCGTTAAATCCGTCGCTGATCGTTGCGGATGAACCGGTGTCAGCGCTCGATGTATCGGTGCAGGCGCAGATCGTTAACCTGATGCTCGACCTGCAAGACCGGTTGGGGCTGGCCTATCTTTTCGTGGCGCATGATTTGTCGGTGGTGAAGCATATCAGCCATCGCGTTGCGGTGATGTATGTCGGGCGGATCGTCGAGATCGCGCCGACCGCGGCGCTGTTTGATGCGCCGCGTCACCCGTATACCGAGGCGCTGCTATCGGCTGTGCCTGTGCCCGATCCGCGCAGGCGCGCGCAGCGCATCGTGCTGGAAGGGGACGTGGCCGATCCGTCGAACCCGCCATCGGGCTGTCATTTCCATCCGCGCTGTCGCTACGCGACGGATGCGTGCCGCACCGAAACGCCTGCATTGACCGAGATTGCGCCCAATCATCAGGTGCGTTGCTTGCGGGCGAAGGAACTCTCGCTGCAGGGCGTGTCGGCGGTGTGAGTGCCCAGGGGGGCAGGAGGGGCGGGGGTGCAGGAGGGGCATCGGGATTTTCGGTCGTTGCCGGCGCGCGACTGGACCAGTGCGGGCAAGTTGGCATGAGAACGGAAAACCGAAAGATTATTGCTTGCACCGTGCGCCAGTTTCGCTAACGTGCCTTTGTGGGAGACTGGTCCGTCAATAAGCGCCGGCCCCGATTTTTGAGACAGGGAGCAAACGTATGGTGACCAATCTCGGGCTCGTGTCCACGGGCCGCCGGCGCTTAATCAAAGCCGGTGCCGCAATCGGCGGTCTGCAACTGGCCAGCCCGTTCATCATCAAGGCCCGCGGCGAAACACCGATCAAGATCGGCTGGATCGACCCGATCACCGGCAGCCTGTCATTGCTGGCGGTCAGCGAGGTTGAAGGTGCGAAGTGGACCGTTGATCAGATTAACAAAAAAGGCGGCATCCTGGGCCGGCCGGTCGAATTGTTGGTGGAAGACAGCGCCAACGATTCGGGCACGGGCGTGCAGAAGGCGCATAAACTGATCGAGCGTGACAACGTCGACGTGATCATGGGCGACGTGAACTCTGCCATCGCCTACGCCATCATGGGCGTAACGGCGGAAAAAGGCATTTTCCATATCGTTCCGGGTGGCCATACCGATCCTATCACCGGCGCCGATTGCAAATGGAATACGTTCCGGACATGCAACACGACAGCCATGGATGCGTCCGCCGTCACCGGCGAGTTGGTGAAGAAATTCGGCAAGCGCTGGTTCTTCATCACGCCCGATTATGCTTATGGCAAAACGCTGCAGGCCAATTTCGTCAAGCGACTGCAAGCCTTGGGGGGTGAATTCCAAAGCGATTTCCTGCCGATTGCCAGTTCCGATTTCTCCGCCACCTTGATCAAAGCAAAGGCCTACAAGCCGGATGTTCTGCTCAACAATATGGGCGGATCGGCGCAGATCAACTGCATGAAGCAGTTCGTGCAGTTCGGCATGAACAAGGATATGGCGCTTGGCGGTGCGTTGTTCGAAATGGAGGCGATCCGCTCCGTACCGAAGGACGCGCAGACCGGATGGTGGACGCTGGAGTGGTATTGGAACCAGCCGGACGTGCCCGAAGTAAAAGCCTTCGTCGATGCCATCTCGCCCGCCATCGGCGGCCGGAAGCCGACCGCTCGGCATTGGATGGCCTACGTGTCCATCCACGCCTTCCGACTGGCGGCGGAAAAAGCCAAGTCGCTGAAGGGTATCGATCTGGCCAAGTCGTTGGCGGACATGGAACTGCCACGCGATGTGTCGTTGATGCCGGGCAAGGTCTATTATCGCGGCGGCGATCACCAGTTGATGAGCGATATCTACGTCGGCGAAGTGCATCCGGCGGAAGGCGATCCGGATAATCTGTTCACCACCAAGGCGCTGGTGACCGGTGAAGCCGCCGCGGGCTCGGTTGAATCGACCGGCTGCAAGATGGTTTGGCCCAGCTAAACCACAAGGCTGACGACGCCGCGCGACGGGGTCGCGCGGCGGCCATTTTGCCTACTCCGGACTCGGATCGAAACGATGCTGCAGGTCGTATTGTTCAATCTCACCAACGGGCTGATCGTTGGTGCCTTTTATGTGTTGATGGCGCTGGGTCTTTCGCTGATCATCAATCTCAGCAACGTCGTCAATTTCGCGCATGGCAACTTCCTGGCCATCGGCGGCTATTTTGCGTACACGCTGACCCCGTATGTGGGTTTCTGGGGGGCGCTGGTCATCTCACCGATCCTGACCGCCCTGATGGGCGTGGCGATCGAGCAGTTGATGATCAAGCATGTCTACATGCGCAACCATATCTACAGCCTGCTGCTGACCTTCGGGCTTGGTTTCATCTTGCAGGATACCTGCCGCTATTTGTGGGGGCCCAGCCCGCTGCCGCTGGGCATCCCGGATAGTCTGTCGTCACCGATCACGCCGGATCTGTTCTTCATTACGTGGTATCGCGTGTTCATGGTCGCGGTCGTCGTCGTCGCCGTCAGCGGGTTGTTCGCCTTTCTGAAATACACGCGTGTCGGCATCCGTATTCGCGCCGGCACGCTGGATCTGGATACCGTTGCCGCCCTGGGGGTCAATGTCGCCGGCCTGCGCTCGATGAATTTCGCCGTCGGTAGCTATCTTGCCGGCCTCGCCGGCGTGCTGGCGGCAGGGCAGGTGGGGCTGAACCCCAACATGGGGGATGAACTGATCATGCCCAGCTTCATCGCCATCATCGTCGGCGGTGTCGGCAGCCTAACCGGCACGCTGCTGGGTGGGTTGCTGATCGGCGTTGCCGCTGCTGTCACGACGGTTTTCTGGCCATCGGCCAGCGAGGCCGTCATCTACGTTATCATGGCACTCGTGCTGCTTCTGCGACCACGCGGACTGCTGGGTGAGGAAGGCATGCTGTCATGACCACAAGTCTGTTCGCGCGTTACCGCACCACCGCGGTTGTCTGGATCCTGCTGCTGACCGCGCCGTTCTGGCTGACGATGCTGGGCGGCTATACGGCCTTGGCCGGTCGCGTCGTGGTGTTCGCCCTAGCGGCCATGAGCTTCAATATGCTGCTGGGCTTTACCGGCATCATGAGCTTTGGTCATGCCGCCTTCTTCGGCCTTGGGGCCTATGGCTGCGGCCTGTTCTTGAAATACGTCATGGCCTCCACCCTGCTGGCGATCCTGGCGGGTGTGCTGCTGGGCGGCATTCTGGGCACGCTGTTCGGTCTGCTGCTGGTGCGCCGCCGCGGCGTCTATTTCGCCATGGTCACCATCGCCTTCGGCCAGGTCTGCTTCTACGTTGCCTATAAGTGGGACGATTTCACCGGCGGCTATGATGGGCTGCGCGGCTTTGCCCGCGCACCGATCTGGTTGGGATCGTGGAAACTGGATCTGGCCGGCAATGCGAATGCCTTCTATTATTTTGTCCTGGCGCTGTTCGCCATTGCCACCGCCTTGCAGGCCTTCATCCTGCGCTCGCCCTTCGGCCGCAGCCTGCTGGCGATCCGGGAAAACGAACGGCGGGCGCGCTTCCTGGGAATTCCCGTCGAACGCCATATCTGGCTGTCATTCTCGATTTCCTGCTACTTCACCGCTCTGGCGGGCGCGCTCTATGCGCTGTTGAACAACTTCACCGATCCGCTGAGCCTGAACTACATCATGTCCGGCAACATCGTGATGATCACGGTGATGGGGGGGATGCGCGCATTTTGGGGGCCTCTGGCCGGGGCTGTGCTGTTCGTGATGCTGCAAGACTACATCTCCTCCATGACGGTTAACTGGATGTTCTTCGTCGGCCTGGCTTTCGTGCTGGTGGTGCTGTTCTTCCCGCGGGGCTTGATGGGCATTCTGCAGAAAAGGAGCGGCGCATGAGCACCGTGCCCAAACTGGAAGTTCGCGGCGCCTGTAAAAGCTTCGGCAGCCTTGCCGCGGTTTCGGACGTGTCGATGCGGGTAGAGCCCGGTGAACTGCGGGCGGTGATCGGCCCGAATGGCGCAGGCAAGACCACGTTCTTCAACCTGATCACCGGTTTCTTCGCCCCCACCGCTGGCGACATTCTGCTGGATGGCCAAAACATCAACGCCATCCCCGCCGCCGGCCGGGTGAAGATGGGTATGGGCCGCACGTTTCAGATCACCGAGATCTTTCCGGAACTGACCGTGCGCGAAAATGCCCGCATCGCCGTCGAATCCGGCCTGGGTTTCAGCCGGCGCGCTTGGCTGAGCCGCACGGAAAAGACGCAGGTCGAAGCGGCCGGCCATGATGTGCTGGAAATGGCCAATCTGCTCTCCAAAGCCGATCGCCTCGTCGGCGAATTATCGCATGGCGATCAGCGTTCGGCGGAAATCGCCATGGCATTGGCGCTGAAACCAAGCCTGCTGCTGTTGGACGAACCCACCGCGGGCATGGGTGACGAAGAAACCTACCAAGTCACCGGCCTGATCCGGAAACTCCATAAAAACGAACGCTACACGATCGTTCTGATCGAGCACGATATGCGCGTGGTGTTTCATTTGGCTGATCACATCTCCTGCTTGGCCGAGGGCAAGCTGCTGGCGCAAGGCACGCCAGCGGAAATCGCCGCCAATGAGTTGGTGCAGAACGCCTATCTGGGAAAAGCCGAATGAACGCGATCGAGGTCAGCGGGCTCAATACCTACTACGGCAAGAGCCATATCCTGCACGATGTCTCCCTGGTTGCCGCCGAAGGCAGCATCACGACATTGCTTGGCCGCAACGGTGCGGGCAAGACCACGACCATGCGCAGCATCATGGGGCTGACCCCGCCCCGCTCGGGCAGCGTGAAGATCTTCGGCAAGGATGCCACGCGCCAGCCACCCTATCGGGTCGCGCGTCTCGGCGTCGGATATGTGCCGGAAGGACGGCGCGTGTTTCCCAATCTGACGGTGGAAGACAATCTGAAAGTGCCGCAAGGCGACAGCGGGCCCTTCGATATTCCGCGGATCTACAGCCTGTTTCCGCGGCTGGAGGAACGGCGCATGAATCGCGGCCGGCAACTCTCGGGCGGTGAGCAGGAAATGCTGTCGATCGCCCGCGCCTTGTTGCTCAACCCCAAGGTTCTGATCCTGGATGAACCGTCGCAAGGCTTGGCGCCGCTGATCGTGAAAGAGGTATTCCGTATCGTTGCCAGCATGAAGGCGGAGGGGATGACGGTTCTGATCGTCGAGCAGAACATCCGCATGACGCTGGAAATCGCCGATACCGCCTATGTGCTCGATCATGGCGAAGTGGTGCATCACGGGCCGGCGGCGGAACTGGCAGCCGATGAGGCGTTGATCCAGTCCTTGGCTGGCGCCTCGGCGGAGAAATGGGAACTGGCATAGCCGCCGGCGCGGTTGCATCCGGTCTCAAGCCGCGTAATGCTACGGCAATACGGGATAGGGACGGACAAGATGCATGACATCGTTATTCGCGGCGGCACGATCGTCGATGGCACCGGCGCGAAAGCTTATGCCGGTGACGTTGCCATAGACGGCGACCGCATCGCCCAGGTTGGCGGCAAGGCCGGCCCCGGTAAGCGAGAGATCGATGCCGCGGGCCAATTGGTGACGCCGGGCTGGGTCGACATCCATACCCATTACGACGGTCAGGCGACCTGGGATCCGGTGCTGGCACCGTCATCCTGGCACGGGTCGACCACGATCCTGATGGGCAATTGCGGCGTCGGCTTCGCCCCGGTGCGCAAGGCCGACCACGACTGCCTGATCGATCTGATGGAAGGGGTCGAGGATATTCCCGGCATCGCCCTGGCCGAAGGGCTGGAATGGAACTGGGAAAGCTTCCCCGACTATCTGCACGTGCTGGGCAGCATGAACCGCACGATCGACGTCGCCGCCCAGGTACCGCACCACCCGCTGCGCGTCTATGTGATGGGGGATCGCGCCGTGCGCCGCGAACTGGCGACGGCGACGGATATCGAGGCGATGTCCCGCCTGACCGAGGAAGCGTTGA
>Ga0164297_10001880_pt1 | contig 21498 bp, 32 predicted proteins | sample GEODES058metaG_FD_113539 | JGI IMG/M metagenome (GOLD analysis project Ga0164297, IMG submission 113539) | Dystrophic lake water microbial communities from Trout Bog Lake, Wisconsin, USA - GEODES058 metaG | ecosystem: Environmental > Aquatic > Freshwater > Lake | place: USA: Trout Bog Lake... | reverse complement strand
GGAGTCGCATGTCCAAGTTTTGGTTCCAACTGTAGCAGTACGAGTCCTGGTGCTCCAGTACCCCCAGGAGGATCCGGAAGCCCTGGAGGATCCGGAAGCCCTGATGGCTCTGGAGGATCCGGAAGCCCAGGTGGCTCTGGAGGGTCTGGAAGCCCAGGCACGTGTTCAGGTGAAGGAGAGTCTGCATATGACGCTGATGGCAACAACATTTGCTGTGACGGCTATATCGCTGATGATAATACAGGAAACTGTACGTCAGGATCGCCTGCACCTGCACCTTCACCTTCACCTTCTCCAGTCACTGGCTATTCTCCAAGCCCATCTCCGGCAATTATTCACCCTCCAGTGAATTGCGCCGGTACTTGGGGTCCCTGTTCCGTTACGTGTGGGAACGGAACACAAACGTGGCAAGTCACGACGCCGGCAGCATATGGTGGTCAGGTGTGTCAGTCTACAACCGGAACTGCCCTCACGAATGCTGATAATACGTTGACTGCTGCTGGAAGTAAGTCGTGCTCTGGTCCCGCGTGTGCGGTCGACTGTCTTGGCTCGTGGAGTACATTGAGCGCATGTTCGGCAACGTGCGGAACTGGTACACAGTCTCGAACGTTTACGGCGACAATACCGGCCGCATCTGGTGGTCAGGCTTGTGAATCCAAATATGGTGCGAATGCTCACTATCCTTCATCTACTGAAAGCAGCAACTGCCCGAACCTTCCGGCGTGTACTGTTCCTACAAATTGCTCGGGACATTGGAGCAGCTGGGGTTCTTGTTCGCAGTCATGTAATGCGACTGGACACACTGGCGGTGGAACACAGACCAGAACTTATACAGTTGACACACCCGCAGCGAATGGGGGACTAGTCTGTAAGGATACGGATGGGACGGCTCTCACGGATGCCTCGAACAACCTGACGGCCGCAGCGACATCGACCGCCAGGGCTTCACAGAGCGGGTGTAATAACGTCGGATGTTGCGCGACAACTACGGTTGGCGCATGGAGACTCATTAACGCCCCTACGTGTAATTCAACGTCAGCCCCTACGCAAGTTTGGGCACGTGATATTTTGTGGGCAAATGCTCCGGCCGCAATTGCGGCGGGATGCTCTATTCCTCAGACCGCAACGACACTTTCGGCGGCCGACAATGGACTGGGCGCGTGCGGGTCTGTGAATCCGAGCAGCGGAACGTGCTCGAATGGAGTGCCTTGGTCAACTGGGCCTCCATCGAGTATCTGCGCACTTTCGCCATTAACTATGGCAGCTACAGGAATATGTCAGTCTGGCTACACTTATGGAACGGATGGGCGATGTTCACAATATGTCGCAGCACATTCTGGATCTTATGTTAATGGTAAAGGAGCTGTGACGTACATACAATATCCTGCAGTTACAAATTATGCAAACCCTACATCATACACCTGCCCAGCAAATTACACACTGAGTGGTACTACGTGTACGGCGGTCAGAGGAACACCTAATCAGCTTGCATGTCATACTCCGTATTTTCAGGGAAATAATGCATCAAATATGTGCGAACCGACTACTTACGGGCAAGGGGCTCCCCCCGCCTAGACAGGGGGTGGGCCAGGAGTTTTCACCTCCTGGTGGCCAAAGAAAGGATCTTGGGTCAAACGTTTGAATGCCTGCTCGGTCGTCAGCCCCTGGTCGGTCAGAGCCTTGATAATCTCAGTTGTCACCTTACCTTGAGAAAGCATCGTCTTAATAGTCTGGGAATACTGATCCTGGACGACCAGCCCGGGAGCGATTGGACTCGGCGATTCACCAGGTGCGTATCCAGACACGTATTTGAAAAGAACAAGAAGCAAAATGGAAATGAGAACCAAAATGATCAATTTCATTTTACAAAGAGCTTATATTTTTTTATAAGCTCCTTATAGGATGACGACGTACAACTCGGTCGCACAGGGTGCCCTGAATCCAGATACATACAATACAGGGTGCAATGGTAACGTCACATGTTTTGGTAATGATCATAGAGACTGTAATTTTGGAGGAGGTGAAGTGCGGTGGGACAATGGATACTCATGCGGTGACTGTGATAAGGCGAGCGGTGCAAATTGCTTACGAAACGCCACTTTCGCATCAGGTGGTGCCAAGTATTGTCCAAACGGTATATCGGGGATTGGAACAGTCACCGGGGTTTCGTGGTCTGGTTCGAACCCTCCTCAAATATCGTGCGCATACAGCGCCGTCACAGCTCCGGCCGATCAGCTAACCGGTGTGTTCGATACAAATACGATCAATGCGATAAAGTCTGATAGATGCGGCGCGCAGAACTTTCATGATCTCACCGCGGGCACGTATGCGGACGAGTGTTCTACATACTATGACTCCAGCTTGATTCATGAAATTCTTCTAAGAATTGAAGCCATGAGTGGAGGAAATAGTCACTGGATCGGAGACCCATCCGCCGTAAGTTATATGAATAACGTATTTCGTAATACGATATCCATCCGAGGACGAGCACTCTCCGTGACTCCCGCGAACCTCTCGCAGGCCAAGGCACTTGTCGCTGCGGCATGTACCGCGTATCCAAATAACCAACTGTGTGGATGCTACAACGTGACTAAATACAAGGACCAGTGTGTCGATCATCCGGGCATTGCCGGGTGTAGCGCATGGGTCTCTGGGAATGCGAAGCTCACGAGTCTTGGAGCGAGCATAAATCAGGTATCGCCAGCAAACTATTTCTGCCAATCCTCTGCTTGTATAGATGCTTTGAGTGATGATAGCGCGGTTTTGCCAGTGGCCGCCCAGGTGTGCGAACAGAATATTGAGGCGTGTATCTTAGATCTTTCAAATTCGTCACTGAATAATTCGACACTTTCTACAAGTTGTAATAACGTTATTAATAGTGGAGGCGGAGGCGGAGGCGGAGGCGGAGGCGGAGGCGGAGGATCCCCGAGCCCTGCGTCTGACCTCCCATTGCCTTTCTTAGGCGGGGTACTTACAACCAGCACATCACAATGGGTGGGCATTGTGGTGTGTATTTTGTTGATTCTATTAGTGATTGGTGGATTAGTATTTTTTTGATCATTTGCCACCCGCATTGCCGCTCGAAGCGCCACCCTTGCCCTTCAGAAGCATGGGAAGAAGGAAAATAGCCCCAATGATGACGCAGCAAACTACCAAACCGATAATACCCCACATACCGGTGAGAGCTGAAATGAGGTCGTCCAGGCCTGCGTTCTTCTGTGTTGCCGTCTGCTTCAGGTCGGTAATGGCCGAATTTAAGACAGTGTTCTGCTGCATCTGGGAAGTGATGGTATCGGCGATTCCCTTGGCCGTGATGTTCTGAAGGATGTTCTGATCCAATACAAAGTCATACTCACCCGGGTTGCGATACGTGGGATCGCACTGCATCCAGATAGCACTCGAATTGATATCCTGATTGCTAACAGCTTTGGCGAGGATGTTCTGGACGGTCGAGGACGACATGGTAGTTGAGATAACCGTGTTCGATGCGTTTACGACATCGGACGTCGCATTTGCGCTGTTAGCAAAAGAGGGCGAAAGGAACCCGTTCTGCTGAGTGGCCGCCTGATCAATTTTATTCTGCATTTCGCTCTGAAGTTTGTTTACGAGAGCCATTTGATTCTGAGATGATAAAGTCCCTGTAGCTGAAGCAGTTACAGATGCACCCTGTGTTATTTGTACTCGGCACCCATTAAAGGTCGAGCCCGAAAGATTAATCGTCTGCTTGGTTCCACCGGTGGCACTCACAGTCTGATTCAGAGACGACATAAAACTAGATGTAACATCCGTCAAAAACTTGTTCGTGACAGACGAAGATGTCTTTGACTGATTTCCTCCCATTGCTATTCTCCAATATTTTTACTTTAAGACGTAGACAGTGGTTTTGCTATAATGAAGCTTGTCTTCTGTCTCCCTGGAAAGTCCTATGATCGTCAGTTTCTCCTGGCCTGGTCTGATCTCCTGATGCAGGCTTCTGCAAAAGGGCATCAGGTTATGATTTCTCAACAGTACTCGTCGGTCGTGCATTTCGCTCGCGCGAAGTGTCTCGGTGGTGATGTGCTCAAGGGCCCGGGCCAGAAGCCCTTCCATGGAGCGGTCGAGTACGATGCGATGATGTGGATCGACTCGGACATTCTCTTCAAGCCCGAGGACTTTTTCAACCTCCTGGAGAGCCCCCACGACGTCACGGCCGGCCTGTATATGATGGAGGATCTTCAGCACTTTGCGACCGTCCAGGAGTGGAACGAGGACTTTTTCACAAAGAATGGAACTTTCAAGTTTATGCGTCCTGAGGATGTCGAGACCGGGCGAGACTCAGATGAGTCTCGCTACAAGCCGGTCGCCTACACCGGAATGGGCTGGATGCTCATCCGTAAGGGTGTCGTCGAGTCCATCAAGTACCCGTGGTTCCACTCGGAGCTACAGACTGTCGGATCACTGGTCGATATGAACTCCGAGGATGTTTCCTTCTGCCGTGCGATCCAAGCCGCCGGACATCAGATACACGTCGACATCAAGATTCGCGTCGGACACCAGAAGTTGCTGGTGATCTAGACCCCAAATTCCTTCTTCAACTCGTCAATTGTATGATAATAACGCGCGAGGTCCTTCTTGAATCGCGCATCCTGCTTGCCTCCTGATTTCACGATGTAAGCGAGATTGGCCTTCGAGTACTTTGTCCGAACCTGATTGTCCGTTGGCTTCCTGGGGGAGACTTTTTTTGGTTTGGCTGGGGTCGCTGGTGCATCGGGCCTCTTATCGATAAACGAAATAGCCTGCATCACAGTATCGGCCAGGTCGTCCTTCTTCTTGTGCGAGTCGAAGAACTTTACGAGATCCTTATTCGGTCCATCGCCCGCAATAAACTCACGGGCTCGCTCGATCGATGCCTTCTTGCGCTTGGCATACATCGCCTTACCTGGCCCGGCGCAGTCCGGGATCTTGTGCCGAGCGTCCCAGATAACCACCTCACGCTCACCCTCCGAGACTAGGAAATAGGTGTGGAGAAGGTTCTCGATCGCCTTCATGCTCCGATTCTTATCGGGCTGCTTCTCGATCACGACCGTCTTAGCCTCTAGGACCCACGGCTTTTCCTTGAGATGCCGGACCATACACGGGAAGATGCCGTCTGCATGGAGCGGAGGAACCCCAGAGACATCCCACTGATGAATTTTCTTTGTCGATGGATGAATTAAACACATTGCCAGGTTCTTAATTCCACAGTCGATCGACAGAATCATATATTAATAAAGACTATCAGTTTTTAAGTCATATGGACCAAGGTCATTCGGACCTTGTGGCGACCCCACTGCTTTGTTTCTGGTGCGTTCACCCCCTCCCCCAGCTTCCGTGTCTTCACTTACCCGTCAGATATAATGATAGAACGAAAGTCTTTGGTACGATCGGCAACTTTTGCTCGTGGCCGTGTGCCAAGGCCTATGCGGTCAATATGAACTCGTCGAGGGCCGGGGAGATTCAGTCCTTTCTGTCTCTCATGAGAATGCAGACGTTCGGTAAGCACTTGCCTTTGTGGGCCGCGCCGAAGAGGGAGGCTTTGGCCTGCTTCGGCGGGACTATGACGATCGAAGAGTTCAGATCATTTGGAGGCCGCGTCGAGCCTCCGGTGGTTCACTATCCTTTCGAGAAAGTTTACGTAGTAGAAATTGGGACTCTCGGCGGAGGAACCGTCTCTGGTACATCGACGACGACCGGATCCATACAGAAATCTTCAGGGAATGGGAGTCGTCTCAGGGCCATAGAAAACTCATCGGCCGAGGGCGACACGCTTCGTCTCAAGAGAAACAAGCCACTCGTGCGGGCCGAATCAAAGCTCGAAAGTGTGTTGGGTATTAAACGGCGGGAGACGGTGAAGGCACCGGAGTCATCATGACGGGTACGTTTCCTGCGGCCATCATCGGGCTCGGAGCTGGGGGAGGGGGTCCCGACTCCATCATGGGAGTCAGAGGTGGGGGAGGGGGCCCCGACTCCATCATGGGACTCGGGACCGTATTCATCATGACCGTAGTTACTGGTGCTCCAGAATCCATGACGCTCGGCGGTATAGGAGTCTTCATGCGCGTCTCGAGGCCCACACCGATGAGGGCATTGTCCACAGGGAGAGGAGACGGGTCAACCGTCGGACCGCTCTTGTAGTACGACCGTCCTGGAATATACTCTGATCCTGTTTGGACCCGTGCGAATTTTAGAATAAAATAGGCAATGACAAAGCCGAGGGCAACCGTCAGGGGCCACATCTTGAGATGAGTCAAGAAAAAATTCGTGTCCCCCTCAGGCCAGAAGGGTCTAGAGACCGAAGACCTAAAACGAAAAATGGATCACCCTCTCCGCGACTACACCCGCTCTCAGTTCGAGAGCTACCTGTCGAGTGGTGCGCTCGCACGAAACTGTGAGAGGTCTGTGCTGAACTGGGCGGTCAAAAAGTTCCCCAAGAACCAGGCCTCGTGGGACAATTCTAGATTCAAATTCGTCTACAAGCACAAGGTCCACAGCCTCCTGGCCGAACTCAAGAGATCGCCCCCGACAAAGATCAAGCTCGGCCTGTCGGTTGTGGGTGATCAAGTCTCGGTGAAGTTTGACTTTGTTCCCGAGTTGATCTACAAGCTCAAGATCAAGGAGCTCGAGTCGGCCAAGCTCGCGACCTACAGTCCGGACATCCTGTGGCCAGAGGGTCCTTACTCGACCAGCATCTTCAATGCTCGGAAGCTCGATATGGATCGGGAGGCGCGCAAGACCGCAGCGGACGACGACTACGTGGGAATACTGACCTGCGGAAAATGCCGGAGCAACAAGGGGACGAGCTACTACCAGATGCAGACCAGGAGCGCGGACGGTGCGTTTTTCTTTAGTTTTGTTATATTCTCGATACTGACTCACCTCATTAGAACCCATGACGACCTTTGCAAGCTGCAAGTGTGGACACAGGTGGAAGTTCTGAAGAATACGAGAAATAGTAGCTGCTCCTGAACAACTTGCCATTTTTAATACATCTCACTACTGAACCTCTATTAAACCCAGCCCTCTCGGCGTCCATGAGTTTTCCGAATGTCTGTATGAGCGTTCTGTTTTTGTCAAATACGTAAATGTTTCGAAAGAGTTCTGGATGGCTGGTGTCATATTCGATCTTTCTCCTCCGATGGTTTTCACGTGCCTCTTCAGAAACTTCACGCCCAAACAGTGCATTTACTATTTTTGCTTTGAACTCTGGATCATTTGCAAATTTCTCTTTCATGGTAGCAGATCTTCGGGCCTTTGTTTCTTTCGTGCATAAGCGATTCTGGGCCACTCGCGCCAAGTTTTCCCGAAGTTCAGGGTGATCTATGAATTTCTGACGAGCAGATTCTGACATTTTCTTGCGAGTTTCTTCAGGCGGTGCCACCATGCCTCGTCCTCCTGCTGTTATATTATAACCGTACGGAGCCTGTGTGTTGTATTCAACAATTAGTTCCATCTCTTTGGCGTCCAGCTTATCTTGAGAGCACTCAGGAGACTCCCAGAGGACCTCTATGTAAAATGCGTCTCGTCCGTACTTGGATATTGCCTGAGATATAAGAGACTTTGTAGTTTTGTTGGGTTGGCAATGCTGAGCGAAACGCGACTCAAGTGTTCCCCTTGTCTGTCCTATGTATGCTTTATCGGTCTCTAGGTTGACTATTATGTATATGCTCATACCTAGTATGGACTTTTAATTTTTATCTTGGCCAATAATACCAGCAAATGGCAGGACGCAAGCCCATCCCCAAGGCCCCGACGAAATTCTTAAATTCCAAGAGGAGAACTATCTATATGACCGCGGACGGCAAGTACATTGCCAAGTCCGAGAAGGGCGGGACCGTGTATGGTCCCAAGGCCCGGTTCGTGAAGAGCCCAGGTGGCACTGAGCGCAGCGTTGCCAACTCCAGCGCTCGCATCCCGACCGCCATCCGCCCCAAGGCGGTGCGCAAGGTCCGTGCGAACCGCGGCAAGGCTCGGGGCCCCCGTGCCTACAAGGCGGGTGTGCTGGCCACCTATGCCCGTGCGATTGGCCCCAAGCGCCCCGCAGGCCGCCCCCGCAAGCACATGGTCAGCCCGGGTGCCAACATGGGCCTCGCGAAGCTGTTCAAGTCGGTGGGTATGGGCCCCGTCCAGCGCCGCCACAAGGCGGCTATGGCCCACAAGCTGAAGATGCGCCGCCGGCGCGCGGCGGCCAAGAGCCCCCTGGCTCGTCTCATTGCCTCGCTGAACTAGGCGCGTGAAATGTAGATAAAAACACTTCACAAGAAATAAAACAATAGGATGTCACTGGTGCGCGTTTGGACGGACGTGGGTGCCCGCAAACCTGTCGCCCTTCTCGCCAAAATTGTCGAGAAGGACGGTGTTATTTTTACGATTCGGTATTTGTCTGAGTGTGGCGATAAGATTTGGAGGTATGAGGAGGATACGTACGAGATAGATGATGACTCGATTGCTGAGCATCTGAATACGGACCACGAGGATGAAATTGGATTTTCCCCAGCCGATGATGGGTTTGTCAAGGTTCTCACGGATGAGGATGACGATTACGTGCCGTCCGACGAAGACGCTTCGGAGTCAGAGTCGGATGACGAAGAGGAAGCCACCGAGGAGGCCGAGGAGGAATTCGAGGAATCAGAGGAAGAGGTCGAGGAGGAGGACTAAGGGACGCGCAAGCGTCCCGACGGGAGACGAAAGGTCTCCCTTTTTTCTTTGTCAGTATCAAATGAACAATCAGAGCCTCCTTTTTCTGGCCCTTTTGCTTCTGGCTCTTTGGCTGATCTTTGTCCGCAAGACATCTGGGTGCCTTCCGTGTGCGGCCGGTGCGCTTGTGGGCTAGATAAAAAGACTAGGTTCATTTTAATAAATGTCGATTACATCTCGCTTCGTTAAGGTTTTCGATCCCGCGAGCGCGGCACACGTGAAGTGGTTCGCACACATGATTGAACTGGCTGAGAATCTCAGCCCTGAGAAGGCAGTCACGCTTGTGGCTGAGATTAATCTGAATCCTATGAAGCTTGAGCTCGATCACAGGGATGCCCTGGACTGGCCCCACATTCACTTCTGCCTCTGCGCCGTCTATGCCAAGGCTGTGCTCAAGGGTCTGGCTTTCATCCCTCCTCCGAAGAAGTAAGCAACTCTTCGAACCTTAACCTATAAAACTCATCGGGCGCATTGAACGTAATCATATCCCCGGCGAGCGAAAATGCACTACTATTTTTAGACATGATCTTTTCGATCGAAATCATATCTAACATATTCTTTGTACACTCGACCTTGAGCTCTTCAAACTCCCACATCTGGATGTAGATGTGCTCGAGTTCTCTCTCTCCTAATTGAGAGTTCGGAAGGAAAAGAGATTCAGATTGAGTGTCGGGCCATGCCTTATTGTGGACAAAATACGTCTCAATCATCTTGCCGATGTGCTGGGCGTCATCCCACTGCTTGAACCCTACGATGGATGTCCTTTTCATATATGGCATTTTGAGTGTAAATGCGTCATTCGGTTTCGAGTGGAGCGTGTAATACTTGTCTGGGCGGTCTAGGGTCGGGCGGGGCGGAGGGCGGGTAATAATGAGGGACATTCCTTATCTGAGTTAAGATTAGAAGTTTTAAGTGGAGTCGCAAAAATTCGTGTCCTCCCTGAGTCAGGGGGGCGAAGACAAATCTTCGCCCACCCCCAAACTTTCTCGGCCAATCACAAGACAATGGCATGCGAGTGCTCCGTGTGCTACTCGGACCTGAAGTCTTCCGCCTCCAAGCTCACGTGCGGACACAGCTTCTGCAATGGCTGTATCAAATCGTGGTACTTGAAGGGTGCTAATGGAACAGCCTGCCCTATGTGCCGGCGGCCCATCTACTTCTCGGGCTTTCACAAGGTCCGCGAGTCCTGGGACGAGGAGGCCTGGGAAAACAAGTGTACCGAGATCTATGGAGAGGCGCTCGATCGGGTCTTCGAGGAGGCCCAGGAGTTTGCCGACAGCCTCCCTCCCAAGTGGGGAGCCAGGATCTGGCGCGAGGTGATCGAGGACTTCAAGGACCTGGACAAGACCCTGCGGGCCCTGAAGGCTTACAACGCACCCCTCTACGCGATCGAGGATGCGTTCGACGAAGACGACTACTACAGCGACAGACACCTGAACAAGTGGGAGTGGGACGATGAGCCGGCCAAAGAGCTCGCACTTCGCTACCCGGGAAAGGCGGGTGGAGAGGGGCGGTGCGGGAAGCGGGGGCGGGCGCGACAGGATGAGTGGTGCACGATGAATCTAGTATTGATCCTCTAGTTATAAGGAATGAGCCCCGGTGGCGCGTGTAACATAAATATTCCTGCTATAATCGCAACAAGTCCCACGTATTCGATAGGTCTGTTGAGTCTTTCACCTAGGATAAAGTAGGCCGCGATGGATTCTAGGACGGCCGATACCCCGTCCCACATTCCATTCACATAAAGAACGTTTCCGAGTCTCAGACTTCGAATGAGGAAAAAGATGACTCCCACATAGCCCAGAGATCCCTGGGCGAATGAGCCGGCCGTTCCAGTTCGAGCGAACGCCTTGTAGCCAAAGTCTCCGACAATCTCGGCAATCGAGAGGGCCGCTATATCGAAGGTCGACATCTATAGTATGATCACAGATAAAAAGTCAAAGCGTTGTTCTATTACAAATGGAGGCTATTGAGGCTGTTCTTGAGCTTGCGAAGGAGCGTGATCACATCGCTGAGGAGCTGGAGACTTATGAGGACTGGTTCGACTCCCTGGTCGGCCATCACGTGACCCTGACCATCAAGTCCAAGAAGCACACGCGTTTCGTGGACTGCGTGGTGACCGAGTTCATCGAGGGCGAGGGCTGGGAGCTGGAGAGCGAGGATGATGATACCGTGTATACCATCACCTTCCTTGATTTCGTGAAGGGTATGGTGCAGGTGCAGCACTGAAAAGTCCAGACTGCGTAAGCAGTCTGTCTCGCGAAGCTTTCTTGAAGTCCCAAGTCACAACGTCCTTCGGACGTTGGTTCAATTATTCATAGACTCGTGTAATTCCATACAAAACTCGTTCAACTTTGGCAAAATCTCATTCGCCCACAAGTCATCGTCCCGATCCAGATCGTGACTCATCACCTGGCTGTTGTACTGCTCCACCAACCGAGCACGTACAAGACCCAGCAGCTGCAGATAGACCTGAATCTGGATATTCTCGTAGTCGACCACACGCTTGAACAGGCGGTTCGTGCGGTTCTTGATCTCGACCAGAGTCCTGGACCCATCAGGGCCGACCTCGATCCGATCAATCTTCCCGACGATGACGTAGCTCATGTCATCCAGCTGGCACACTGGGAAGGTGTAGAACGAGTCATCGCGCTCCAGGCGCACGCCCGTGTCCGCCACGACCTTGTCGGCCGTCTTGTCCTCCGTGCGAGTCCCATGGCTCGTGTAAACCTTGGAGCGGATGTGCTCGATCACCTCGGCCTTCTGGGTCGCATTCAATTTTGAATCTAAATTCACCTTTTCCTGAGCCTCCGCGAACACCTTCTGGACCTCTGTGGATGAGGTGGTTTTGATGCTCACGGCCGAGTCGAGGACACGCTGGGCGTCCACAGACATCTTGAGGCTCTCCTCGGCCTTGTCCTTCTTGGTCAGACCCTTGAAGGTTGCCGGACTGTACTTTTTCCACATCTCATTCAGGACATCCTGGCGAGGCTTGTACTGGTTGCGGCCGATGATTGCCGCGATTTCGGAAGCTTTCAGGACGATACGGGTCATTTTGTAAATAAAAGTTTCTCTCCTCTATGTAGTACATGAAGGCCGTGGCTTGCTCTGGACATCAAATTTCAAGGCCCCGCCCTCAACGTCGTCGCACTATGGTCCACCCCAGTCATATCAAGAAGGCAATTCAGCATGCGAAAAACCTCTGCTACAACTACGAGAACACCCCGGAGTGCCGGATCGCGTGGGAGTGCGTCGAGGAGCTCTCGGCCGAAATGAACCGTCAGGTGTCCGAGAAGGACTCGTGGTTGGACTCCCCAGAGATATGATTGACCAGAGAACCGATGATGAAAGGAAGTGTATGGCCTCCGCGCTTTTTAATTTTGATTCTTAATTGCTCCTTGAGGGCCTCACGGGCCTCTTCGACGATGCGGTCCATCGCTTCGTGGCACTCGTCTTGGACCTCGGGAAACTTTTTAACATTTAAAATCTGAACTGAACGCAATTTAGGGACAAAATTGTCAAGGACGGCGTTGATTTCAGGTTGAGACAAAAGGGCTCGGTACTTGTGTGAGCGGGTACGCGACTTGAGAAAGGAGAATTCCATTCTACCATGAGCAAAGAAATTCGTGTCCTCCTCTGGCCAGGGCTGACGAATTTCGTGTGAAACCATATATGGATCCTGTCCCCAAGCGCGACAAGAAGCGTCAGTCCGCCAGAAAGAGCTCGGAGCGTTCGATCTACACACAGAAGGCCGTCCGTGCGAAGGAGGCTCTCCAGCTTAAGAAGAAAACCACAGATTCTAACAAATGACGCACTCTCCCGGAACCCTTTTCCTGTGTCGGTCTATCACGTCCTTGTACGACAAGCGCGCCCTCTATCGCACGGCCTCTGTGTACCAGTATGGCGATCGTCTCGAAACGCAGCCAGACCCACAGACCGTCTATGTGGTCTGCAAGGATGGGTCGGTCCAGTCGGTCGTGGAGCCTGACAAGCCCATCGGCTGGGAAGTTGGCGATGGATGGTACCGTCTGACTCAGTCTGGGTTTGAACCCATTTACTGCGTGGTGAGTGTTGTTGGCCGCGCGGATACCATCCCAGAGGGGCGGGGGAGAATCGGATCCCAGATATGTTTTATGCGATCCTCGTATTCCCGAGAGGTCGCTTTCGATACAGAGTCCCAGAACGCGCAGATGATCGATGGAGATGGAGACGATGAAGATGAAGTCACAAGTAGTATCTCGTTTGTTGTGTAAACATAAAACCTTTGCTCTTATTAGAAGTAAGATGGAAGTGAGTCCTTGTGTCCACGCGCGTATAGCAGTTCGCAGGGTCCAGAGGCACCCCGTGACCAAGCGCACTATTCGGTCCGGAATCTTGCTGAAAAAGCACGTGGTACGAGGGGCGACCCTTGGACTCGTACCAGATGCCCTAAATGATTTTGGGTTTCATCACGCCCGAGTATCATTTGATGAAGCAATTCATATAGTTCTAGATCAGGCGACTATCAGTGCCATATCGGCTATGATTGCCGTTACTCTTGTGGTTCTGCGCGAGTCAGATTAAACTTGGCTCTGGCCGAAGGGTATATCACGTTGAAAGAGACCCTGAGCCGCCCGACCTTGTCCCCGACCCTGAACCCCTTATTCGGAATAATGTAATCCTCTCGAGGATCCAGAACACCCCAATCCGACGTGTCCACATCTATGGATCCGTCGAAGTGTGGGACCTTGATCTTCTTCCCATTGACAGAATCCTCGAATGCAATTTTAGTCGAAAATACAAGGTCCAGGCCCTGACGTATGAGCTCTGGGTGGTCCCCAACCTTGATGTGGATGAGGAGATCCCCGGGCTCTTCATCCTTCTTCTGGGGTTGCTCGCCCAGGCCATGGGCCGTGAGGACATTCCCAGACTCCACACCTGCAGGAATCTTGAGCTCAAGATTGAGGGTCTCCGCCTTTTTTGATTGAAAATTACAAACCTGACAGCCACCCGAGGCCCGGACTCCCTGGCCCTGGCACTGAGGGCATGGCTGCTGGAAGGCCATGGGTCCCATCTGGATGTGTACGACCCCTCGTCCTTGGCACTGAGGGCACTTGACCTGGCACTCGAAGCATGGCTTGGTCAGGTTGATCCGGAGATTCTTGGTCATCCCACGGTACGAATCCTCGAACGAGATGTGGATCTCATGGTTGTGGTTACCCCGGCGGACGGGACCGCGTTGACTGTTCGCAAAATCGAACGGATTCTGCCGACCGCCGAACATCTGGCTGAAGATGTCGTTCATGTTCGCCCCTTGTGGAGGTCCGTCGGTCGTACCAAACTGGTCGAAGTTTTGGCGCTTCTGGGGGTCGGACAGGACATCATAGGCCGACTGGACCTTTTTGAATTGCTCTGGATCACCACCTTTGTCGGGGTGCGTTTTGATGGCCGCCTTCCTATAAGCCTTTTTAATTTCGTCTTGAGTTGCTGTATTATCCAGACCAAGTGTTTTATACGGGTCCATTTACTTTTTAACACTCTTCTTCTTTTTAAGATGTTTGCGCACGGCCGACTGGATCTTGCGGGCCGCGTTCGTCTTATTCCCGGCAATTCGCACGCGGGTAATGTTCCGGGCCTTGACGGGGTTTCGGGTGACTGGATTCCTCATAATTGTCTTTTTTGGATCAAAAGTGAGAAGCTTGTAGTTATTCTTGGAGTGTCCGACAAGTTTCCAGAATGTCTTCGAGTCATAGTAGTTGACCCGTTTCGTATTCTTGTTCTGGACCTTGTAGACAATCACCTTTTTTGGAGGAAAATTGAGAGTCACAGGGTTGACGTAGTTATTATTGAGGTAGATAGCCTTTACTTTGGGAAGAGCCTTTATACGCGCCTGGAGATTCCAGAGTGCCTTGATGGCCCGATGCTTTCTCTTGGCCTCGTCGACCAGATACTTCACATAAGCCTTGATATTAGCCTCGCTATTGTTCATTATAACTAGAAAAGATTAAGTTCTCAGTCTCTTGCTGCTATTGGCTCGCTGCAATTATTGACCGGAATTGTTCTGGTTATTGAATGCGGGAGCACGCTGCATGAGTCTACCGATCTCCTCCGCGGCTCTCTTTTGCGCCTCGATCAGCCTCTGTCCTGTGGGTTTAGGGGGTGGCTTCTTTGGAACGGACGTGACAGACAGATGGGCCGATTGTACTTCTGCCAATGTTCCTGATATTATCTTAGTCATTTTGGCCTTATTTTGATTTGTAATAGCACCAGGCTGAAGAGCATTCGTCGCCCATCCTCTCAAATATGACAGTAACTGATTAATCTCAGACATATAGCCTCTTAGCGTAGCATTTGCGCTATTTCTGTTTGATGAGGCCCGGAAATTTGCGAGTGCTTTAGCACTTGAAGCTCTCCAGACCTTGTTATTAGCTGACGCGAGATTCCTTCCGACCTTTCCTCTATTATTCGGTCGAAGTTCACGAATTTCCTGCAGTCGTTTGTATTTATTAAGAGTGCTCTTATTTGTAAGTAGAGCATTGATGTTGAAGCTTTTCGCAGCTACCGTACTCTCTTCTTTCGTGGGTCTCCGGAACGCGCCATTCGAAACGCGCGCGAGGTTTGCGGGTGCCTGTGAACTAAGAACCTTGGCTCGGAGTTGGATGTAATTAATCAGATAAGCCTCCTTGATATCTGGGTCAACATTTGCGCTCGAGTTTGGGTAGACGTTCGCGGCCGCGTTCTTAAACTTGATAAACTGGTTGCGAGCCGCGGGGTTGAGGATACGCTCGCCACGATTAGAATTTAACTTGAGAATTGATCGAATTATGTCGTAGATATCCTTGTAAATTAATGGATTATTCTTGGCCTGAGTCTGAAGGTTTCGCTTCTTTGATATAAGATAGGTAACGTACTGGACGACCTGTTTCCAGTCGCTATCCTTGCTCACGTTGAGTGTTGAAGAGAGTCTGTTTCCAAAAAGTTTACTTACATTTTGACCGATCGCTCGGCTCGCGTTTCCACTGAGAATATTCAAGTTATTCGTCGCCTCCCGAAGTTCACCCTCGGCCGTCTTGGCAAGCGCGGCCCTATTGAGGTTCGCTTGAGCACTTGCTATGCGCCGGTTTCGGTTTTTAAAGAGGGCCCCGGTGAGCCTCGACTCGAAAGTCGCCATGTTCTTTCTGTACGATGCCCTCATAGAACCTAGCCGCTCGACCAGTATCGGGTCAAGAGCCAGAAACTGGCACAGGCCCTCCAGAGTCAGGTAAGTAACATTCTCACTCGTGTGGCCTGGTATAATAGCAGGGAGTTTGTCCGAAAGGAATGGATGGTACAGAAGTTTGACGGTGGGGATAGGCTTTCCCGCGTCCTTGTACCACTTTCTAAACACCCATGCCGCCTTGGACATTTGTTGCTCTTCCTTTTCATCCATAACAAGATGGGTCTTACCAGCCTTGAGCTCTAGGATGTATATTGTGTCAGGGTTTCCCTTTTGTATAATAAGATAGTCAATCTGGACCCGCTGCTTCCCCTTTCCTCGTGGCGCCAGATATTTAGCCATCGCGTTGGCCCGGGGTTTCGCAGCCTCCACGAGAAGATCATCAATATCAAGATTCACCGTAATGTAGTGGCCTCCATAAGTCATCATGGCTTCCCATAAATCTTTCCCAGTCCGTGCCAGGCTCACCTTTTTTGTCCGAGTGATTTCGTTTCCAGAATTGTTGGTTTCGGTCGTGACCTCATTGATACTGACACTACTCGTGTCGTTCTTGTTTGTCACGAGACCAGCATCCGAAAGTGATATAGGCAAGTATGGATTTCCAAATACGACCGCGACCGATTCAAAATCATCACCCTTTCCCGAATGGTATGCCTTCGATGCGTTGGCAAAAAATGACGAAAGGTTATTCGCCCGAACGCGAAATGGAGCTCCAGGTGTATACGGCCGTTCGATCACCGCTTTGAGCTTTCCGATAGCCGCTGGTGAGAGAAGATGCTGGTATAGTGGTGCACTGAGTACGGCCCCTAATTCTGTAATGACATTTTTGGTATTCGCTCCAAGATACGTTCCTAGATTTGAATTCATCCTACTACTGAACCCAGATAAAAAGGTGGGAACCTTACTAGATATCAAATGTCGTCGTCCGCTTCCAAGTCTCTGATGAAGGCTATCGACCGCGTTGCCGAGCTGAAGGCTGATCTGAAGGAGGCGAATGCCGAGCTCAAGGAGGCCGTGGAGGAGACTGTCATGTACAAGGCGTTCTTGACGGCCATCAAGGAGACCTCCGAGGACAAGCTTCCCGAGAAGGCTGCGGCCGCGAATGCTTTCAAGATTGCTCTCGCGATGCTAACCAAGAAGGAGGCTGAGGCGGAGGAGTAGGACCTCTGGTCCTACGAAGAATTAGTGTCCTCCCCGAGCCACGCCTAGATGTGTAATAAACGAGCCATATCCACATAAGGTCCTGACCACCTTATACAATATGTCTCCCAACTCCTTCCTCCAGTGGAACTCTGAGTCTGGCCTCCTCGAGGGCTTTGACGGAGAGAGTGTCGTTCCCGTGATGACCCTGACGTACTCGGACTTTGAGAACTTCACGGGCGAGTCTATCACGCCCTCGATGTATCACTGGATGACGACTTACCTCATCACGAACCACACCAAGGATGACCTGCGCGATATTGAGTGCGGTGATGGCTTCAGCGAGGACCTCCTTGAAGAGGCCGTCGTCTCGTATTTCGTTGAGCCGATCAACGATCGCATCGAGCTCCACGAGCAGACCCTCGCGAACCTGAAGACCGCCCACGCGCTCGCAGACGCCAAAGAGACCGCCGCGATGAACTGGATCCTGGAGAACAACAGCCCGTTCGATCCCACGAGCCCAATCTACAGCGAGACGTGCGACTTTGTGCGCGGCCTGGTCGAGAAGTACCGTGTGATGCGCGAGCGACTCGCTGCAGAGATCCACGAGGAGGAGCAGTGGCGGGGAGGTCACGAGGCTGGCGCGGAGGATGAGGGAGTGAACATAGCCGATATTATCATGGAGGACTTCGACCCGATGGAGGAGTAATTTTGTTTGTGAATTGTAATGGAGCCAACCTTAAATGTTAAAAAATTGTTTCGAGTCCCCAATCGTCCCTGGCCCGTAGTCAATCGTGGTAATGCCATAAACCGAGTCCAAAAAATCCTCAAATCGAACCACGTCACAGGAATCCCCACACACTGGCCCAAGATTTACTATGGTCAGGGGCGTTCGAACCTGGCCCTGAACCGCACGTATCGCAACACGAATGTAGGTTCCTTGCCCGATGGGGCCTACCTGTACTTGATCGAGTACAACCCGAACACCAACAGGTATCACAAGAGTTTTGTTCGAGTCACTGACAAGCTCGAGGCTGGTTCCAGGCACTTTCAATTACCAATCAGAAATGAGGGACGGGTCATTGTGGCCGCTGGTGAACTTTCCAAGGAGGGTCGTACCATTCGGTTCAATCTTGAGAGTGGGACATATACCCGGAATCTCATGACCAAGACCAAAAATTACATGGGAAATAAAAACTACATAGCCCTGGTCAAGAATGCCCTTCGCAATTCTGTTCCAAAATTGAATTATGTTCCGGATATTCTGGTTCCCCAGATCCCAGGGTCCCTCCAAAACCTCTTGGCCCGTGGGAATGTCAGTTTTTACTTTGGAGATCCCTCGAACAAGACCCGTCAGAGGGTCATGGCCAACCTCAAGAAGGCTGGTCTCAACACGAACAGTGCCGCCAATTTAATTCGTAAATTGGTGAGCCAGGGTCCTGGTAAAAATTCGAGTCCTCCGCGCCCCAGCCCTGGAAAAAGGACACGGACCCAACCTAAGAATAATGGCAACGCCCGGGGCCCCGCACCGCCGCTTCGTCGCAGTGGACGCGCAAATCGCAGACTTTGACGAGGAGCTCTGGCGAACGATCGAGTTCCAGCTGCTCGTGAACACGAACCGGACCTACTGGCAAGAGAATGACGAGCTCGATGTGGATTCGATGGGCGGTATCGACTGGGCGATCGATCACGGGTGCCGCGAGATGGTTGCGCGCTACAAAGGGACGGCGATCGAAGGTATTCTCAGCGAGTTCAAGCAGATCCTCAGTATGATGCTCCGTGTCGCGATGGATGTCCCGTGGCCCGTGAACCCGGACCGCCACACCGAGCGAGTCATCATGAACGTGCGCAACGAGGTCGACTACTATAACGTCTTTCGGGCCGAGATGATTCGACTGAACCACCACGCGCATCTGCTACAGCGCAACTGGCGTAAGGCGATCAGCGACCCGAGCCATCCCGCGTGCCGCCGAAGACTCAACCGCGAGTTTGTGGAGGATATGGCGTCTCTCTACGCACATTTAGGAAATAGATAAAGTTGATACCCGTTTAATAAATAATGCTTTGGCAACTTTTTATAGCCGTCTTTGTCCCTATCGTCCCCGTAGATCCTACTATTACGCGCGTGTACTCCACACCCAAGTTTCGACTCATGTTCGAGTGCGACGGTTTCGAGACCCTTTTCGATTTTGCGAGGGAGCTCTTGAAGGAGAATCGCGACATCATCAAGACTATGTTGAGTCAGATGCGTCGGTTATACTCCGAGTCGGTAGCGGGTCGGCAGCTTGCCGAGAAGGAGGCTTAACTCCGTGGCATCTGAATCACATGGTAAACAAAATCAGTGAGCCACAAAATACTCACCGGATTTTTAGTCTTAAATGCGATCCATGACATTGCGCCCGATATGAAAAGTTGTGGAATATCTATCCAACCAATATATAAATTGAATTTACGTCCAGAATCTTTGACGAATTTGTTTGTCAAAAAAACGTAAAGTATTCCCAGAACAATAGTGATGAAAACAGGGATTGGCCAATTTCGAACACGCATTTGGTAGATGAGAGTTATAAAAACTGCTAAAATTCCAAAAAGAAACAAAGGTGATTTTTTTGCTGAAGTTTCTTTAATAACGGGCCATTCACGCAACTGCCGAGGGATGTGTATACACAGTGCGAGTACGAGAAAAAGAATTTCCCACGGATTTTTAGAGTTGTGCATCACGTATAAAATACTCGCGTCAAGTGCAAGCTCGGCCGGCCAGTACCCTGTAGCTTCCATTACTATTGGACGACTATTAAAAGATGGAACCGTGAAATTTCAAATGTATTTTCTCGTGTTCATCGTTTGGGCCTGGAACGTTCTGCTTTTTCGCGCTGCGTGGAAGTCCTACAGTCGGCCTTGTGCCATCGATACTTAAGGGTGGAACACGTTAGTAAGACAAGTCAAAATGATGTATGAGATTCAATACATCGAGAAAGGAAAGGTCTCTACGATCCCGATTATGTATGTCGACTTGGATGAGGCCAGGAAGGATGCGAACATCTTCATGCCCGGTCTCGAGAAGAACATCGTCGAAACCAGGACAAAAAAGGTAGTCATGAACATTCCTTCGAAGGAATCTTATGCAAATTTTATAAACTTCTAATATAAATGTCCAACGTCGAGTCGATCGCTGATATCAGCATCTCGGTCGATCTACTCAAGGCAAGATCGAATGTTCAGGGGACTGATGCGTTGATGATTCACCTCTCGACACGGTGTGATGATTGCATGACCCGGCGCAGAGAGTACTGGAACCACTTTACAAAGATGAAGTTTAGGCACAACTGTATATCGATCCCACTACTTATTGTGAGTAGTGCAACCGGTGTCGTGTCTGCATATCAATTTTCTGGAACTAATACTGATGTCAATATTGTCGTGACAGCCTTGGCCGGCCTCTCGGCCATCCTCAGCTCTGTCCAGCGGTACTGCTCGTACTCTGAGCGCGCGGAAAACTCCAAGCTTATGGCGAAATCGTGGGGCCGTCTCCACAGAAAAATCAAAAATACAATAACCTACATAAACAGCGAGGCGACCTCTATCAACTCGACCGTCTTTACCAAGCTCGTTGACGAGATCCAGAAGGACATTGAGGCGGTGGCTCAACAGGCCGATGAGATGCCGAGCGGGTTGCTGACTATTCCAAAGACTCCTATGTAATAAATATTCAGTAATATAAATGGCAGACCGAACGCCTCCGCGTGTCCGTCAGGGGTGGGGAACGCCCGTGGCCCCTCAGCGACGCACGAATAACACCGCGCGCCTCGAGGAGGCTGTGCGCAGAATCATGAATATGCGAAACCTAAACAACACAAACAGGGCCCAGCTGAACCAGACCCTTCGTATGCTGTCGATGATGCCTAACCGCAATCGCAACCTGGTCGCTACCGCGCGTCGTGCTCTTCGCGCGCACGATAACTATAACAGCAACAACAATAGGCAGCCCCTGCGCGGCTTGAACCTGCGACCAAATATGACCAGGAACAAGGCGGCCGTGAAGATCCAGGCGGCTCTGCGCGGGTGGTTGGCTCGCTCGAAGTTCTTACCTAAGAACAAGTTTCAGCTGGTTATGGGCCCGAATGGCGTTCCTATGATTGCGGTCAAGCCGATTCGTCTCGGGATGTCTGTCGCTAAGAAAGCTGCGGATATGAAGCAGTATAACAGATACATGTCCCGGCTACGGGGAATGTAAAATCGTGTGCTGCCCGTGCCAGTGCCAGACGAAACCCTAAGGCCCAAGATACAATGGGTCGCCTTTTGCTGGGCGCCCTGCTCTATATCGTAAATGTCAACCATATGCCCGTTGCCACTTTCGATACATTTCGTGGTATGAATAGGTGGGTCCACGACTACCGGATCAACCACCCGACTGACCCTTCCCTTAGTGAGGCGCGAGTCGATATTTATAG
>Ga0164297_10001879_pt1 | contig 21505 bp, 20 predicted proteins | sample GEODES058metaG_FD_113539 | JGI IMG/M metagenome (GOLD analysis project Ga0164297, IMG submission 113539) | Dystrophic lake water microbial communities from Trout Bog Lake, Wisconsin, USA - GEODES058 metaG | ecosystem: Environmental > Aquatic > Freshwater > Lake | place: USA: Trout Bog Lake... | reverse complement strand
GCAAAGCGCAGGCTCCGGCGTGGTGGTCGACGCCAAGGAAGGACTGATCCTCACCAACGCACATGTTGTGGAACACGCCGCGGAAATCACTGTCACCACGGTCGATGGGCGCGACTACAAGGGCACGGTCGTCGGTGCAGACACGGCATCGGACATCGCCGTCGTCAGGGTCAAGGATGCAAAACTCACCGAGATCGTGATGGGCGATTCGAGCAAGGCCGAAGTCGGAGACTATGTCCTGGCACTCGGCAATCCCTTCGGTCTGGCGCACACGGTGACTTACGGCATCATCAGCGCGCTCGGACGCTCGGGAATCAATCCGGACGGCTACGAGGACTTCATCCAGACCGATGCGTCCATCAATCCCGGCAACTCAGGCGGCGCGCTCGTGAACCTGCGCGGCGAACTGATCGGCATCAACGCCGCAATCCTGTCGCAGTCCGGCGGCAACATCGGCATCGGCTTCGCGATCCCCTCCAACATGGCACACGCCGTGATGGAACAACTCGTCAAGTACGGCGAGGTCAAGCGTGGACTGCTGGGCGTCAATATCCAAACGGTCACCCCGGATCTCGCCGACAACCTCGGCATGAAGGATCTGCAAGGTGCCCTCGTGACCCAGGTCGTGGAAGCCTCGGCAGCCGACAAGGCCGGACTTCGCGCGGGCGACGTGATCACATCGATCAACGGCACCCCGGTGAAGTCGGCCCCGGAGCTTCGCAATCGCATCGGGATGATGCGGGTCGGTGAAAATGTCGACATTGCCTACCTGCGAGACGGCAAAGCAAAACACGCCACCGCATTGGTGGCCGCGAAAACCGGCGGCGGCAAGGACGGCCACGAAACGACCGACGACGGCAACGGCGCACTGCACCGTGCGCTGCAGGGCGCCGATCTCGGCGATGCGAGCAATGGCGGAGGCGTTCTGATTCGCTCCATCGAGGCCGGTAGCCCCGCGAGTCAAACACCCCTCAGGACCAACGACGTGATCACGACCGTCAACCGCAAGACAGTGACGACCCTGAAGGAGTTCCGCAACGCCACCAAGGATCAGACGTCGCTCCTGCTCACCGTCAAACGCGGCGCCACCACACTGATCGTGGTGCTGCGCTGATAGACTAGTGGCGCGCTGCTCGAGCAGCGCGCCGTCCCCAACCCGTCGCGATCGCCTCACCACCGAAGGCCGAGCACTCACCATGACCATCCGCACTGTCTGCGTGCTTGGCGGTACAGGTTTCGTTGGCACGCATCTTGTCAGTCGCCTTGCGCGTGACGGATACCGGGTGCGCATCCCGAGCCGACACCCGGATCGGCATCGCGACCTGCGCGTTCTGCCGGACATCGAGTTACTGCCACTCGATGTCCACGACCCCATCGACCTCGCCACCGCCCTCGACGGCGCGGACGCCGCGATCAACCTCGTCGGCATCCTCAACGAGTCGGGAAATGACGGGTCGGGCTTCGAACGCGCGCATGCGGAACTGACCCGCCAGTTGATTGCTGGATGCAAGGCACGACAGGTCCCCCGCCTGCTGCAACTCAGCTCCCTCGGTGCGAACGTGACGGCGCCCAGTCATTATCTGCGCAGCAAAGGGCGTGCTGAACTCGCCCTTCAGGAATCGCGGGATTCGCTCGCGATCACCCTCTTCAAGCCGTCGGTGATCTTCGGACCGGGCGATAGCTTCATCAACCGCTTCGCCGGCCTGCTGAAACTCGCACCGGTGCTGCCACTGGCACGGGCTCACGCGCTCTTGTCACCGGTCTACGTGGGCGATGTGGTGGAGGCCATGGCTCGCTCCCTCGAAGGCCGTCACACCTTCGGCCAGTCCTATGAGCTGTGCGGACCGGAGACCTGGTCGCTCGGCGATATCGTTCGCTACACCGCGAACAAGATCGGTCGTCGTCGCCTGGTGATCGGCCTGCCGGATGCCTTGGGCTGGTTGCAGGCCGCCCTGCTGCAATGGCTGCCGGGGAAGCCGCTGTCGCTCGATAATTTTCGATCGCTCGGCGTGGACAGCGTCTGCAGCGACGGCGGCTTCAAGCGCCTCGCGATAGCACCAACACCCCTGCATGCGATCGTGGGCGACTATCTCCGCTGACCGCCCGCGCACGACGCTGCGTTGACGCCACGGCCGGCGTTACAATCCCGCTATGAACATCTACCTGGTCGGTGGCGCGGTACGCGACGGCCTGCTCGGTCGCCCGGTCTCGGAGCATGACTGGGTGGTCGTGGGCGCAACGCCCGCGGATCTCGAGGCACGAGGCTATCGACAGGTTGGCCGGGAATTTCCGGTCTTCCTGCACCCCGACACGCATGAGGAATATGCGCTCGCTCGTCTCGAGCGCAAAACGGGTCCCGGTTACCGCGGTTTCACCACCCACTTCTCACCCGACGTGACGCTCGAGGAGGACCTGCTTCGGCGGGACCTCACGATCAATGCGATGGCCCGGGACGCCGCGGGCGCTCTGATCGATCCGTACGGCGGCCAACGTGATCTCGAGGCCCGCGTGCTGAGACACGTGTCACCGGCATTTGCGGAGGACCCGGTGCGCATCCTGCGCCTCGCACGCTTTGCGGCACGCTATGCGCCGCTCGGCTTTCAGGTGGCGCCAGAGACCATGGCGCTGATGCGTACGATGGTGGCCAATGGCGAGGCCGCAACGCTAGTCCCAGAGCGCGTCTGGGCGGAAACCGACAAGGCCTTGTCCGAGGCCTCGCCGAGAACGTTTTTCGAGGTGCTGCATGCCGCGGGCGCCCTCGCGGTGGTGTTTCCCGAACTGGCGCGGCTCTATGGCATTCCCCAACCCGCACGGTGGCATCCTGAAATCGACACGGGTCTGCATGTCATGCTGGTGCTCGATGCGGCGACCATGCTCTCCCCACTACCGCGGGTCCGCTTCGCGGCACTGACGCACGACCTCGGCAAAGGCACCACACCCGCCGCCGAGTGGCCACGCCATGTCGGTCATGAAGTGCGCAGCGTCACCCTGATCGAAGCGCTGGCAGAGCGACTTCGAGTGCCGAATGACTATCGGGACCTTGCCCTGATCGTCGCGCGGCACCATGGCGTGTGTCATCGTGCGCTCGAACTGCGGCCACAAACCGTTCTCGATCTGCTCGAGCAGTGCGACGCATTTCGAAAGCCCGACAGGTTTCACGATTTCCTGACGGCTTGCGAAGCCGATCTGCGCGGTCGAACCGGCTTCGAGTCGCACCCCTACCCGCAAGGCCAACGACTGGCGAAAGCGCTAGAGGCCGCGCGTGCCGTGACCTTGTCCGACCAAGATCGTCGCGGCCTGAGCGGCCCGGACATCAAGGCGTTGATCCATCAAAAGCGTGTGGCGGCGATCACCGCCTTGCCACCCATCGCCGATGAGCGCCCGGGCGCCCCTTAGAGGGTATGCGTGAAGTCTCTCAGTGAGAGACCGCGCAGCGGCGCGTGAAGCCCCCGGGTCAGCAGCAGACACTTGAAACGCTCACCCATGTCGGTGGGCAGCACCAGCCGACGCGCCGCATGCACGATACGGACGTCCTCCTCGGCCGGAGAGGCCTCGCGCAACGCGGTCAGGTGTCGATCGAAATCATTGGCCAGCAGGAACATGGCCTGCGTGGTGAAGCCCGCCACATCGAGACCGGCGGCGAGGGCCGCATCGGCCACCGCTGTGAAATCAACCCACGCCGTCAGATCCTGAAGCCCGATGCGGGTGAACGGATCCTGATGCTGCCGATGCCTGAAGAAACAGCTCAACGTGCCATCAGTCCGGTCGGCACGATAAAGCTCGTCGCGAGATGCCCCATAGTCGATCAGAACGACACCACCGGCCGACAACGGCGCAGTCACGGTCGATACCCAAGCCGACAAGGACGGACACCGTTCGCCGACAAAACCCGGCGGCAACACAAGCCCAAGCTGTGCGACCGCCTCCACGAGCGCTGTCGACGCGGCGACCGGTCGCCAGCAGAAGTCACTTCCCTGTAGCGCCACACCCATCGCCTCCACGCCCTCGGCAGTGATTCGAAAGCGCTCGACCGGCAAGGCATCCAGCACCTCGTTCGCGACCACCAGACCACGAAACGACTGCGTGGGCAGGCCATCCAGCCATTCCAACCGAACGCCCAATGCCGTACCGAGGGGTGTCAGACGCTGCTGCTGGCGTTGCCGCAGATCGGCACTGGTCTCGAGAAGCCGATACTGCCGCGGCAATTGCCCGGCGCGCGCAAGTTCACCGAGCATCTGCTCGGCCAGCGCCCCGGTGCCCGGACCGATCTCCAGGATGTCGCCACCTCCGAGCGCGCCCAACACGTCACCCGCTTGCGTGGCCAAGCAGCGACCAAACACCGGGGAAATCTCCGGAGCCGTGACGAAATCCCCGCCCTCGCCAAGCTTCTGGGCACCGGCCGTGTAATAGCCAAGGCCCGGCGCGTACAACGCGAGCGCCATGAAACGGGCAAACGACAACACGCCACCCGCGGCTCGCACCTCATCACGGAGGAGCGCCACGAGCTCGGCCTCGTGCGCCATCTCGATCGCAGACAAGGCGGGGAGCGTCGCCGTCATGATTCAACCCAGGTGCAGGCCATCTGGCCTAAGAGTATTCTCGCCGAATGCCAAGCGAAACGCCCCTGCCCATACGCGACCTGTCGATCGTGATCAGCGGCGGCGCGCGTCGACTCGGCGCCGCGATGGCGCGGTATCTGCACGCCGCCGGCGCCAATATCCTGATTCACCACCGCGCCTCGTCTCGCGAGGCGACGGCACTGGTCGCGGAACTCAACCACCGTCGGGAAAAATCGGCCGCACTGCACCGCGGCGACTTGCTGGATCCCGCCACACCCACGCGCATCGTGACCGCCACTGTCGAGGCTTTCGGCGGTATCGACGTGCTCATCAACAATGCCTCGACCTTCTATCCGACACCCCTCGGATCAATCTCCGCCGAAGCGTTCGATGATCTGATCGGGACGAACCTTCGTGCGCCGCTGTTCCTGAGCCAAGCCGCTGCCCCGGAACTCGCTCGACGCCAGGGCTCGATACTCAATCTGATCGACATTCATGCCTTCCGGCCACTGAAGAACCACACGGTCTACTGCATGGCCAAAGCCGGGCTGGTGATGTTGACCCAGTCGCTCGCCCGCGAACTTGGGCCCGCGATTCGGGTCAACGGCATTGCACCTGGGCCTGTGCTTTGGCCGGACGGTGGCATCGACCCCGCGATCCAGGCACAAATCCTCGAGCGCACCGCATTGAAGCGCCTCGGCTCTCCGGAGGACATCGCCAAAGCGGCGCTGTTTCTGATCAAGGACGCGCCGTTCATCACCGGGCAGATTCTGCCGGTGGACGGCGGCCGTAGTGCGGGTGGATTCTAGATCTGCCGCGCAACCCCGCGCTTGACGATCTACAGACTGACCGAACGCATGGAGTGCTCGGTCCGGGAAAGCTCCTCCCAGAGCACCCGCATCGGCACGCGCAGCACCGGATGCAAAAGCTCGGGCGCAAGATCCACCAACGGCCCGAGCATGTACGGTCGGGTCACGAGATCGGGACGTGGCAGTATCGCGCCCGGGAACTCGCCCACCCGCGCACCATAGAGCAACAGATCAAGGTCCATCTTGCGGGGCGCCCACTTCGGATCGAGACGCCCTCGACCGCAAGACGCCTCGACCTCGTGCAGCACCGTGAGCAGCGCGTCCAGCGACAGCGTCGTCGTGAAATGCACGACGAGATTAATGAAGTCATCGCCACTAAAGCCCACCGCAGCATTGGCGTAGGCCGGCGACACCCGAAGATCCGGAAAGGCCCGCGTCAACAGAGCGATGGCCTGTCGCAGATGCGCTATCGGCTCGATGTTGGAGCCTGCGGCCACATAGACATCGACGGCGTCCGACGGCGCAATGGCGCCTCGCGGGTTCACGCGTCCAGATCCGCCTGGGTTCGCTCGATGGTGATACCGACGTCGCGGCTACCACGAACGGCACCGAGCTTGCTCACTGTGAGCTTCACCCACTCGATCTGAAACTCCCGCAGGATCAGTTGCGCCACCCGCTCCGCCAGCGTCTCGACCAACTGATACTGACTCTGCTCCACAAAGGGAATCACCGCCTTGGCGATCCGTTTGTAGTCGAGCGTATCCTCGATGCGATCCGTCAGCGCGGCGCGGCGCGCGTCACCCGGAAACTCGAAGTCGAAGCTCACGGTCTGCCGCGTGGTTCGCTCCCAGTCGAAGATCCCGACGATGGTCTCGATCTTCAATTCACGCAGATGGATGCGGTCGGTCACCGGGAAGGCCCTCTCTCACAACAACGGTTGGCAATGGATTCGCAATGAAGCGTCGGGAGACGCACCCTACCAGCCGACAGCGCGCTCTGCACGATCAGATGCCCGGTGGCCGCAGCTCGGCCAGCGGCCAGCGCGCCCGGGCCAGCACCCGTAGATCGGAACGCTCTCCGGCGACCAGACGCGCATGGCCCGCCAGAGCGATCATGGCCGCGTTGTCCGTACAGAACTCCGCCCGGGGATAGGCCGTCCGAGCGCCATGTCGAGACGCCATCTCGGTCAAGGCGGACCGCAGCCGGCGATTGGCACCCACACCGCCAGCGACCACCAAGGTCTTGCGCCCGGTGACCTTGAGCGCACGACCGGCCTTGGTCACCAAGGTATCGACGATGGCGTCTTCAAAACCTCGCGCGACATCCGCCCGCGCGCTGGAATCGACCGGCAAATCCTTGAGCGCAAGCCAGGCGGCAGTCTTCAACCCACTGAAACTAAAATCAAAACCGGGCCGATCAAGCATTGGTCTTGGAAACACATAGGCCCCGGCCTGCCCACTCTCGGCCAAGGCAGCAAGCTTTGCGCCGCCTGGGTAACTGAGACCGAGCAATTTTGCGGTCTTGTCGAAGGCCTCGCCGGCCGCATCGTCCAAGGATTCGCCGAGCACCTGGTAGGCGCCAACGCCGCGAACATCGACCAGCATCGTGTGCCCGCCGGAGACCAGCAACGCCAAGTAGGGAAACTCCGGCGCCTCGGCCTCGAGCCGCGGGGCCAGCAGATGACCCTCCAAATGGTGAACCCCGACCGCGGGGACCCCCCAGGCCATCGCCAGGCTGCGCCCGGCCGCCGCCCCGACGAGCAGCGCGCCGATCAGGCCCGGACCTGCCGTGTAAGCGATGCCATCGATATCCCGAGCCGCGAGATCAAGCTCCCGGAGGGTGGCGCCGATCATCGGCAAAAGCCGCTTGACGTGGTCCCGGGAGGCCAACTCCGGCACCACCCCGCCCCAGATTTCATGCAAATCCGTCTGGGTATAGACCCGGTGACCGAGCAGACCGCTGCCGCTCTGGTAGACCGCGACGGCCGTCTCATCGCAGGACGTCTCAAGGCCGAGGACCCTCATGGCAGGCCCCAAACCATCAGGATTTTGATTTTCGAATAAAACATGCGTAAGCTTTCCGGCTCTCCGCCCGCCAGAGGGCCGGATTGCCATTCCCAAGAAGGTCGATTTCAATGCCGAGCGTACGTATCCGCGAGAACGAGTACTTTGATGCTGCCCTGCGTCGCTTCAAGCGTGCCTGCGAAAAGGCCGGTGTGCTCACAGAATTGCGTCGCCGCGAATTCTACGAGAAGCCGACCCAAGAGCGTAAGCGCAAAAAGGCGGCTGCCGTGAAGCGCCACCTCAAGAAGCTGTCCCGCGAAGGCATGCGCGCGCCCCGCTGATCCGGTCGCCCGCGCCCGCTTGCTTCCATGACCCTGCGCGATCGCATCACCGACGAGATGAAAGCCGCCATGCGCGCGGGCGAGAAGGACCGCCTGGGCGTCATTCGCATGCTGCAAGCGGCCATCAAGCAGCGTGAGGTCGACGAGCGAATCACACTCGATGACGGCCAGACACTGGGCGTGATCGAGAAGATGATCAAAAGCCGCAAGGAATCGATCACTCAATTCCAAGCCGGCGGCCGCGCGGATCTGGCTGCCAAGGAAGCCTCGGAGATTGAGATTCTGGCGGCCTACCTACCGCCGCAACTGTCCCCCGAAGCCCTCGATGAGCTGATTCGCCAAGCCATGGCATCGACCGGCGCGTCCTCGATCAAGGACATGGGCAAAGTGATGAACGTGGTCAAGGGGCAGGCCGCGGGACGTGCCGACATGGCCGCCGTCGGCGCTCGCATCAAGGCCCTGCTCGGCGGTTAAACCTCTCTTCGAAGGATCCGCGCATGCCGCCCGGCCGGATACCACGAGCGTTCATCGACGACCTGCTGGCTAGGACCGACATCGTCGAGGTCATCGGCAGTCGCATCCAACTTAAGAAAGCCGGGCGCGAGTGGAAAGCCAACTGCCCCTTCCACGGTGAAAAAACGCCCTCCTTCACCATCTCCACCCAAAAACAGTTCTATCACTGCTTCGGGTGTGGTCAGCACGGCACCGCGCTGACGTTCCTGATGGAACACGATCGGCTGTCGTTTCCGGACGCGGTCGAGGAACTGGCGAGCCGCGCGGGCCTCGAAGTCCCCCATGAAGGTGGCGGCACGGCCGATCCGCGCGACCGGCAGCTCGAAGATCTGTACGCGCTGATGAGCCATGTCGATCAACACTTTCGCGACGCCCTACGGGACAGTGAACGCGCGAAGACATACCTGAAACAACGCGGCCTCGTCGGCGAAACTGCCGCGCGCTACCACCTCGGTTACGCCCCGCAAGGATGGGACGGCGTCCTCAAGCAGTTCGGCGCGACCGAAGCGGGTCAGCAGGCACTGCTCGCGGCTGGCCTGGTGATCGAGCGTACCGCCGAGCCCGGCCGCACCGCGCCGCCCGGCTTCTACGACCGCTTTCGCGATCGAGTGATGTTCCCCATTCGGGATTCCCGCGGCCGCGTGGTGGGATTCGGTGGCCGCATCATCGATCAGGGCGAGCCGAAGTACCTCAATTCCCCCGAAACCCCGCTGTTCCACAAAGGCCGGGAGCTCTATGGCCTTTACGAGGCGCGCCAGGAACTGCGTACGATCAACCGCCTCCTCGTGGTGGAAGGCTACATGGACGTGGTGCGTCTGGCACAAGCCGGGGTCCACTATGCGGTCGCCACCCTCGGCACCGCGACGACACCAGATCACCTCAACCGGATCTTTCGGGTGACTTCGGAAGTCATCTTTGCCTTCGATGGCGATCGCGCCGGACGCCAGGCCGCCTGGCGCGCCCTCGAGACCTGCATGCCCTTCGCCCGTGACGGTCGGCAGATCAAGTTTCTGTTCCTGCCGGATGGACACGATCCAGACACCTTGGTCGCCGAGGAGGGTCGGGACGCCTTCGAGACACGCCTCGAGAGCAGTCTGCCCCTGTCCGAGTATCTGGTGCGACATCTTTCGACCGATATCGACATGACCAGCATGGAAGGTCGCGCCCGGCTCGGTAGCCTCGCGAGGCCCTTGCTGGCCCGGGTACCGGAAGGCATCTATCGCGAGCTCCTGATCGAACGTCTGGCACGCGAAGTACGGATGCCGGCACCCCGGCTCAAGGACCTCTTGGGAGCCGCCGACCCCTCGGCGAGCGCCGGCGGCTTCACACGCGCCACCGCCCCCACCGCCCGCCCGCGGTCACCCGCGAGCAGCGGGCGCGGCTCGGTGCTTCGACAAGCGATCGCACGACTGATCCAACAACCGAGCGCCGCGCGCGCCGTGCAGGACCCCGAGTCGCTACGGTTGACCGGCGACCGTGGCCTTGCCTTCCTGGCCGATCTGATTGAAATGCTGCAGGTGGAACCCCATCTCAGTTCGGCGCAAGTGATCGAGCGCTGGCGGGACCGCCCGGAGCATGCCCGCCTTGCCGAACTTGCCGCGCTGTCCTTGCCCGAACTCGACGAGGCGGCGGTGGGACGCGAACTCGCGGGCTGTATCCCCCATCTGGTGGCCGAAGCCGGTCCGCAACGTCGTATCGATGCCCTGATCGACAAGGCCGAACTCGAGGGACTGACCGATGAGGAAAAACGCGAGCTGGTGGAACTCCAGACCCATTCGCGGACTCGCCCCTGAGCCCTCGGGGACGACGTTCGGCACGAATTTTTTGAGCGAATCGGCCATCTCGGCACGATTCTTGGCGGCGCCCATCATTCCGCGAGAATGCTTTGGGACTACCGAGCCAGCATGTAAAATAAACGGCCGTTTTGCGACCGTGTGAGGGATGACCTTGAGCGAGAAGAAAGTACCCGCTGCATCGATTGGCGTCCCCGACGAACGACAGTCACAACTCAAGCGATTGATCGCCAAGGGCAAGGAGCAAGGCTTCCTGACCTACGGTGAGGTGAACGATCACCTGCCGAGCGAGATCGTCGATCCTGAGCAGATCGAAGACATCGTCAACATGATCAACGATATGGGCATCCCGGTCTACGAAAAGGCGCCGGATGCCGAATCGCTGATCATGGCCGATGGTCCGGTCGCGACCGATGACGAAGCCGTCGAGGAAGCCGCGGCCGCCCTCGCGACTGTTGATGCGGAATTCGGTCGCACGACCGATCCGGTCCGCATGTACATGCGCGAAATGGGCACGGTCGAGCTGCTGACCCGTGAAGGCGAAATCCGCATCGCCAAGCGAATCGAAGAGGGCCTCGAGGGCGTCAAGAAAGCACTGGCGAATTTCCCGGCGACCTACGAGCACATCCTGAAGACCTACGAACCGGTCAAGGCCGGCCAGGGCCGCCTGGTTGAAATCATCGTCGGCTTCGTGGATCCGAACGCGCCGGACGAAATCGCCCAACCTCAGAACCCCAAGCTGATGGCGCTCGACAAGGTCGAGAACGAGAGCGACGACGAGGCTGGCGACGAGGAGGAGGAAGCGCTCGAGACCGGACCCGATCCGATCGAAGCCGGCAAACGTTTTGCCGCGATCGCGAAACTGCACGGCCAGGTCGTCAAGGCCCTTGCCGGCACGTCGGCCAAGGATCCCAAGACCCAGAAACTGCGCAAGAAACTGGCCGACCAGTTTCTCGAGCTCAAGCTCGCGCCAAAAATGTTCGAGGCGCTGATCGAAAACCTGCGAACGCATGTCGCGACGATCCGCTCACTCGAGAAGGACATCATGCAGATCTGCGTGAAGCAGGCCGGCATGCCGCGCAAGGATTTCATCGGTGTGTTCCCAAAGAACGAAACCTCCACCGACTGGATCGACAAACAGATCAAGCTGAAGCGCAAGCACTCCTCCGCACTCACGAAACTCAAGCCGGACATCATCGAGCGCCAGAAGATCATCATCGAGCTCGAGAAGGCGCTGCACCTGCCAATTCATGACGTCAAGGAGATCAACCGCGAAGTGGCGGTGGGTGAAGCGCAAGCGCGGCGCGCGAAGAAGGAGATGGTCGAGGCCAACCTGCGCCTCGTGATCTCGATCGCCAAGAAGTACACGAACCGTGGCCTGCAGTTTCTGGATCTCATCCAGGAAGGCAACATCGGCCTGATGAAAGCGGTCGACAAGTTCGAGTACCGGCGCGGCTACAAGTTCTCGACCTACGCGACCTGGTGGATCCGCCAGGCCATCACGCGCTCGATCGCCGATCAGGCGCGCACGATCCGTATTCCGGTGCACATGATCGAGACGATCAACAAGCTGAACCGAATCTCGCGACAGATGCTGCAGGAGATGGGCCGCGAAGCGACCCCCGAGGAACTCGCGGTGCGCATGGAGATGCCCGAGGACAAGGTCCGCAAGGTCCTCAAGATCGCCAAGGAACCGATCTCGATGGAAACGCCGATCGGTGACGACGAGGATTCGCACCTTGGCGACTTCATCGAGGACACTTCGGTGCAATCACCCGTGGACTCGGCCACCATGGAGAGCCTGCGCGAAACCACGCACTCGGTTCTTGCGCAACTGACACCACGGGAAGCGAAGGTGCTGCGGATGCGCTTTGGCATCGACCTCAATACGGATCACACGCTTGAGGAAGTCGGCAAGCAGTTCGACGTGACCCGCGAGCGCATTCGCCAGATCGAAGCGAAGGCACTGAGAAAGCTCAGGCATCCGAGTCGCTCGGAGCAGCTGCGCAGCTTCTTGATGGAAGAGTGATCGAACGGCTCGGGACGCCCGCTGCGTCCCGGGCATCTTCGATAGTCACGCTAACAAGCGCAACGCGGTGAAGGCCACAAGGCCCGCACCCATCGACCAAAGCATCACGCGCGTGCGCCACATCACCGCGGCGGCGATCAGCGCGGCGCACCATTGGTGATTGCCCGGGCCAAGATCCACGCCGTTGGCGCCCACGACCAGTGCAGGCACCGCGATCGCGCCCAAGGCGGCGGCGGCCGCATATCTCAGCGCACGCTCGACGATCGGCGGCAAGCGCAACGTTTCGCTCACGAACAAGAAACTACAGCGCGACACAACGCCGCTGATACCGATCCCAACGATCACCACCCACAACTTCGTCGACGGCGTCATGATGGATTGCCCCGGACGACCTGATCGGTGCGTGGCTCGACCAGCACCGCAGAGGCCACGCCCGCCACGATGGCAACGACCAGTCCGGTCTTGAGCGGCCAGTGGCGACACCCTACGCCGAGCACGCTCGCCACCAGCCCACCCACGAGCGGCGCACGCCCAACGGCCCACATCGGCACCAACAAGGCCACCAGCGCCAAGGTGCCGACAAAACTGATCCCCCAGTCCTCGGGAATACGGTTGGCGGCCACAATCCCCATCAACGAACCCACATGCCAGGTGACATAGACACCCACAGCGAGCCCCAAGAAATAAGCGCCGCGTAGCGGCGAGGCATGCCAGTGCCGCTCGTGCCTCATGTACAGCACGAAGGCGAGATCGGACAGCAGGTAACCGATGCAAAGTCGCGGCCAGAACGGCTGCGACCGAAAGGATGGCCGAATGGCGGCGCTGTAGATCACGAATCGGAGATTGACCATCCAAGCCGTCAGAATCGACACCAGCACCGGCGCACCCGCAAGCATCAGCGGCAAGGCGGCAAGCTGAGCCGCCCCCGCGTAACCGATCAGCGACAAGCCCACGGCCTGCGTCGTCGTCAGCGCCGATTTTGCCATCGCGACGCCCGTCACCAGACCCCACCCCGCCATGGCCGGCGCCGCCGGCAGCATGTCGCTGAGGCCCTGCCGGAAAGTGATCCAGCAAGCCTCGTCGGTAGGATGCGGCGCTTCGCTCAATGACACGGGACCAAACCCTCCGGGAGCCGCTCGGCTGAACGGGCGGCAGAGGCTAACACGGCGCATCCGTGATTCGCGCCAGTCCTGCGCTTGCGCGAGCGCTTATCGCGGCGCAGGCGGTGGCGGGCCCTCATCCGGTAGTTCGAGCTCAGACGGCGTTGCTCGTCGATACACCGAACGAACCGTCACCGACTTGAGGCCACGCGCCTTGAACTCGACCTGCAGCACCAACTGATCACCCGACGAGTGCCGAAAATCCTCGACCACGTGGAGACGGGCGCCATCGTCACTCTGTACCTCAAAAGCCTGACCGCTCCACCCGGCTCTGACGCGGCGTGACCCATAGCGATCCACCAGACTGAAGGGGGTTTCATCGCCCGGCACGAACTCACGCCGCCGTGCATCCGCAGCAACGATCAACCGCCCATCGTGCGCCGAGATATCGACTCGCTTGGCCGGCATCGCAAAGGCCGAAATGAAATCCCGCGGCGTCACCTTGCCCCAGGACGGGGCGACATCCGCTGGCGCACCTGCCGTCGTGTCGTTGGAACGGCCACCTCCACGGCGACCACCCCCCTGTCGACCCGTGTCGGACGAGGGTGACACAGCAGCCGGATCCACCACGGGCAAAGACTGCGACTTGCGGGGTACCGGCAATGCCTTCGTGATCAGGGCACGGGCATCATCACTCGCGGCAGGATCAAGCACCCACCGGCCCGCGATATCGGTTGCGGGGGAAGGTTGGGGCGCCAAGTGGGACGCGACGCAACCCGCGATCCCCATGACACACAGCATTCCGACGATCGGCGCCAGTCCGTATCGGGCCTGGCGCATCCTGCCAACACTCACTTGACGCTGTATCCCCGGCCTTCGAGACAGGCAGACATCGCTCGCAGGTAATCGTCGCGCTTGCGCTCGGTGACTCCAGGCGAGCCCTGACTCGGATCAAAGCCCGTCTGATCCGCCGCCCATCGATGACATTCGTAGCGATCGGTACCCTGCTGCTCAGCGCTTTGGCCGGTCTTCGGATACATGAAAAGGTCGAGCCCCAACGTCGCCGCACCGGGTGCTGGCGCATTGGGTGGCAACCCGTCCGGCGGCGGTGGCGGCGGCGCGATCCCATTCGGAAAGTAGAGCGGATCCACACCCCACCAGTAGGCCGAGCAACTGGACCCGGCCCAACCCCATCCCCAGCCCCAGCCACACGGACCCCACCAACCGGGACCCACGCCCCAATAGAAATATCCGCCCCGATACGGTCGATGGCCAAAGTGCCCATGATCTCTTGGGGCCGCGTGTGACGAACCGTGCGGCGATGCATGGGATGAGCTCGCCGCGTGGGGCGCGGCACCCGCCTGCGCGATCCCGATGCCCAGACACCACACCAGCACCGCCAGCACACTCAATCGATTCAAGCGTCCCATCCAGATATCTCCCGACTCACTTTACCGTGTAGCCGCGCCCCTCGAGACAGGCACTGATCGCCCGACGATAGGACAACGCGCGCTCATGGACGGCGCCGTTCGCCGCTGCGGCCTGCGCCTCCGCTCGATCCATGGCGGCACGATTGGCTTCTTCCCTCGAGGAATCCGCCACCGCACCAATCGTCGCACCCGCGACCGCACCGACCAATGCCCCAGAGCCCGCATGCCAAGGGTTTGAGACCGAGGCGCCCACCAAGGCGCCGATCACGCCACCGGCAAGCACCGATGACCCCGGCGGCGGCCCTCCCGGAACCACATGCACGCGGTACTGTGGTGCGATACCCGGCCGACTCGGGTCAAACCCGGTCTGCTGGACCGCCCAGTTGTGACACTCGTAGCGATCCCGATCCAACTGCTCCGGTGTCTGCCCTCTGGCGGGGTAAATCACCACATCGGCCGTTTGGGCCGGTGACGGCATGGGTGCAGGGCGAGCCACGGGACGAGGCGGCGGATTGGCCGCGCACGCCGCCAGAACGGTCACCGCGGCAACGGTAGAAAAACGAACCAACGAACGCATAACCCTCTCCAGAAATCAGCCGATCGCTAACAGTGTAAACGCATCAGACCTCCGTTGGCTGACCGACCGGTCTTTCGCCGCGGGACGTCTAACCGAGCGAGTTGCTCAGACTACACTTGGAACCGCGAACGGCATGAGTAGTTCCCACAAGAGCGCACGGGTTGCGCTTACGCACTGGCGCGTACAGGACATCGCGCTAGCCGCCCCGACACGCCGGCCAGCGCACGCCGGTCAGCCAGCCTAGAATCACCTCCCGTTCCGCTACCCTACCGTCAGGATTTCCACATGGCCGACACCGCCTCGGATCGACCGAAGGCCCGCTCGCTGGCACCGTTGACAGCCCTCGGCCCGTTCGTGCGCCCCTACCGCCTGCGCGTGACATTGGCGCTCGGCGCCCTCGTGGTCGCCTCCGCCGCCCTACTCGCCCTGCCTGTAGCGCTGCGACAGTTGATTGACCATGGTCTCGCGGCCAACAGCGCGGACACGATCAACCGCTACTTCTGGGGCTTTCTGGCCGCCGCGGTCGCCTTCGGAGGCTTTGCGGCATTGCGCTTTTATCATGTCACTTGGGTGGGGGAGCGCATCGTCGCGGACATGCGGACCGCCGTGTACCAGCGCGTCATCCGGATGGATCCCACGTTCTTCGAAGTCACGCGCACCGGCGAAGTCCTCTCTCGACTGACCACAGATACCACCCTGGTCCAGTCGATCGCCGGCTCCTCGCTCTCCATCGCCCTCCGATCTGCCCTCGGCATGATCGGTGCGCTGGTGATGCTCGGACTCACCAGTCCGAAACTGACGATCGCACTCGCGGTGATGCTGCCGCTGGTGATCGTGCCCCTCATCGTGGTTGGTCGACGCGTCCGTGCCTTGTCGCGCGCTTCACAGGATCGCATTGCCGATGCCAGCGCGCTTGCCGGCGAAACCCTGAACGCCATCCTGACCGTACAGGCGTACACGCTAGAGGACCTACAGGGGAAACGGTTCCAGGATGCGGTGGAGGAGAGTTTTGTCACCGGGATCGTTCGAACCCGTGTTCGGGCACTCCTCACCGCCTTGGGAACCACGTTGGTCTTCGGTGCCATGACCGGCGTCTTGTGGCTCGGCGCCCATGAAGTGCTCGCCGGGCGCATGACCGGCGGTGAGTTGGGCCAGTTCCTGCTGTATGCGGTCTATGTCGGCACGTCGGCAGCCGCCTTGTCGGAAACCTTTGGCGAAGTACAACGCGGTGCCGGCGCAATGGAACGGCTCACCGAACTTCTGGCAGCACAGCCGGCGATCGAGGCGCCATTACATCCAGAAACGCTACCTGCCCGCGCGCGTGGCGCGATCACCCTCGACGATGTCTCGTTCCACTACCCGTCACGCCCCGACAGTGCGGCACTATCACAGGTGTCGCTGCATATCGCGCCCGGCGAAACCGTGGCGCTGGTCGGACCCTCCGGAGCCGGAAAGACCACGCTGTTTCAGTTGTTGCTTCGCTTCTACGATCCGGCGAGTGGTCGCGTTTCCATCGATGGCATCGATATCTCGAAGCTTGCTCCGTCGGCGCTTCGTCACGAGATCGGCCTCGTCCCACAAGACACCGTACTCTTTGGCGCGTCTGCGCGCGAAAACATCGGCTACGGTCGACCCGGCGCAAGCAACGACGACATCCTGCAAGCGGCCCGCGCAGCGGCCGCGGACTCATTCATCAGGGAATTGCCACAGGGCTACGACACCTTTTTGGGCGAACGGGGGCTCAGACTCTCCGGCGGTCAGCGCCAAAGACTCGCGATTGCCCGTGCAGTACTCAAGGATCCGCCGATCCTCCTGCTCGATGAGGCCACGAGTGCGCTTGATGCGGAAAGCGAGCGCCTAGTCCAAGAAGCACTCGAACGCCTGATGCTCGGCAGAACAACCGTGATCATCGCGCATCGCTTGGCGACCGTGCAGAAGGCCGATCGCATCATCGTGATGGATGCCGGCCGCATCATCGGCGAAGGCACACACGATGAACTGATCCAAAACAACCCGCTGTACGCTCGTCTGGCGGCGCTCCAGTTTCAGACTCCCGGGTCGGGCGGATGATCGGCGACCGCCAAGCGACGGGCTTGCCGCACGCGCCTCGATGCGAGGCTCAGCGCAACAGCGAAAGCCAATCGCGGGACCGATCGCCGTAGACCACAAAGTGGGGATTGAGCAGACTGTCCTTATGGTTGTAGGCAAGCCGCTCGCCATCCAGCGTGCGCACCTCGCCCCCTGCCGCCTCGACGACCGCCTGCGCCGCCGCGGTATCCCACTCCGATGTGAGACCGAGCCGCGGGTAGACATCGGCCGATCCCTCGGCGATCAGGCAAAACTTGAGAGAGCTTCCCATCGACAGAAGGTCATGCGCACCGACGCGCGACAAGAACCCATCCAGAGAACTGCCCGCGTGCGATCGGCTGCCGACGATACGGATCGGGTGATGACTCGCCGCGCTCACGCCGATCGGCTTACACTCGGCAGATCCCGAGCGACGACACGCGCCGGCGCCCGGCACACCCCAATAGGTGGTCTCCGTCACCGGCACATGCACCACACCCAGTCGCGGGCGTCCATCCGTCACCAGGGCAATGTTGACCGTGAACTGCCCATTGCGAGACAGAAACTCCTTGGTGCCATCCAACGGATCCACCAGCCAATAACTACGCCATCGTCGGCGTAGGTCGAAGGCGATATCGCTCGACTCCTCCGACAGAACCGGCAGCTCCGGCGTCAGCATCGCGAGTCGCTGAACGATCAGCCGATGAGCCGCAAGATCGGCTGCGGTCAGCGGAGAGTCATCCGCCTTGACGGTCGCGTCGATCGCACCGCTGTTGTAGATCTCGAGAATACGCTCACCCGCCTCCCGCGCGATATCACATACCCTCGGAACCCAGGCCTCGAGCGTCGCGACCTCCTCCACCGCCCCGTCACGCCGAAAGACGCCATCGGTCACGGTGGCACCAGAAATCCACCGGCCCGGAGATACTCGATGACACGATCCGCCGCAGCGTCAGCGGCAACCGAGTCGGTGTGGAGATGTATCTCCGGATGCTCCGGGGCCTCATATGGCGAGTCGATACCTGTGAAGTTCTTGAGCTCGCCGCGACGGGCTTTCTTGTAAAGCCCCTTGATGTCGCGACGTTCCGCCTCCGCCAGGGAAGCGTCGACAAACACCTCGATGAATTCACCCTCCGGCATCAAGGCGCGTGCCGAGCGTCGTTCCGCCCGAAACGGCGAGATGAAGGACACCAGGACGAGCAGACCGGCATCCGCCATCAGCCGCGCAACCTCAGCGACACGCCGGATGTTTTCAACGCGATCTTGGTCCGTGAACCCAAGGTCACGGTTGAGTCCATGACGCACGTTGTCACCATCCAGTAGATACGTATGACGGCCGAGCGCCGAAAGCTTTCGCTCGACGATATTGGCGATGGTGCTCTTACCGGCCCCCGAAAGGCCGGTGAACCAGAGCACTGCTGGACGCTGCGCGTTCAACCGTGAACGCAAGGCTTTGTTCACATCGAGCGCCTGCCAGTGCACGTTCTGCGAGCGACGCAACTCGAAGTGCAACAGCCCCGCGCCGACCGTGTGGTGGGTCAGCCGATCAATGAATACCAGCCCACCGAGCTCCCGACTCACCTCATAAGGCTCGAACGCGATCGGCCTATCCAGCAACAACTCGCACACACCGATGTCATTGAGCTCAAGCCGCTCCGCTGGCAACTCCTCGAGCGTGTTAACGTTGATCTTGTGGCGAATGGGCGAGACCGTGGCGGTCACCGTTTGGGTGCCGATCTTCATCAAATAAGAGCGCCCCTGCAGCAGCGCATCTTCATGCATCCATATAATCGTCGCCCGAAATTGATCGGCAACGATTGGCGGGTCTTCGGCAGCAACGATCACATCGCCCCGGCTGATGTCCGCCTCGTCGGCAAGCGTCAGCGTCACGGACTGGCCGGCGATTGCCGAGGCGAGATCCCCGTTCGCCGTGACGATACGACCCACCGTGGTCACGCGACCCGACGGCAATAGCCGAACCGCATCGCCAGGCGCGACCTCACCGCTCACAATCTGACCGGCAAACCCACGGAAATCCAAGGACGGTCGGTTGACCCACTGCACCGGCATGCGAAACGGCCGCGCACTCGAGCGATCAGCGAGCTCGACCGTCTCAAGACATTGCATCAATGTAGGTCCGCGGTACCACGGCATGCGAAGCCCCGCGTCGATGACGTTATCGCCGTGCACAGCCGACACCGGAATCGCGGTGACCGAGGCAATCCCGAGCGCCTGCGCGAAGGCCAGGAAATCGCTGACAATGCTCTGGTAGGTGCCCTCGGCATAATCCACAAGATCCATTTTGTTGATGGCGAGCACGATCTGCCGCACACCGAGCAGGGCCACCAGGTACGCGTGTCGACGGGTCTGGGTCAGCAGCCCCTTGCGCGCATCAATCAGGAGCACCGCAAGGTCGGCGCTTGAGGCCGCCGTGACCATATTGCGAGTGTACTGCTCGTGCCCCGGTGTGTCGGCGACAATGAACTTGCGGCGCTCCGTCGAAAAATAGCGGTAGGCCACGTCGATGGTGATGCCCTGCTCGCGCTCGGCGGCCAAGCCGTCCACCAACAGGGCGAAGTCGACCTCTTGGCCGCGCGTACCCATGCGCCGCGAATCAGCCTCCAGCGTCGCCATCTGATCCTCGAAGATCATCTGCGATTCATAGAGCAGCCGACCAATCAGGGTCGACTTGCCGTCATCGACCGAACCACAGGTGATGAAGCGAAGCAGACTTTTCTGCTGGTGCGCCTGTAAATACGCTTCGATGTCCTGTTCGATGAGCTCCGATCGATGCGCCATCAGAAGTAACCTTCCTGCTTCTTCTTCTCCATCGACGCCGAAGCATCGTGGTCGATCACTCGACCCTGTCGTTCCGAGGTCCGAGTCAGGAGCATTTCGCGGATGATTTTTGGCAGCGTGTCCGCGACGCTCTCGATCGCCCCGGTGAGTGGGTAGCAACCGAGCGTACGAAAGCGGACTTGCCGAAGCTGCGGTTGCTCACCGGGCCTAAGCGGCATGCGCTCATCATCCACCATGATTAATGTGCCATCACGCTCCACCACGGGACGGGGGGCTGCAAAGTAGAGCGGCACGATCGGAATGTTCTCGAGATAGATGTACTGCCAAACATCAAGTTCGGTCCAGTTCGAGAGCGGAAACACTCGTATCGATTCACCGGGGTTCTTCCGGCTGTTGTACAGCGCCCAAAGCTCCGGACGCTGGTTCTTCGGATCCCAGCGGTGCTGCGCGGACCGGAACGAGAACACCCGCTCCTTGGCGCGGCTTTTCTCCTCGTCGCGCCTCGCACCACCAAAGGCCGCATCGAACTGGTACTTATCGAGTGCTTGCCGGAGCGCCTGGGTCTTCATCACATCCGTGTGTACTTGTGAGCCGTGCGTGAACGGACCAATGCCCTGAGCAAGGCCTTCGGGATTGGTGTGCACCAGCAACTCCATGCCGGACTCACGCACGATGGCATCGCGAAATGCGTACATCTCGCGAAACTTCCAAGTGGTATCCACGTGCAGCAGCGGAAATGGCGGGAGCGCCGGAAAGAAAGCTTTGCGCGCCAGATGCAGCATGACGGCGCTGTCCTTGCCCACCGAGTAGAGCATCACCGGCCGCGCGCACTCGGCCACCACCTCGCGAAGAATGTGAATACTCTCCGCTTCGAGGCGCTCAAGATGCGTCAGGACACCGGTACTCGCGACTCGCAACGAGCTACCCCGCACATCCGTCATAAGCTCACTCCGCGCCAGCGAATGCGGCGGCTGCCCCACAGCGGAGCCAAACAACAGGCGACACCGACGGGCGCGTTACCGACCATCAAGTCATTTCAACACAGTATTTGCACGCCCATCAACATTCGGGACGTGTCGAGCGGCTGGCAAGCCGCACGGACGGATCTCGAAACAAACCCCAGGCGACTGTTGCCAAAGCCCACTGGCGGTGTCCGCCTATGCCGGCGATCCCGAAGTCAGTGGCCGGGTATTTCGGGGGGGTTGGTTCTACCCTGGAGATCGCGGATCGATAGATGCGGCGGGCTATCTCAAACTGGCAGGTCGCGCCGATCACGTGCTGAACGTGGACGGCGAGAAGGTGGACCCGACGCTGATCGAAAGCGTTCTGGATAGCTACCCCGGCATCACCGAGTCCGCCGTGCTCGCACTGCCAATCGGTGAATCAGGCCGGCGTATCCTGATCGCGGCGATCCTGAGCTCCGGCGCGATCGATGGGGCGGCAGTACAGCGCCATTGTGCGCAGCGTCTCGACAGTAGTTGTGTG
>Ga0164297_10001878_pt1 | contig 21505 bp, 22 predicted proteins | sample GEODES058metaG_FD_113539 | JGI IMG/M metagenome (GOLD analysis project Ga0164297, IMG submission 113539) | Dystrophic lake water microbial communities from Trout Bog Lake, Wisconsin, USA - GEODES058 metaG | ecosystem: Environmental > Aquatic > Freshwater > Lake | place: USA: Trout Bog Lake... | reverse complement strand
CGCAACGGGCTTCGGCAAAATCCCAAACTTTAGATACGAGCTATAAGGATTGCCTATGATGTCAGATAGCTACAAATCCATAGCCGATAGAATGCTGGAAGAGACTATTATTAAAATCGATGGTGCCTATGCCGAAGCGACTATCAGAGCCTATAGAGTCGACTTCCAAGATTTTATTAATTACTGTGATAAGTACAATCTAGAATCACTTCCTGCCCAGCCATTGGTTATCGCGAACTATATTCAGCAGTTAGTAAGTGATGGCAGGACCTCAGCTAGCATACGGCGCGTGATTGCAGGCATCACGACAATTCATAAACTAAACAGATTTCAGGACCCCACGAAAGATACAGACGTTATCCTTGAAATGCGCAGAATGCACAGAAAACTGGGGCGCTATTCAAAACAAGCTGCTGGGATTACTGCTGATATATTAGAAAAGCTACTTCAAGCAACGGAAGCAGGTAATCGGGGCGCTAGAGACCGCGCCCTCTTATTAATTGCCTACGATACGTTGTGCCGTAGAAGTGAGCTTGTCTCTCTTCGCATTGAAGATATCAAAGTGACGATAGTTGATGGTATTGAGAAAGTGAGTATCTTACTCAGAAGAAGTAAAACGGACCAAGATGCAACGGGTAAAAGATTACACATCAGCGCAAGAGCACAAGTAGCTCTGAAGGAGTGGTTAGACCGTTTAAAAAATCCAGAAGCTGGAAAATTATTTAAAGGTATTAATCGTGCGCAACGTATCTGTGGTCAAGGACTATGTTGTGGACAAGTCAACCGTATCTATAAGCGTTTAGCCCGTCGGGCTCAACTAGGACCTGAGTTAATCGAGCACATCAGTGGTCACTCCATGCGGGTGGGGCATGCTCAAGATTTAGTGATTTCGGGCGCAAGCATGCCGCAAATAATGAGTAAAGGTAGATGGTCAAAAACCGATACTGTCATGCGATATGTAGAACATATTGATTTTTAAAATCGAAATTTTATCTATCTTTAGATACTTTTCTTAGCAAGGTAATTCAGCTGACGTTTCCAGTACGACCAGTACATCCCCCTAAAGTTGCTGAAGACCTGAATGCCAATGCATATGACTTACTCAATTCCACCTTAAAGAGAATTGAAGGGGCTTACGCACCGGCAACGATTCGGGCATATAAAGTCGACGTCACCGACCTAATTAAATTTTGTGATCAAGAACATCAAATAGGCTTACCTGCTAGTCCACAGTCGGTAGTAAATTTTATTATTCAGTTAACCAACGATGGAAGAACATCTGCAAGTATTCAAAGAGCCATTGCTGGAATTGCATCGATCCATAAACTGAATCGTTTTATAGATCCCACAAAAGATCCTGATGTCGTATTAGAGATGAGACGCATGCATCGAACCATTGGTCGCGCATCAAAACAAGCGCAAGGAATTACCTCAGAAATTTTAAAAAAGCTATTAGCATCAACGGAAGCAGGTAACCGCGGAGCAAGAGACCGCGCGCTCTTACTTATTGCCTACGATACGCTTTGCCGTCGAAGTGAATTAGTTGTGTAGTACCCCCAGTTAAGTAGACAATCCTCGAGGAGAAAATTCTGCTTGTTGTCGATATTGTATAGGTGACAACTTCCCTAGTGCTGCATGAGGACGATCCTCGTTATAAATTTTGATCCATTGCTCAGTGATGTCTTTGACTTGGTTGAGATTTTCAAACAAATGCGCGCTCAGAACTTCATGACGATAGGTACGATTAAATCGTTCTATAAACGCGTTTTGCTGAGGCTTTCCTGGTTGGATAAACTTCAGTTCAATACCTTTCGATTCGCACCATCCCATAAAGACTGCGGACCTTAGTTCACTTCCGTTATCTAAACGAATGGCTTTGGGGAGTCCATAAATCTCTTCTAATTGTTCAAGCGTTCGGACAACGCGAGCTGCCGGCAAACTCAGATCAATCTCGATTGCTAATACTTCTCGGTTAGATTCATCTATAACATTCAAAGTTCTAAAGGCTCTACCGTAATACAAAGTGTCATACATAAAATCTAGCGCCCAAATGGTATTGGCTTCGTTAGGTGCAATAAGAGGTTGCTTGATGATCTTAGGTAGCCTCTTTTTCGTTCTTCTGGGTAAGTTCAAGCCCATTTCCTTATAAACACGCCATACACGTTTATGATTCCAAGTAGCACCTTGATTACGAAGGTAGACAAAACATAGTCCAAAACCCCAACGGCCATTTTTACCAACTACTTCATTTAAGCAGTCGATGATCGGCTGATCCTTCTCGTGGCTCATTTGAGGACGTTTGTAAAACGTGGCACGCGACAGACCAACAGCCGAGCATGCCACACGAAAGAGTAAGCCTTCTTCGCCAACCAAGTAATCTGCAGCTTCTCGTTTACTCGTTGGCGTTAAAGCTTTTTTTCGATTAAGTTCTTGAGCGCTCGGTTATCTCTAGAAAGTTCAGCAACCATCGTTTTATATTCAGATAACTGTTGCTCTAAATCTTTCATCCGCTTCAACTCAGAGGCCTCTAGACCACTGTATTTTGAGCGCCACTTATAAAAGGTGCCTTGACTGATCCCATGTGTTCTTAAAATATCTGCAATCGGAATGCCGCCTTCAGACTCTTTCAAGATACTAACTATTTGGCTTTCGCTAAACCTAGATTTCTTCATACAACCTCCTGTTATTAATATGCCATAAATAACAGAAAATTCAACTTTTAAATGGTTTACTTTTTAGGGGGTACTACAAATCATCCTCACAAGGGATTAAAACTTAAACCTTAGAAAGAATTTATTTGCAGGCACTAAGACAATTTATAGGTACAAATCCTCCTTGATAATAATACTTCTACTAGGAGTTTAAAAATAAACCGTTTGTTTACCTAGGTTTACCGACATAATTCAGAAAAATCACTAAGTCAATTAATCTAAGTTTGGTAGCCATTTGGATTCATTTGTTGCCATAGCAATAAGTCCCTAATCATTTCATACTGACTTCGCGTAGCCTTCCATCCTAATTCTCGTTGTGCTTTTGAAGGATCAGCATAACATATCGGAATATCTCCAGGCCTTCGAGATGTTATTCTGTAAGGTATAGATATTCCACTTACATCCTCAAAACACTTAATCATATCAAGGACACTGTACCCCACTCCGCTACCAAGATTCCAAATGTTAACACCTGAAAGTCTTTGTAATGCTTTAAGGGCAAATAAATGCCCTTCAACCAAATCCATCACATGAATATAATCTCTAATACCTGTGCCATCAAAGGTAAGATAGTCGTTGCCAAATATTTTAAGTTCTGGCAATTTTCTAACAGCTACCTGAGCAATATAGGGCAACAGGTTATTGGGGATTCCTTTTGGATCCTCTCCAATCAGACCGCTTTCATGAGCGCCAACTGGATTAAAGTATCTTAAAATTGCTATTCGCCAACGTGAGTCAGACCTCGCTAGGTCGCAGAGTATATCTTCAATCATTAGTTTAGTTCGACCATAAGGGTTAGTTGGTCTAAGATTACAACTTTCAGAGATAGGCATTTGCTCTGGCTCACCATATACTGTTGCAGATGAACTAAATACCAAAGTAGATACTCCAGCATTTGCCATTGCTTGAAATAGCAATAAACTTCCATTAACATTATTCTGATAATAATTTAAGGGTTGGGCAACACTTTCTCCAATTGCCTTAAGACCTGCAAAATGCAAGACAGCATCAAATGAATATAGGGAAAACAATTTACTCAGCAAAGTCGAATCTGTTATGTCGCCTTCAAAAAAAATAGGCCTTCGTCCAGTAATTTTGTTAATTTGATCTAGCGACCTTGATGAACTGTTAGATAAGTTATCTAACACCACAATATCGTAGCCTGCTAACAAGAGTGCCAAAGCAGCATGTGAACCAATATAACCGGTACCACCTGTTATTAGAATTTTCATCAAACCTACTCCGAAAAATAAAGTGTTTTATCGCTATGTTTTTCGATAAATTCATAACAAATGGTTTGCTCAAGAGCTTTTTCGAGAGGGACAGGAGATATAAAACCGGTTTTTTCGATAGAAGTGCTATAAACGGAGTTGGCGCAGAATTTCTTTATACGAATTGAACTTATCATAAAAGGTCTTCTTAATATAATTGAAAAAAAATCAAATATTCTACCTATTAACAACCCCAAGAAAAATGGGAGTCTAAATCGGGTCTTTTCTGAATGACCTAATATATTTTTTACATAATCTATAAGCTGGTTCATAGTCAAATCTGGTTTGTCGGCAAAGTTGTATACGTAAACCCCGGGCTTAAAATCTATAGCATACTCAATAAATGCAGCAACGTTCTCTACATATGCTAATGACTTACGATTTTCACCGTGGCCGATCATAATGAACTTACCAGACGCAATTTGATGAAGTAAGTTATACACGTTACCACGATTCTGTTCGCCAAAAACAACTGTAGGTCTTAAGATAATCAAAGTGCGTTCATATGGCTCTTCAGATTGCCAATCCTTAAATAGTTTCTCTGCTTCAAACTTGGTGCGCCCGTACTCATTGATTGGAGATATTTTTCCTGATTCATCTATACCAATTTGGGCAAAACCATATACAGCAACTGTACTGGTGAAAATAATTTTTTTAACATTTTTTTCCCTTGCTACTGTACAAATATTTTTCGCACCTATAATGTTTACATCTTCGTAAAGTCTTAAAGGTACAACATCATCGCGATGTTCTGCGGCCAAGTTGATGACAATTGCACCATCTTGAATCGTCTCACGAAGTTGATTTATTAATCTGACATCTCCAATTTTTACTGAATCAGGAAAAGTAGCACTGGGTACCTTATCGATAATTCTAAACAATGTATGGTTATTTGAAAAAATACGTTTCAGAAAGCGTGTTCCGATGAATCCACTACCACCAATCACATTAATAATTTTTGTCATATTACTTATAAAGATTTACGAAGAAATTTATCATATATAAAACCTCTAAGGAGGGAAGGGAGAAGAAATATTGAAAAGCGAGCAAACCCAATAAATATTGCACCAAGAATAGATTGAAGGCCTTTGTTTACCAAAAATTTTTGGATCTCAAATTCAGAGAACGCATACCTAAGCCCACCTCTTCGCTTATACATTTCTGAACCAGCAGTTGCATAAACCAAAATTTCATCCAAATTAATTACCCTAGCACCACTTGAGAGGAAAGATGCCCACAAAGCATAATCTTCTTTTAGAAAAATATTGGGATATCCGCCCAATTTTTTAACGATTGAGGTTCTGTAAGCAACTGTCATATGATTAAATGGGTTTCGAATCTTTACATAACGACGTATTTCATGCTCTGAAGTTGGCACCTTTCTTATGGCTAATAATTTACCTGTCTTGTCTACTTCCTTAATTGCTCCACCTACTAAATCATAACCAGAATCTAAAGTATTAATTAGCTTCTCAAAGCGAAATGGAAGGTTATAGTCATCTGCATCTGCACGTATTATATATGGTGTGGTTACGTATTGAATTCCTGTATTCAAAGCATTAGAAAGTCCTTTGTTTACAGGAATCGAAACTATAAAAAAATCATCGCGATTTTTAAATGTCGAAATTACTTGAGATAATTCTTCACCTATTGGTCCGTCTTGCACTAGTATCACTTTGGTAGGTTTACATGAATTTTCATATATGCTTTTAAATGAATTACGAAGAAGTCTTGGATCATCTTTGTAATATACGGCTATAAGAACAGTAAATTCAGTTCGTAAATTCAACATGAATAATTTTTAATTGGACGTGAATTCATCAGGTTTTAAAGCAAAAACATTCAAAGATATCGGCTTGCCAAAAGGTTCATTTGCTAAAGAGTTATCAAAAACTCCTTCAATAAAATGTGAATCAGAACCATACTCTTTTATTGAAGAAAATCCTGCATTTGTGAGAAGTTCATTTAAATACGTAAAGTTAAATCCTGTCTTGTGAAAGTCATATTGATCCTTTTGACCACCATAGATAAGCGCTATCCATGGTTGATTCCCAGGTGTCAAGAAATGAGAGAGGTTTTCCTGATAAATTTTTGTAATTTTATCAAGATCAGGAACTGATATTCTGATCTCACCGCCAGGTTTTAAGACCTCATACCAACGTTTCAGAACTAGTGGAATATCTTTTGTTGTGAAATGTTCTAATACATGGCAAGAATAGATTTTCTCTACAGAACTTTCTTTTAAACCCGGAAGAGTTTGAATGTTCAGGACCAAATCAGTAGCACCTGTTTTTAACACATCCACATTGCACCAATTTTTGATGTGAATGTTCCCACATCCAAGGTGGAGTCGTTTTAAATCAACCCCATAATTAATTGCCTCAGTTAATGTAAATTTTTTACCTGCTCCAATGCCATATATAGATAAAAATTTTTTAATCTTAATTTTAGATATATTCATATGCAAGTCTGTATATTATCACAATGTATTGATAATTAATTTTATATGGTAATCCATCCGCGAGGTATTAAAGTTGGCGTCGGACGTCCATCTATAAACCATTTTTTAGGTACCACAACTATTTTTTCCTTACTAGGATTGAGCCAGGCCCCCCACCAACTAAAAGTACTATTGGCAATGATGTGATGATCAGCGAATGACATCAAGCGCATATCATTTACGCTACGAGATCCCGTATTATGAGAAACAACCTCTATTTCACCTAATTCTGGTTCAAGATAATTTTTAATCCATTCAGGTTCATCCGAAAATGCAAACAACCGAATTTTAGGGATTTTATCTCTTAAAATTCTTACAGCGGAAATATAATAAGATTTATCACATATCGAATGAATTTTTTTTCCTTTTATGTAATCCCCTCTACGAACATGAATGCTTGCGCAAATTTCTGAGGCCATTCGATTTCGAACAGACAAATCGAGATAATCCCAATCACCTGAAAAAGTAAAATCATCTCGAATTACGTTAGAAATATCATTAAAATATCTTTCAGATTGCCAATATCCCTGAATATATGCTGGAGCAACTATTTTCTCAACCCCAGGCCAGTAATCAAAATGAGGCTCAACATAACAGTTTTTATTTATTAGCCTCGACAAACTTTGATATCCAAGTAACCTTCTTAGTAGAGGGTTTTTTTTAAAACCCAGCAAAGAGGCCAAGTCTTCCTCGCTTGCTTCTGGAACATCAATATCAAATACTTTTGTTAATTCAAAACCGTTATGTAGTTTATACGTTTTAAATTGGTCTGTTGCAAGAAACAATTGCTGTTGGGTTTTTAAACTGATAGCACGCCCACAAGCATATTGAAACATCTGATTTCCAAGTCCACCGATAAGATTTGTTATGATCATTTTACATATTATATTTTTTTTTAATCGCAATTTCGATTGCATCAAGAAGGTTTTTGCGAGTATGTTTTTTTGTATAAGAAGATTCATACGCTTTCACGCCTTTTTCAGATATACATGTCCAATAATTTTCATTATTTACCAAATGTCGAATCGTATCTTGAAACTCATTTTTATAACGTGCAGTAATCCCCCCCCCCATAGTGGGAATTGCGCCGACAGCCTCAGAAACGAAAGGTGTTCCGTTAGCCATAGCTTCAATAAGCGTAACAGGTAAAGCCTCAGTTATTGAATTGCATAAGACAATAAGACTTGAAGCTATTTCTGTTGCAATGTCACATTCGTTATCTTGTATAAAAGAAACACGATTTTGCAATCCTAATTCTTCAACTCGAGCTAAACATTTACCAAAATACAACCCCTTGCGATGTCCAATAAATCGAAGATGTAAGTCATCTGGCAATCCCGCAAAAACATCAATTGAAAATAATTGATTTTTGACTCGAGAAAAATAACCGATTACAAGAACCTGACGCTTTCTTTTGTAGAAACTTGGCAAGGAATAATTAAAATTACTTACAGGATGATTAACTAGAAGGGAAATTGGCACCTTTAGTTTTTTAGCAAGCTCTCTATCATAAAATCGATTTGAATTTGAATTCATATCAAGAGTCGTCAAAAGAGATAGTTTAGATATGAGCTTAGGTAATTTAAAATTCTTATAATAAAGCCAAGCAATAGCTCTTAAATGATCAATAAATTTATCGGTATATGGATGTAACGATATCCCATGACTTATCATCGTAATGGGTATTCCCATCTTGTAAGAGATATCTATAGTTGATTCTGTTAATGCGGTTTGCCAACCCTCTACAATTATTAAATCTGGCTTAATTTGAAGGAAAATACACATTAACGAAGAGCAATCAACATATTTTGGAGAATATAAAGATCCGCTTCCTCGAGAAGCAATATAAAATCTGAAAGATACCGGTAAAACTTCATTAAGAACGGACTTATTAGATCCGATAATTGAAATGTCATAACCACATTCAGAAAGTATTTTTACATGCTCTGCTGCAATAAGACTTACTCCAGAGTGTTGATCGGATGGCCAAGATCTGGAAACTAGAGCTATTTTCAAATTTATATCCTAATCAAAGGTTTAAGGTAAAGTCTTACTATTACTATATTGTTAAAACCTAGCAAACTCTATTACTTAAAATTGTCTACGTTTTCGACAATCTAACAACTTGGCTAGAAAATCCATGAAATTTCTTCATACTTGTATTATTAGAAACTGGGAAGATTTTCAGTAAATCAATACACGTAAACGTTAATCAATAGTGGAAAAACGTAAAATCTTATTAGAGTCTTTATATCTAGGTACTTTAATTGCCTCTGCCGGGAGAATCCTTAGTATAAACGCTAACTTTTTACGGTAAAATAGGCATCAAAATAAAATGTCTGAAAAGGTTCATAAATATTGAATTTCATCTAAATTTGAATCAATTAGACTGATTAGTACCGCTATTTAATTTTTAATGTGCGCTAATTCTTAACCCAAATTTACAAGTTAAAAATCGTCGCCCTGACATCAGTATAGGGGGTAACAAAAAAGATTAGCCAGTCAATTATGACCATCAAAAAACTCGCATAAAATGCATATTTCTTTAAGTTCTGGTCACAAATAAAATTTATTAGAAGATAAGGGAAAACTAAACACACTAAACCAAGTCGCATTGGTAAAACGGGAATATTGATGACAATAAGCGCAAAAGCCATAGAATAAAATAATAAATTAAATACCCTAGACTCAAGTGAGGATTTGAAAGTAAATTTTCTAAGTGAAATGTCTCTTAAATAAAAAAATAATATTACATAGAAGCATCTAAACATTAGAATACTTCCAATGTTTCCATTATCTATTAAAAGAGAATCATTGATCTTTGATATAACCAAAAATTCAGGGGATATCGATACAATTGTATTTATTATGTCATATCCCAACCCAGAACTTCCAAAAAGGGAAATAAGAATTAAAAACATTATCAAGCTAATAGAGGTTTTGCCAGGAGATTTCAATATAGATGCCACAATAAGACTTATGCTAGCGTTGTGAAACAAAAGTCCAATTCCACCCACTGCAATTTTTCTGATCCCTGTTGAACAAATAAAAAAAAAGCATATATAAATAGAAATCATCTGCTTAATAAAAAGTGTGGAGTATAAAATAAAATTCAGATTAAAAACACAAAGAAGTACAATTCCGAATGTTGTAAACTCTTGTTCAATTAATAAAAAGAATAATATGAAATATAGAAACAATAATAAGGCTATAAAAATAGTGGGGGAGAATATTTTGTTAACAATAAAAAATAAAGCAGGTAAGCCAGGCTCTGTCACAGAGAAAAAAGCGAAGGGATCATTTGAAAGATAAGCCTCAAAATATCTTTGTAAGTCATCCAAATTATTGTCATCTTTTAAAAAGGTAAAGTCACGAAAAATTATAAAAATAGCTACCCAAAAAAATGATATGAAGACGAGTAACAAAAAATTATTAAGATTTTTATTAGATTTCAAGAAATGGTCTTTCAAAAGATGTTATGAAATACTAAAAAATGGAAATATAAAAATAGACTTATACTAACTTTAGTGTCGATTAGTCTCAAGATAGCGCAAAATACATACAAAACAAATTGCCTAAAGTGTCTATATAGTAATTTTGTATTCGATAATTCAATAAACTTTATGCCTGTTGACCCGCTTAGGCCGGAAATATTTGGAGCAAGAACCGTAAGATAATTTATTTTAGATACTATAAGATAATTATTCAACACATGTTCTAAGTATATGCCTGCGTTGTCATCTATTAAATTTTTGATATGCGGAGAAGTTAGTTCCCAGAAATCAGTGGCGACATAAAACACTCTTGAATCAATTGAGTAAGGCTTTAATCTCCCCCAAGCCGATGCTTTAAATCTCCCATATAAGCAAGTTAAAAATACTTTATGGTTCGTGACAATATATTTACTTGTTAATTTAACGAACCCTGGCATAAGAAAATTACGATATTTTGAAACAGCATAATCAATAATCTCTACCTCGCCCAGACCCTTTCCGTATCGTGCAACATTATGGTAATCATTATGAAATGAGCAGAAAAAAAAGTTGTGGTTATTCCCTTGAAATTCCTTGATTAAAGATTCATTAAGCTCAAAACTAGAACCATCACAAACAATAATTGTCTTAAAATAATTTATTCTAATCGCCCATCTAATGGTATCAAGTAATCCAGAAATACGCAGCTCTTTATCCTGCAACTTTGTAAATTCTGCAGAAGGAGTAATACAAGATGTTATGAGTAAATTATGCATATTTTTGCATTAGTGTATTCATAGAGAGTTCGTAGTGTTTATTAAAAAAATTATTTAACTTTATGTGATGTGACACAACTATAACTACAGCATTGGGCAAGTAGGCTTTTATGGCGTTAAAAACTTTTTCTTCACTTAAATTATCAAGTGCACCAGTACCTTCATCCAATATTAAAAGGTCCGGAAACTTGTGAAGTGCTCGACAAATGGCAATTCTTTGTTTTTGGCCTCCAGAAACATTTACGCCATTTTCGCCCACATGTTTATCCATAAAAATATTAGCTTCACTCGTGGAATTAGCTAATCCAACCAACAGTAAAAGCTTTGCTACTATGCTTCTAGCTTCAATTCCGCTACCAGAAAAACCTAATGTAATATTATTTAGCACAGTATCAGAAAACAAGAAAGCACCCTGTGTAACATACCCAACCTTACAATATTTTGAAATTAAAGTATCAGGTAATTTTTTTTCCCCATTAACTTCAATTTCCCCGTGTGATATATTTCGAAAACCTATAATACTATCAATTAAAGTTGTCTTTCCTGATCCAGATGATCCAGTTATAAGAGTCCAATCCCCAGAAAAAAGCTCAAGATTAATATTTTCTATTAAAATATTCTGTGTATTAATCTCTTGGATTTGAACTTTTTTTAAAGAAAGAAATTCGAGATTTTTTATATCTTTATCCGAAAAATTTCGACACATTTCAATTGTGAGCTCAGGCAATAATTTCTCATCTACAGAATGCTGAGAGTTTTTATTTGTGATTAAAAAATTTGATAAGGTATTTCTAAGAGAAATTAATTGATTTTTTGTAGCACGTATTGTGGTATTGGAGCTATACAAAGCATTTGCAAAAGGTACAATTCTTAAAAAAGCAATGCCAGCAGTTCCAAAAGTTGCAAACAATCCTCTTGGAGAAACATTTGGTTCAAAAAAAACAGAATAATAGGCAATCACAGCAAGGGTGATTAATATTAAAGACTCAATTAAATACTTTGGAATAGTTGCTAAAAGCTGGTTACTAGCTTGTGAATAACTGAGTTTTTTTGTTGAAGTATTAAAACTTTTTAAGATGAGATTCTCTATATTATTTACTCTAATTTCTTTAAAGCAACGATAGGTTTCTGCTACAGACTTTATGGTGTTTTCTGTTTCTACAGAAATACTTACACTATTGTTTTTTATTTTAAATTTTGTTGCTCGAATAAAAATAAAATAAATTGGACAGATTAAAATAATAACAAGCAACATGACATAGATATTAGTAAAAATTCCAGTAATTATCAAAATAATTACAAATATAAATGCATTTAAAAAAATCATAATTTGCATTATTACGTTAAAAGCAACGCTATCCACTCTATTTGAAATTGCAGCCATTACCTCAGAACTGTGAATTTTATTTATTGTTGATAGATTTATATTCAAAAGAGCCTTAAATAAAGAATTTTTTAATCTCTCGCCAAATTGAAATGTGAAGTTTAGGTATAGTTTTTGTGTGAAAACCCTTGCAATAAAAGATAAAATCGAGAGAAATATTGTTAGCCCTATGAAAATCAACTCAATGTGATCAATTTTCGTATTTAAATTAATGAATTTACTTACCAAAATATTGTGTTCAATGAATCTTGAAAATTGATTCGGGTCTGATAAAAGAATTACCATTGGATAGACCAAAATAATTGTAATTACATCAAGAAGAGAAGATAGAAACATTGCAAAAGAAGCTTTAATTGCAGAATATCTTTCTTTTTTTACCATCAAACTCCAAATAATGCCGCAAGACTCAATCAAAACTTTACTCCAAATGCACGAGCTAAAAGACCGTAAAAAATATAAATCAAACCTTTAATAAAATCAATTTTTAATACCGCTTTTAAATTCCACCTTTTAGAGAAACACAAGACAAGAGCATCATAAAAACTAATTTTTGAATAAGCTTTAAACCATCTTGCACACCATCCGGCAGGCCATAATCCTTCATTTGGAGTTGTGTCTGTCGACAAAAATTGAGCTATGATATTCATTTCTGCTTTCACCATTTTCTTAGCGTTTTTACTCATACTATTTGGCGAAAATCGATAGGAGGCAACTATATCTGGAATGCAAATTACCCTCCCAATTTTACTTATTTGTAGCCAAGCAGGCAAGTCTTCGATATAAGGGTCAAAGAATTCAACAGTAGAATAAGCATCAGTTTTAACAAGCGTAGAAACTGAAGAAATATACACCTCTCCTTGTAATAATTTAGTATACAGACTACCTTTTCCTCTATATTCTCCCTGCATGACCCCTAACTTATTATCATTAATATCTATGATATCTGTTTTTCCAACACAAAGTACAGCATCTGAATTGCTTTCTAAAATTGGTACCATTTTTTCCAATTTGTTAGGATAAAACTTATCATCGGAGGCTAATATGGTTAAATACTTACCTCTTGCTTTTGAGCGCAATTCTTTAAGGGTCGCAATAAGTCCAAGGTTGTTACGAGTATTTGCTTTTACTCTTGGATCACCAATATAGTTCAATAGTATTTGCCAAGTATTATCTGTGGACCCATCATCAATGAGAATAATCTCAAAGTTTTTATAGCTCTGATTTAAAGCACTTTTAATCGCTGTTTCAATATAAGGCTCATGGTTATAACAGGGCATAAGTATCGAAACTAATGGAGATGCATAATCAGACATTTTTAAAATAAATGAAATCCACTACTTAATAAATCATAAACTATTTCATCATTTAACTTTTTCTCAGTAACCCAAAGCCTAGGCGCAATCATAATCTTTTGCTCATAGCAATTTAGCCATGCAGCAAACCATCCGAAAACACTATTACATATAATTTGATGCTTACAATTTTTCATTAAATCTAAATCTTCTGAAGGGTCATTGTTTCTGACGAACACAAAATTTCCATTAAGGCAAGAAAAAGAGTTTTCTACCCATGATGGGTCATCTGAAAATACGAAAAAGACTGGTTCTTTAAGAGATTTAATACAGTAGTCTATTGCTTCTTTAAAAAAAATCATTCCTGTCAAATAATGATATCTAGCAGCTGACGGATTAGTAATAAAGTCTCCGCGACGAACGTGAATAGCAACTGATTCAGAAGTTAATATTCTATTCATTAAAAATCTTGAGCTAAAATTATGAATACCTTTAAGAGAGAATTCATTTAACAGTTTATGCCTAATTGATTCAATATGTTTCGCACCGAACCATTCGCCCTCTATATATATTGGAGCGCTCAATTTTTGAAGATCTCTTTCATCAATGCCTTTTACATAATGTGTGACTTTTAATAAATTATTTTTAAACCCAAATTTTCTTATTAAGAAAGTAAATTTATGGAGAAAAGTGTTTGATTTAAGTTGTCGAATAACATCTTGACTTGCAATGGAATATTCCGTACAAAATTTATTCAATTGAAACTCTCTTTTCGTATCTAAATCAACTTCGCTAGAAAACCAACTTAGGTCAAGCAGGAGCTCAGCGTTATATCTATCAGCTATAAGCTTACCAATTGAGTATTTGTGCATTTGGCTTGCTAAACCACCCATTATTTTTATAATTACATACATAATTTATAATAATTTTTATTCTAAAATTTTAATTATGTAAGCAGGATTTCCGCCAGCAAGCGCATCATCGGGAATGTCTTTTACAACAACTGACCCATTTGCAATAACTGCCCTTGACCCTATTTTGACTCCTTTTAAAATTTGTACATTACTACCGATAAATACATCGTCTTCTATTACTACTGGCTTGGCCCATTCAGGAAGAGATAATTTTCGGTTCTTAAGAGAAATGCCGTGAAAGTCACTATCAATAATTCCAACATTCACACCAATTAAGACATTATTTCCGATAGTTATATTAGTAAACTCAGCTATGGCGCTAAAGTTATTATTAATTAAAGTACCAGATCCTATTGAAATACTTGATCCAATATTTCTTGCCTCGATATGTGCGTATGTCGAAAGAAAGAGCGGGGAAGGAAAATATCCGATAAAAACATTATCTGCAATTTTTATTTTTCCATCACCACAAACAAGAAGTGGTTGTCTTAAATTGGGCTTTCCATATAAGATTGGTGTTGAAATCAATTTGTAAAAAACTATTCTTGGTGCCTGAATAATCCTCAGAAAAGTCCGAAAAATAAGACCTTTAATTTTTTTTGTTAAAGAAGGAGCAAACATTATCAATTACCAGCTGGCATTCCAACTCATTTATATGTGGCCCTATTGGGAGACTTAAAACCTCTGAATGCAACTTCTCACTAATAGACAATGCTCCGACAGGAATTTTCAAATCTTTGTAAGCTAATTGCAAATGTGGTGGGATGGGATAATGTAACATAGTTCCAATTCCATGACTATGAAGAAAATTTTGTAATTCGTCACGTTGTGAATACCTTATTACATATAGATGCCAAACATGATTACAATTTAAAGCCGTTTGTGGCAATATCAAATCATTTAATCCTGAGAGACCTTCAGAGTATTTGCTGGCTATGTGCGCACGATAAGAATTATCATTTTCGAGATGTCTAAGTTTTATACTTAAAAATTTGCTTTGTAGTTCGTCAAGGCGTGAATTGAAGCCTTTTATCAGATTATGATATTTCTTTTCCGAACCATAGTTCCGCAAAATCTTTAGATTCGCCGCAAGTTCTGAATCATCTGTGGTAATAGCCCCACCATCACCTAGTGCACCAAGATTTTTTCCAGGATAAAAACTAAAGGCGGCAGCATCACCCAGCCCACCCACTTTTTTCCCATGGTAAGTAGCACCATGAGCTTGAGCTGCATCCTCAAGAACTTTTAAATTATTACGTTTAGCAATGTCCATGATTGGCTCCATATCTGCAGATTGGCCATAAAGATGGACAGGAATGATTGCCTTGGTGCGCGATGTAATAGCACTCTCTATTAAAGTAGGGTCCAAGTTATATGAGTGAATATTCGGCTCCACAGGAATCGGAGTCGCACCTGTTTGGCTTACCGCTAACCAAGTAGCTATATATGTATTGGAGGGAACAATCACCTCATCCCCCTCTCCGATGCCCCATGCCCTTAAAACCAAATGTAGAGCATCAAGGCCATTTGCAACCCCAATACAATGCTTGACTCCGCAATAGTTGGCAAACTCATCTTCGAAACTCTCTACTTCTTTTCCTAAAATTAACCAGCCAGAGTCGAGTACACGTTCTAACGCTTCATGAAACTGTTCTTTATGTCTTAAATTAATAGACTTAAGATCTAAAAATGGAATCATATTAATTATTGTATGCTTTAATAAGTGAAATAAATTCGGAGTAATCTCGAATATAGTCAGCGGCTTCATAGGCTTCCGATGCCAAAACCAAAAGCACTGCATCTTCAGAGTATTTATATTGAACCCCCCATACCATGGGTGGAATGTGTAAACCTAAATTAGGCTTATCAAGTAAAACCTCTACTTTATTGGCCCCATCATCTAGTACAACACTTACTGAACCTTTCACACATATCAAATATTGATGAAGTTTTTTATGTGCATGCTCTCCTCGAACTTCCCTAGTAGGAACATCGAGAACCCAAAAACACCTTTTAGGCATGAATGGAATATGCCTATCATACTCAGCAACAGATAAACTGCCACGAATATCAGGAATAAAGGGAAGTATGTATAAAACAGAAGATCCAACCCCTAACGCCTTAGGGGACTCAGTCAAATCCGTTGCTGGCAAGTTGGGGTACATAGATTTTTTATTACTAGCACCAACATAGCCAGTAATCACCGCAGGATTTCCATAAACGATAGCATAGGGTGGGATATTACTTGTGACGACAGCTCCAGCACCAACCATAGCACCCTCACCAATGGTTAATCCTGGAAGAATTGTTGCATTGGCTCCAATACTGGCTCCATCACCGATTTTAGTTTTTAAAAATTTATTGGGATATTGCTTACTTCTTGGAAACGGGTCATTAGTAAAGGTTGCATTGGGGCCGATAAAAACTTGATCCCCAATGTAGGTACCATCCCATAATTGAACACCACTTTTAATGGTTACATCATCGCCAATAATCACATCATTTTCTATAAGCACCTGCGCACAAATATTGCAATTTTTTCCAATTGTTGCATTTGGGAAAATGACGCAATACTGCCAAACTCGAGTTCCAATTCCAATATTGGGAGACTGCACATCACTTAATGCATGAATTTGAGCCTTATCCATAAATTGTTTTTTCGATAGAATTTAAATAACTTAACTCGGATATTCACCGTATTATATTCATAGTTGTTACATTACCAATAATTTATTTACACAAGCTCTTGGGGCTATCTTCGCTCCCAACTTCCTCTTAGCCACCCGCAGTTCATTTTCCGCCGGCAGATCTAACCGAAATTGTAAGGCAACTCCAAAAAAGCGCCCTAAACGCATTGCTATACCCACCGAGATTGCACGCGCATCATTTAAGATTTTACCAACTCAATTCAGCGAATATCTTTACTCAATGTGAGCCCACGTAAACTAATGCACATAAGCTTCTTCAATAAAGCTTGAAGGCAATTGAGATTCGAGAGGTTTCGTACCTGAGTTTGCTAATTGTCTAAAATCTTCAATATTCATAACTGATATGGATGTTTTCTTGCATTTCTCACAACAAATTTCTAGGTTCTAATACTTGGCGTTATTATCAATCAAATGGCGTTTAGTGCGAATTTTTTGTTGAAATTACCTTAGTAGCCAATGGATGCCCCTAGTCAGCAAGTCACATTATTAAGGTTCAACCAAAACCTTGGTTCCATCACTTAAAAGTGGTCTTAATCGTCTAGTTGCAACGACTAAAATTCGTGTACACCGCTGACATTTTTACTTCTGAGACATGACGGAACAGATTTATTTGATGCATAAACTTGCTTACTAGGGATTTAAGCTTTACAAAGCTCAGTCAAAACTTCAATTTAGATCATTTCTGGTGAAGACCTTAACATGTTCCTCAATATTCATTATTTCAATGAATTACCACTAATCAAGCCCGCTAATTCCCGGCATTACGCTAATCATCCTACGCTACTGTCATTTGATGTACACGAATTCTGGGAGCAATCTTCGCCAGCATGTCTCGCTTGACCATTCGCATATCGTACTCGGATTGTAAGTTCATCCAAAAACGCGGCTCCATCGAAAAGAAGATGCCGAAGCGCAATGCTGTATCCGCGGAGATTGGACGTGTACCATGTACGATCTCACTAATGCGACTCGGTGAGACATCAATATCAGATGCAAGTTGACGTGCAGTAATGCCCATCGGCTTCATAAAATCTTCCAGCAAAATTTCACCGGGATGTATTTCGTCTAAAAGTTTTGTCATTCTTTAACTCCTAATGGTAGTCAACAATTTCTACTTGGTGGGCGCCGTCTTCTTTCCAAATAAAACACAGCCGCCACTGATCATTGATTCGGATACTGTACTGCCCCTTGCGATCACGCTTGAGTAACTCCAACTGGTTTCCGGGTGGCACGCGCAAACTTTGCAAATCAGTTGCCGCATGGAGCTGAAGTAATTTACGCCGCGCAACTCGCTCGATATTTTTAAATCGGCGTGAAGGATGACTGTTAAATAAGGCCGACGTCTCAAGACAGTTAAACGAAAAGATCATGAAGAATTATATTCCGTTAAATAGATTCTGTAAATTAGAATATTAACCCAATCAAGAAGTCTAATCCTTTCGGCTATGTACAATCCACCAAACCCACTAAGGCCTAGCATGAGGTTTCATGCAACAGCCCGAGTACAGCAAAAACTTCAATTCTCCTCCGTCTATCTGATGGACCCGCTACTTTAAGCGGCCACCCTAACTTCAGTATGACGCCCCAATACGATTGCCGCCGCTTCGATTTGCTCTAACTTTGGAGCATGGCGTAAATCTAATAAACGATCGACGTGTGGCATATGCCAACCCAAGCGTCTAGCTAAACTGACTTTTTAATTCCTTGATCAGTCATCGCCTGATAAACGCCTAATTTTGCGCACTCTCATGCGGTCGGGGATACTGTGAGTTCTCCCCGTTTCGCTTTACTAGGTAGTGGCAAAGACTTACGAGAATCAACATAAAAAGAGAGCCCCGTTTCTAAAGCATCGACGGCATTCCGTAATACTTCTTCTTTATCAGCACCAAAAGTAATCGCTTCTGGCACATCTCGAAAAGTCACGAGGATCGTATCACCATCTTTTTTTAATGTCACGGGATAATTCAACATATTCTTGATCGTATTACGATTCAAAGAGCGTAGAAATTTTGGCCAAGACCTCATCCATGACTGCCGATGAGACACTTTCCAGCTGACGACCACGGCGCGCGCTCATATCAAATGAAGCTGACTCAAGCTGTTTTTCAAAAGTCATCATTTCAAGGACTCACAAGCAATCACGCCCGCTAAGGCCTGATCTAGGGCATTATCCAATAACTCATATTGGATACCTAACGGTACTCCCAGAAAACAGTTTATCCTGATAACCTTATTCACCGTTCATCACCCTGAAAGATATTTATCATATTACTTGAATCAGAAATATGCTCACGATATTCCTGATAGGCAATCTTAAGTCCTTCTTCTAAAACCACAGCAGGTTTCCATCCCAAACGATTCAATCTTCCTGAATCCATCCATTTTCTAGGCGTACCATCTGGTTTGGTAGCATCAAATAGAATATTTCCTTGAAATGCCACTACATTTTGTATTGTTTTTGCTAATTCCAAAATTGTTATATCAGATCCAAAGCCCACATTAATATGACTTTGCATAGGTTCAGTTTGAAGCTCATACGTTGCTTTATCTAATTGCATTACAAAAATAGATGCTGCTGCCATATCGTCTACGTACAAGAACTCACGCCTTGGTGTTCCTGTTCCCCAAATCTTCACTTCCGAAGCGTTACTTACCTTTGCCTCATGAAATCTCCGAATCAATGCAGGTATCACATGGCTGTTCTCAGGGTGATAATTATCGCCTGGACCATACAAATTGGTAGGCATCACGGAGCGATAGTCCACTCCATGAGAAACGGCGTATTGACGGTTGTAACTTTCACACATTTTAATACCTGCGATTTTAGCAATCGCATATGGCTCATTGGTGGATTCCAACTTCCCAGTAAGTAAAGTATCCTCACTCATCGGCTGCTGTGCCAATTTTGGGTAAATACAGCTTGATCCTAAAAAAAGTAACTTCTTTACCCCACTCATAAAAGCCTGATGAATAACATTATTTTGTATCATTAGATTTTCATAAATAAATTCAGCTGGAAAGGTGCTATTAGCAAGAATGCCCCCTACCTTGGCTGCTGCTAAATATACCTGATCAGGCTTTTCTTGCTTAAAAAAATCTTGCACTGCTACCTGACTGGTTAAATCAAGTTGCGCATGGGTTCTTGTGATGACATTGGTATAGCCTTGTGCTTGTAATTTGCGCACAATACTCGAACCCACCATCCCACGGTGTCCTGCCACATAGATCTTTTGATTTAAATCAATACTCATCGATTAATTTTCTTTACCAACCGCAACAGAATATCCATGCTGATTCAGTAAAGCATGTTGTTTTGCCTGATCTAAGTCGTTGTTTATCATTTCTGCAATCATTTGATCAAGGGTGATTTCAGGAACCCAACCTAATTTTTCTTTAGCTTTGGTAGGATCGCCCAAAAGGGTTTCCACCTCTGTTGGACGATAATAACGAGAGTCAATTTGCACAATCACATCACCTACTCGTAATGCTGGTGCATTATCGCCAGCAATACTTGTAACGATGGCTTTTTCATTTTCAGCAACTCCTTCAAATCTTAGGGTAATTCCGAGTTGTTTAGCGCTCCGTATAATAAATTCACGTACAGTAAATTGAATCCCAGTTGCAATGACGAAGTCCTCAGGTTGATCTTGTTGAAGCATCAACCACTGCATACGGACATAATCTTTCGCATGACCCCAATCACGCAATGCATCAATATTTCCCATAAACAAACATTTTTCTAGACCTTGGGCAATATTTGATAACCCTCGGGTCACTTTACGTGTTACAAAGGTTTCGCCACGACGCTTGGACTCATGATTGAAGAGAATCCCATTGCACGCATACAACCCATAAGCCTCTCGATAATTAACTGTTATCCAATATGCGTAAAGCTTTGCCACCGCATAAGGACTCCTGGGATAAAACGGCGTTGTCTCCTTCTGGGGAGTCTCCTGCACTAAACCATAGAGCTCAGAGGTAGAGGCTTGATAAAACCGAACTTTTTTTTCAAGTCCTAAAATACGTATAGCTTCCAAGATACGGAGCGGCCCCATTGCATCAACATCTGCAGTATATTCAGGGGATTCAAAAGAAACGGCAACATGTGACTGTGCGCCTAAGTTATAAATTTCATCTGGTTGCGTTTGTTGAATGATACGTACTAAGTTACTCGTGTCTGATAAATCCCCATAATGAAGGATCAAATCACGATGATTGATGTGAGGGTCTTGATACAAATGGTCTATACGTGTCGTATTAAAAGAGGAAGCACGACGTTTGATACCATGAACCGTGTACCCTTTTTCTAAAAGAAATTCTGCAAGATAAGAACCATCTTGCCCTGTAATACCTGTAATGAGGGCCACTTTTTTTAAATGTAATTGATGTTTCATTTTTTTAGTCTAAGCAGTTCCAAGTACCAGTTCGTCGAAATATTCATTTTTCAATATTTCGATCATTATAGAGAACCTATTT
>Ga0164297_10001877_pt1 | contig 21511 bp, 19 predicted proteins | sample GEODES058metaG_FD_113539 | JGI IMG/M metagenome (GOLD analysis project Ga0164297, IMG submission 113539) | Dystrophic lake water microbial communities from Trout Bog Lake, Wisconsin, USA - GEODES058 metaG | ecosystem: Environmental > Aquatic > Freshwater > Lake | place: USA: Trout Bog Lake... | reverse complement strand
CCCCCCCCGTCGCCCCCCCCGTCGCCCCCCCCGTCGGCTCCGCTGTCACGGTGCCCGTTGCGCGCGCCGTTCCTGCCCCGCGGGTGGCCTCCGCTTGCTCCGCGCTTGCTCCATGCTGGCCCGCGGCAATCCCCGCTGCTTGCTCTGGCCTTGGGCGCGCAGCAGCCCGTGGCTCATCCCTGGAACGAATGGGTTTCGCATCGGATCGGGGAAACGCCGAAGGGGGGCTCCGCAACGGGGATCTCGGCAGGGTTGCCGAGCAATGCAGCGTCCCGTACCATTCGCCGGGACTAGTCAGGCATGGAAGACCCGCGCGCCAGACGGCCCGTCAGGCGGAGATCGTTCGCCGCGCGGCAACTTCCAGTCTGCTTTGAGGTACGTTCAACGCGAAGAGAGTTTCCATGGAATTCGGCACGTTTCTGCTTTTGCAATCACCGACCGCCAAGCCATCGACCGAGGTATTCGCCTTCGGCACCAAAATCGCCCAAGAAGCCGACAGGCTGGGCTTTTCCAGCGTCTGGTGTGCGGAGCATCATTTTTCTACCTACGGCTATCTGTCGCGCCCGTTGATGTATGCAACGCATCTGGCCAGCAACACCGATCGCATTCGTGTCGGCTCCGCCGTTGTGGTGCTGCCGTTGCATCATCCGCTGGTGGTCGCGGAAGAAATCGCAACCGCCGATCTGCTGAGCAAAGGCCGGCTGGATATCGGCCTGGGCCGCGGCTATCAGACCTATGAGTTCGAGCGCCTGGGCCTGTCGCTGGAAGACAGTCGCGGCCGTTTCGAAGAAGGGTTGGATGTTCTGCTGAAGGCTTTCACCGGCAAGCCTTTCGCCTATGAGGGCAAGCATTACCAATTCGGCGAAACCAGCGTGTTTCCAACACCGGTACAGGCGCCGCATCCGCCGATCTGGATCGTTGGCCAAAGCCAGGAATCGATCATCGCCACCGCCAAGCGCGGCTTCAACATCGTTTCCGGCGGGTTCGGCGTTTCGGTCGACCGGCTTGGCGAATTCCGCCGCGGCTATGATGCGATCGACCTTGACCCCGCCTTGCGCGCGCGCATCCGCATCAGCACGCAGCGCCCGGTTTATGTGACCAACGATGAGTCGGAACTGCCGGCGGTGGTGGAGCAAGCGCGCTGGAACATGCGCGTGACACTGAGCCTGCGGCAAGGGCTGGAGCGGGTGGAGAAAGGCCGAGCGATTGCGGTGCCGCGGGAGAATGAGCCGGCGTTCGAGGATTTGCTGGAGAATTATTTCATCATGGGCACGCCGAAGGCCTGCATCCAAAAGATCCAGCGGCTGCGCGATGTGATGAAGATCGACCATTTCAATGCCAATTTCTGGTTTGGCGATCTGGATGGCGAGAAGGTGATGCGGTCTATGCGGCTATTTGCCGATGAGGTGATGCCGGCCTTCGCCGCACCGCCGGCGCGACACGCGGCCTAAGGGTGATGCGGGTATCCTGGCGTCCATGTGGGGCGGGCGCCAGGTAGGGTTGGGTGCCGCGAGGGGGAATGCCGCGGCGCTAGATGCCGTGCGCTTTGCCGCGACGGGCGCGCATCAGCGCATGGCTTTCCGGCGTGCCGTCATGCCAACTGCCGAACCATTTATCCAAGGGCACGGTGCCGTCACCGCCATAGTTACACTCAAAATAGCGGTGGTGCAGGAAGTGGAAATAGCGCTGGCCGATGGAATAGACGTTTTCGCGCTTCGTCAGCAGTTTGTAGAAGCCGACATGGCCCAAGGCGGGGGCGAGGCCGGTTTGTTGCACATGAAAAATGGCGTGCAGCGGGTGCGATAAAACCACCCAATGGATCAGAACGCCGCTGAAATAGATCAGATGCTCGACCGGGTGCATCGACATGCCCGACCAAGGGCCGATATCGGTGTTCTTATGATGCAGCGCGTGGAAGCGCGCGTAGAACATCGGATAATGCAACAGCCGATGGATGAAGTAGAAATGCGCATCGCGGATCATCGGGATGGCGCAGAACAGCACGACGAAATAGATCGGATGCGCGTGCCAATCCAACATCGGGATATAGGCGTTGGCAAACATCCAGTAAGTCACGACTTGATAGCCGGTCCAGATGCCGACACCGCTGACGGCCGTCCAGAAGATGTTTTCCCGCACCTGGTTGCCGAATAGAAAGCGGCGATGGGCGGCGGTAGGCTCCCGACGGTTGAGCATGTAGCGCGTGCCTTGCGCCTTTTGCGTATAGAAGCGGAAATGCAGCCCGCCATAGACCAAGACCGTCAAGGCGAGGTTCTGCGCGTAGATGATCGCGACCCAATCCCAGGCGAAGGTTTTCATCCGTGCCAGGTCCGGCGTGAAGACAAACCACGTCAGGACCGCGAGGCCCATGTAGAGGATGTTGATCGGCAAGAAGTAGCCTGGACAGCCGAACAGGAATTTTGCCAGCGCGATGGGCCGCGGCGGCCAGACCAGAACGGGCGGCGGCGTGATCGGTATGACGGGCGGCGGATCGGTCCGGCCTGCCAGATCGCTGGCTGTGATGTCCGACATGGTGCGTTTTCCGACGTTTCCCAGATGGCCGCGTTGACCCGCGGCTTCGGCAGCACACTGACGGCAATCGGTGGCGATGGCAATGTTGCCGAAGGGGGCGGCCCGACCTGACGGCGGGCGCGTCGAACTGGGCGCGTCGAACTGGGCGCGTCGAACTGGGCGCGTCGAACTGGGCGCGTCGAACCGAGTACGACGAACTGGGCACGTCGAACTGGGCGATCGACCCGATGCCGCAGCGGATCATGTGCCAAGCGCAGGCAACTTCGCGCGATATCCCGGCCCGCGTGCCCGGTCTGATGGCGATCGACGCTAGACCCGCGGGCCGCTGCGAACAGTGCCTGTCGTGGCTTCACACCACGACAGGCACCGGGAAAACCTTACGCCGCCGCCTTGCGAAATACTTCCAAGCTTCCCGCATGGATCAGTTCGCTCGGCAGTTGATGCCCGACGATCTCTTCGGCCAGACGGCCGACCTCGATCAGTTGGTCCAGATCAACGCCGGTTTCCACACCCATTTCCTGGCACAGCAGCACCAGTTCTTCGGTGCAGATATTGCCTGCCGCCTTGGGTTGGCCGGCAAACGGGCAGCCACCCAAGCCGCCGACGGTGGAGTCGAACTGGCTGACGCCCAGTTTGATCGCCGCATGCGCATTGGCCACCGCCATGCCGCGCGTATCGTGCAGATGCAGCGCGATCGGCATATCGGGCCAGCGGTTCCGCACGGCGGCGATGGTGCGCTCGATCCGCGGCGGGATCGCCCAGCCCATCGTATCGGCCAGACTGAAGATCTCGATCTTCGCACCCGTTTCCGCGGCGATCGCCATCCCGTCTTCCAGGGTGGAGACGACCTGCGCCGGGCTGATGTCGCCCTGATAATTGCAGCCGAAAGCCGCCATCACGCCGATGCGGTTGACCGGAATGCCCTTGGACAGTTGCAGGGCGGAATGCTTCGTCATCGCCGCCAGATTTTCGGCATGGGTGCGGTGCAGGTTCTTCTTGGTGAACCCTTCCGACGCGGTCAGCGAGATCGAACCGGTGACGGTCAGCTTGCCCTGAAACGCCAGCGCGCGTTCCAGACCGTTGCCGTTAAAGAACAATCCCGTATAGGTCACGCCGTCGCGCGGCTTGAAACCTTCCACCACCGCCTCGGCGTCGGCCCAGCCGGGCACCAGACGGGTGTTGACGAAGCTGCACGCCTGGATGTGGTGCAGACCGGTGTCGGACAGCGCCTCGATCAGTTTGATCTTGTCGGCGGTCGGGATCGGCCCCGGCTCGATCTGGAAGCCCTCACGCGGGCCTTCTTCGTGGATTTCGATGAACTTGGGCAGATCGGACATGGTGGTTTCCTCGGTTTCGCGGTCGTCAATCGGCCGCTAGTTTGGAAGGCCAAGCAGCGGATGGCAAGCAGGCGGGGGGCAGCGAGCTATAGAGAGGGGGGCCAGCGGCCGACGACGAATTCGGCTTCCTCGGGGCCTGGCCAGGGCGGCATGGTGATCGCGACCGCGGCCAGATCGTTGGTGTCAGCGGCGCGGAACTGAAACGACGTGCCAGCCGGGATGGTCAGACACAGGCCCGGCACGAGGTCGATTTCGGTCTCGCCGTTTGCGTCTGCTTGCCACATCGTGCCGGCGCCCGCGAGGATGTACCAGATCTCCTCCACCCCGCGATGGCGCACGGCGCGGGCCACCTGGCTGGCCGACAGGCGGAAATGCGCCATGCTGCCGCCGGCGCGGGCCAGCAGCAGCCGCACCTCGGACCCATCCGGCGCGAGCACATCGGGGGCGTCGGGTAACAAGCGGGTTTCGCCAAGGGGCATAGGGGATCTGTAAGGGCCGGATCAGCAAAAGGATGGTGGGCGCGACAGGGATTGAACCTGTGACCCCCGCCGTGTGAAGGCGATGCTCTACCGCTGAGCTACGCGCCCATCCGCTGCGAAGGGCGCTTTCGTAGTGGCAGAGCGTCGCCGGCGCAAGCCCTTTCCGCATCGGCTTCCGCATCCTGTGTGGCTGACATTGGGGAGGCTGCGGGCTGCTGCCCCGAAAGATGCCAAGGGGGAGATGCCACTAGTGATGCCGCTGGGGTGATGCCGCTGGGGTGATGCCGCTGGGGTGATGCCGTTGGGGTGATGCACCGTTGATCGCGCCACAGCCGTCGGCACAGGCAGCGCGGCGGTCCGCGCGATTACGTCCTTGACGTGCCAGGCGGCGAATCTTGCGCTAGAGTGTGGCGACCTCGCGCGTAAGGCACGACCGTAGGCCGGGTGGGGTAAGGAGTTCGCGATGCAGCCGCATGACCACGTCTTTCTGGGCGCTAGCCACGAACACGCCGAACGCCGCACCTGGAGCGTGATCTGGCTCTGCGCCATCATGATGGCACTGGAAATCATCGGCGGCCTGATCTTCGGCTCCATCGCCCTGGTCGCCGACGGCCTGCACATGAGCACGCATGCCGGTGCGCTGCTGCTTGCCGCGCTCGCATATTCCTATGCCCGCAAGCACGCCACCGATCCGCGCTTTACCTTCGGCACCGGCAAATTGGGTGATTTGGCTGGCTTCACCAGCGCCATCGTGCTGGCAATGATCGCGTTGCTGATCGCCTGGGAGTCGGTGGATCGCGCGCTGCATCCGGTGCCGATCGCCTTCGTCGAGGCGATTCCCATCGCCTGTCTGGGCTTGGCGGTGAACGTGGCGTCTGCGTGGCTGCTGGGCGGCGGCGCGCATCACCACGGCCATGATCACGGGCACGATCACGCGCACGGGCACGGGCACGACCATGGGCATGATCACGGCCATAGGCACGACCACGGGCATGCGCATCAACATGAGCATGAGCAGGACGATGGCCAGACGGCGCAATTGGGCGCTGCCAGCGTCACCGTATCGATCCACGAAGCCGGCGTGCCGCCGCGGTTTCGTCTGGTCGGCGCCACCGGAGAAGGCCCGATCACGGCCGAAACGCTCCGCCCCGACGGCAGCAGCCAAGTCTTCCACTTCACCGCCACGAACGGCGTGCTGGAAAGCAGCGAAATCGTCGCTGAACCGCATGAATTCCGTCTTATCCTGCGCCAAGGTGCGCACCAGGCCGAAATCACGTTCCATGAGCACCACCAGGTCGCCGCGGCGGCCCATGCCGACAACAACATGCGTGCGGCCATCGTCCATGTGATCGCCGACGCCGCGGTATCGGTGTTGGTGATCATTGCCTTGATCCTGGCGAAATTCTTCGGCTGGACCTGGACCGATCCCGCCGCCGGCCTGATCGGCGCGGCCGTCATCGCCAGTTGGGCGTTGACGCTGATCCGCGATACCGGGCGCATCCTGCTGGACATGAACCCGGACACCAGACTGACCGAAACGCTCCGGCGCGCCATCGAAACAGGCGGCGATCAGGTGATCGACTTGCATGTCTGGCGCCTCGGCCCAGGCCATCTGGGTGCGGTCGTGTCGGTCCTGACCGGCTCTGACCTGCAAGCCGCGGATTACCGCGCTCGGCTGCACCGGTTCGACGGATTGTCGCATATCACGATCGAGGTACACCGGCGGTGAGCGGCAAGGAGAATGATCGCCCGCTTGGAACCCCCCAAGCGGTGCCGGATGCGACCATGCCGGCACAACGGGATGCCCGTCTGGAGCATTTCGTGCAGGTGCTGTTGCGGTGGAACGGCACGCTCAATCTGATCGCGCCGCGCGATGCGCCGGTGGTGCGGCAACGCCATGTCGCGGACTCCCTGCAACTCGTGCCGCTGATCCCGCCTGGCACCCAACGCGCCATCGACCTCGGCTCGGGCGGTGGGTTTCCGGGCCTGGTGCTGGCAATCGCCACCGGTCTCGCTTTCGACCTGATCGAATCCGATCGTCGCAAAGCCGCTTTCCTGCGTTCGGCGATCCTGGAAACGGGTGCCAATGCCACCGTGCACGCCTGCCGGATCGAGGATGCCGATGTGCCCGCCGCGACGCTGATCACCGCGCGCGCTTTGGCGCCGCTGCCGCGCCTGCTGCCGCTGGCTGCCCCCTTGCTTGCTGCCGGCGGGACTTGCCTTTTCCTAAAGGGCGCGCGCGCTGATCGCGAAATTGCCGACGCACGCGCCGCGTGGCGGATGCGGATCGACAGCATCCCCAGCCAAACCGATCAGGCCGGCTGCGTGCTGCGCATCACCGAGTTGTCACCCGCGACCTAAGCGCGCCCGCGGCCGATCAGAACCGCTCGACCCAGGGACGCAGTTCCACCTCCGCCGTCCAGGCGCTGCGTGGCTGGGTGGCGACGTGCCAATAGGTTTCAGCGATCGCGTCCGGATCCAGTAGGCTATCGGGCTTGTCCGCCGGCTCGGTGTACCGTGCGCTGCGAATGCCGCCATCGATCACGAAATGCGCGACATGCACGCCTTGCGGCTGCAACTCCCGCGCTAGGCTCTGCGACAAGCCGCGCAGAGCGAACTTGCCCATCGCGAAGGACGAGGAGTTCGGATAGCCCTTCACACTGGCCGACGCACCCGTCAGCAAAATCGCGCCGGAGCCGCGCGCGACCATCAGCCGAGCCGCCTGCTGCGCGACCAGGAAACCGCCATAGGCGCTGACGGCGATCGATTTCGCCACCTCGGCCGGATCCAGATCGACGATCGGCCCGCGCGCGCGGTAGCTGGCATTATAGACGACGATGTCCGGCACCCCCTGGGTTGCCACCACCACATCGAACAGACCGGCCACTTCCTCGGGCTCCGTCGCCTCACAAGCGAAGGCGGCGGCGGCGGTTTCCGCCGCCAACGGCGCCAACTGCTCCGGGTTGCGGGAGGCCAGGGCCACCTGCAACCCCTTGCCGGCAAACAAACGCGCGAGCGAGGCGCTGAGGCCCGCGCCGACGCCCACGATTAAAGCTGATTTCGGTTCCATCACTCACCGCCCGCCACTGACTGGAAGAATAGCACCCGTTATATAGGACGCCGCCGGAGACAACAGCCACAGAACGGCCTCGGCCACCTCGTCCGCAGACCCGGTGCGACCCATCGGCACGCCGCCGACCAGCCGCACCAAGCGTTCCGGCGCGCCGGCACGGGCATGCAGTTCGGTGTCGATCAGGCCGGGGCTGACGGCGTTGACGCGAATGCCGCGGGTGGCAAGCTCCTTCGCCGCGCCGATGGTCAGACTATCCAGCGCGCCCTTCGATGCCGCGTAATGGATCCACTCTCCCGCGCCACCAAGCTCCGCCGCGCGGGACGAGACATTGACGATCGCACCACCCGGCCCGCCCAGGTCGGTGGCCATGCGCTTGATCGCTTCGCGGATCATCAGGAACGGCGCCTTGACGTTCACCGCCAGAACCGTGTCCAGCGTCGCCGCCGTCACCGCATCGATTTTGGTGATCGGTCCGGGCGTGCCGGCGTTATTGACCAGCGCGGTGACCGGGCCGAGTGCGGCATCGACGGTGCGAAACAGCGCCAGGATCGGCTCTTCGTCAGCCATTTCGGCGCGCACGGCGATCGCGCCGTTGCCGATCTGCTGTGCCAAGGCTTCGGCCTTCGCTTGGTTCGATTGATAGGTCAGCGCGACGGCGTAGCCGTGTTCGCCGGCTTGGCGTGCGATGGCGGCGCCGATGCCCTGGCTGGCGCCGGTAACGATCATGACGGGACGCATGGGGACCTCCTGGTTCTTTGCGGCATTGTCATGGGGACGGGGGCTGGGAGCAATGGGTTTGCTGCGGTTGCCCTGGGGTTTTCCTGGGGTTTTCCTGGGGGATGCTGGTTTGCGCCCAGGAACGGGAATCGTGGCATCGGCGGCGCGGCGAAGCGGCGCACGACATAGCGGTGCCGATGCATCAACCCACGCGACCGATGACAGCCGTGCATCGCACCGGTATCATCGACCGCTACAAGCAAGAACCCGGAGGCAACCCCATGTTCGGTCTGATGCAATCGCAGGGATTGATGGTGTCATCCCTGCTGAAGCACGCCGCGCGTCATCACGGGACCAGCCAGGTCATCTCCCGCACGCACGAAAACACCACGCATCGCTACACGTGGCGCGATGTCGAATCCCGCGCCCGCCGCCTGGTGCGGGTGATGCAAGGCCTGGGAATCGCGCCCGGCGATCGAGTCGGAACCCTGGCTTGGAACGGCTACCGGCATCTGGAAGTCTATTACGCCGCACCCGGGATGCAGGCGATCTGCCATACCATCAACCCGCGTCTGCACGCCGACGACATCGCCTACATCATCAATCATGCCGGCGATAAAATCCTGTTCGCCGACCTGAGCTTCACCGCCTTGCTAACCGCCATCGCCCCGCAGATCGCCGATACCGTGCGCTGCGTGGTGATGCTGTGCGATGCCGCCAGCATGCCCGACATCGCCCTCGCCCCCGGCATGCGGCTGGAATCCTATGATCAGTTGATGGACGGCGCGAACGAGGATTTCGTCTGGCCGGTCTTCGATGAACGCACCGCCAGCGCGCTCTGTTATACCTCCGGTACCACCGGGCGGCCGAAGGGCGTGCTGTACAGCCACCGCTGTACCATCCTGCACTCCTACGCCGTGGCCCTGCCGGATGTGTTGAACCTGCGCGCGACCAGCCGGATGCTGCCGGTGGTGCCGATGTTCCACGTCAACGCCTGGGGCATTCCCTATGCAACGGCACTGGCCGGCGCCGCCTTGGTGATGCCCGGCCGCCATCTGGACGGGCCCAGCCTGGCCGCCTTCCTGAATGAGGAGAAAGTCACCAACAGCGCCGGCGTGCCGACGGTCTGGATGGGTCTGCTGCAGCATCTGCGCGCCAGCGGGCAGCGGCTGGAGACGATGCAGGTCATCGTCACCGGCGGTTCCGCCGCCCCACCGATGCTGATCCAGGCCTTCCGCGACGAATTCGGCGTCGCGGTTCACCACGCCTGGGGCATGACCGAGCTTAGCCCCGTCGGCATCTACAACGCCCCCAAGCCGCAGCACCTGACCATGGGGCCGGACGAGTCGGTTGCCCATATGCTCAAGCAAGGCCGCATTCTGCCGGGCCTGGATATGAAGATCGTCGGAGGGGACGGGCAGGAACTGCCCTGGGATGGCGTGGCGTTCGGCGATCTGAAGGTGAAAGGCCCCTGGATCGCCAGTGCCTATTACGGCGACGAACCGGGTAGCGCGCTGGATGCCGATGGCTGGTTCGCCACCGGCGACGTCGCCACCATCGACCCTGATGGCTATGTGGAGATCACCGACCGATCCAAGGACGTGATCAAATCGGGCGGCGAGTGGATCAGCTCGATCGCGCTGGAAAACATCGCCGTCTCTCATCCCGACGTTCTGGAAGCAGCCGTCATCGCCGCCGCGCATGCCAAATGGGACGAACGCCCGCTGCTGCTGGTGGTGCCCAAGCCCGGCCATACGGTCGATCCCGCCTCGGTCCTGGCACTGTATGACGGCAAGATCGCCAAATGGTGGCTGCCGGATGAGGTGCTGGTGGTCGATGACCTGCCACACACGGCGACCGGCAAACTGCTGAAGACCAGCCTGCGGGCCCAATACCATGACTATTATATAAAGAGCTGAGCGGCGGCGTGGACTGGCGCCTTCTCTCCTGGGGGCTGCGCCCGGGCCGAGCCTCCCTGCCCCGGTTGTGGCTGTTCACAGACACGCTGCGTCTGGCGGACCCGCGCGGTTCGGCCGAACGGTTGCCGCGTGGCAGAGCGGGTGTCGTGTTACGGCATGATGCGGCGGCGGATCGGGTTGGGTTGGCGGCCGATCTGGCGCGGATTTGCCGGCAGCGCCGTCTGATGCTGGTGATTGCCGGGGACGTTCGGCTGGCGGCGCGACTCGGCGCGGGCGTTCACTTGCGGGCGGGGCGTTGGCCGAACCCGCTGCGCTTGAAGCGCGCCGGTGCGGCGGATGGTGCCGCGCATGGGGGCGGCCAGCGCCGAGGGCGGCTCGTGACCAGTTCGGCGCATTCGCTGATCGAGATGCGGCGCGCGGCGCGGGCGGGTGCGGATGTGGTTTTCCTGTCTCCGGCCTTTCCGACCGACAGCCATGTCGGTGCGCCCGGGCTGGGCGCGGTGCGGTGGCTGGCATTGGCCGGACGGATGCAACGGCGGCCATTGGTTGCGGCGTTGGGCGGGATTGACGGCGGGACGATCCGCCGGCTGCCGTCGGGGCGTTGTCGGGCGGTCGGTGCGATCGGCGCCCTGGCGTAGTGTTTGGGTGGCGTTTTCCGGCTACGGCGTGATCCGGGTGTGTTCGGGGTAGCTGTGGCAGATGCGCCACAGTGTTTCGGAAATGCCATGCCCCCCCGTTACACCCGGTTGCGGGACGGAAGTGCAAAGCGCATTAATCGCTCCCAGGTCTGGCTGCCCCCCGCCTGTTTGCGGGAACCGTCGGGCGGGGCCTTGCAACATCGCCGGCGTTCCGGCGTGCACAGGAGGAGGTTTTAATGCGTAAGCTTCTATTGGCCACTGCGGCCATCACGGGAGCGACCAGCGGTCTCGCCATGGCGCAGACCCCGTCGCCGAACTGGCACCCGAACCAGGGTCAGATTTCTGTTCCCTACGCCGTTGGCCCTGCCGCCAACAACAACAACAACTCGTGGGGCGCCGCCAACACCCCGTCCGGCAGCGCCGCTGCTGGCGGTCTGTCGACCATGTATGCGCCGAACACCAACGTGGTGCCGACGCCCGGCACGATCGCGATCCGCTTGAACGCCCGCGTTGAAGCTGACGCTGTCGCGAACTTCACGACGGCCGACACCTACAAGCAGAGCGCGGTTGCGGTTGCGAACAGCAACTACAACGGCGTTTCGACCCCGGCGCTGTACTACAAAGTCAACCCGCTGGGCGTGGCGTCCTTCTTCCGCCTGTATCCGGGCTTTGACGGCATGGCCGCCAACGGCCTGCGTTACGGTGCATCTGCTGAGTTGCGCGAGAACTTCGGTTCGGCTGCTTACCCCGGCCAGTTGAACGGTGCCGCGGCCCCTTCCAGCGCCGCGACGTCCGGTAGCCAGGGCAGCAACAAGGCGGGCAACCCGTATGGCCCGAACTCTGCGGTGACGCTGTCCCCGTATGCGACCCCGACCAGCCCGAGCGCGAACACCTCGGCTGAAACCATGTTCGTTCGCCGCGCCTTCACCTACTTGGCCAGCGACCAGGTTGGTATCGTTCGTATCGGTCAGGGCGACGGCGTCCTGGGCCTGTTCGACAACGGTATCTTCACCTCGCAGCTGTGGGATGCCGGTTCCGGCAACTTGAACGGTGGTGACATTCAGTCCACCAGCGTCCAGGGCCCGCTGGGCATTCCCTTCGTCTGGTTGAGCCAGGCGGGTGCGGAATACTCCAACAACAAGATCGTTTACCTGTCGCCGCAGTTCTACGGCATCGACGTCGGCCTGCAGTATGCGCCGAGCATGGGTAACGCCCTGCAGGCGTCCGGCGTGGGCGTCGGCTGCACCGTCGCCGGCCCGACCTGCATCAACGTGACCAGCGGCCTGGATCCGCAGCGTTGGTATAACCAGGGCGTGTTCGGTGCGCGTTATCAGCACACCTTCGACGCCGTCGACGTCAAAGCATACGGCATGTATGAAGTGGCTTCGAAGGAAAGCGTTCCTGGTCTGGTCAACGGCGCTTCGTTGAACCCGAGCCTGGCTACGGGCACGATCCGTACGTCCACGACCTACGCTCCGCAGTTCATCAAGTATGACAACCTGGGCTTCTACAGCGCTGGCTTGGCCGTGACCGCCTACAACTTCACCCTCGCTTTCGACTACCTGGGTGGTGACATCGGCACTTCCGGCCAGCTGGCTATGAAGCCGACCGGCGCGCCGAACGCGAATGCTGAACTGACCGGCCTGACCTATGCCAATGGCCCGATCATCCTTGGCGCCTCTCTCGGCGTCATCGACGGTCAGGGTGCGCAAGGCCTGACGGGCATCTCTCAGCGTCACGAAGTTGAGGTTGCCTTCGGTGGTAACTATAAGCTCGCTCCCGGTCTGCAGCTGGTTGCCGAGTATATGTATGAGCAGCGCCACCAGGGTGGTTTCAACTTCAACACCAACACGATCGGCACGACGGGCAACTCCCGTGCGAACAGCTTCCTGCTGAGCACGGTTGTGTCCTGGTAATAGACCCCAAAGGTCTAGCCTAAAGCGCGGCGGGGGGAGAAATCCCTCCGCCGTTCTCTTTTGTATCGAGGCGTTCGCCTGGTGTGCGATTCACGATTGCTGATGCACGCGACCCAGGCTAAAGCATCGCGGTTCGTTCCATTTTGGACAATTGAAGGCAGGCGTTGCCATGAGCGTAGTTAGCTTCCGTGCTCGGCTGGTCGCCGGCCTTGTCGTTGCCGGTGTTCTGGCTGGGTGCAGCGGCCCCGGTATCAAGGCGAACCCAACGGCCCCGGAATTCGAAGGTCTGGGCAGCGGTGGCCCCGGCGACCCCTCGACCAGCCGTATGTCCGATCCGGATAATCCGTTGTTTTCATTCGGTCGGAATAACAACAAGAACAATGGTGGCGGCGGCGTCGGGATCGGCGTGAATGCGTTCCTGTGGCGCGGTGCGCTGGACACGATCTCGTTCATGCCGCTGGCATCGGCTGACCCGTTTGGCGGCGTGTTGATTACCGAATGGTATACCCCGCCCGGCACGGCGGGCGAGCGGTTCAAGGCCACGGTCTATATCATGTCGAAGGAACTGCGCAGCGACGGCGTGCGCGTGAACATCTACCGCCAGATATTACAGGGCGGTCAGTGGGTGGATGCCCCAGTATCGGACCAGACCGTCGGCGATATCGAGAACAAGATCCTCGACCAGGCACGTCGTTTGCGGGAGCAGACTCAGTCCTCCATGAGCTAAGCAGGTCTGCCCGCCAGGGCGCGGGCGGTTGCTTCCGGGGGTAATCGTCGGCGCGCCTTGTCGGCGCTGCTCTGAGGCAAGCCGGCTCTGTGCGCCGTGGGTTGACCTGTCTCAATGCGGCTTGGCCGGGTGGGCGGAGAATGGGCGCCCCAGCTTGCAGGAGCCTGTCGATGTCCGCCCCATTTGGCGCCGCGTGTGTGTTTGGGATGGTTGGCGCTGCCAAGGAAACCGGCTTTCGGCAGTGCTGGCTTCTTGATCGGATCCGCCGAACCGGCCGATTCGCTGCGCGATGTGCTCGGGCTTCGTGCCCGCAGTCTCTGCTTCTCTGGGCGGCGGTTTTGGCGCTGGGTTGGAGCGGCAGCGTGCGGGCGCAGGGCTATGGTGACCCGATAGAGGGCCACCGGATGGCAACACAATGGTGCGCAAACTGCCATGTGGTGGAGCGTTCGGCACCGTCGGCAACCAGCACAGGCGCGCCATCCTTCATGGCGATCGCACGGATCACGTCACTGAACCGGACGGCGTTGCAGGTATTCCTGCAAACGCCGCACAGCCGGATGCCGGACCTGCATCTCAGCCGGGACGAGGCCGACGATCTGATTGCGTATATCGAGAGTTTACGGCCGGGCGGTTGAGACGGCCGATCGGGACGGGCTGGGCGTATGCCGGGCGGCTCGTCGGTGGCAAGGGTCGCGGCGGGCGCGCGGGTGGCAAGGTCGCGGCGGACGGGCATTTTCGGCCAGCCCTTAACCTTTGCCTACCCGTTACCCTTGCCCCTCTTTCACCATTGCTCGCCTTTGACCATTGCCCGTCGTTCACCCTTGGCCGTCGTTCGTCGTTGGCCGCCTTTTAGGATTGCCCGAGCCGCACGACGGTCGACTCGGGCAAAGTGCCGTCACATCGCCAGATAGCCGCCATCGACATAAAGCTCTGCGCCCGTGACGTAGGATGCTTCGTCGGAGGCGAGGAACAGGATTGCGTTGGCGACTTCATCGACCTCGCCCGTGCGGCCGAGCGGAACGGAGCGGAGCATTTTTGCGCGGACTTCGGGATCGGCAGTGGCGCCGGAGGTGCGCATCGGCGGCATCAGGCCGGGGTGGACCGAGTTACAGCGGATCTTGTCCTTGCCGAACTGCACGGCGACAGACTTGGTGACGGTACGGACCGCGCCTTTGGACGCATTGTAGCCCATGTGCACCATGCTCTGCCCGACGACGCCGGAGATCGAGGACAGGTTGACGATCGAGCCGCCGCCGGCGCGCTGCATGGCGGGGATGCAGGCGGCGATGCCCAGGAACACGCCGTCGGCGTTCACGCTCATGACCCGTTTCCACAGTTCGGTATCAAGCAGGTTGTTGGTGGCGCTGCCGCTGATGCCGGCGTTGTTGACCAGGATATCGACTCGGCCGAAGCGTGTTTCCGTGTCGGCGATGACGCGGTTCCAGGCGGCTTCGTCGGTGACGTTCAGGTGCATGAAGACGGCGCTGCCGGGGTTGGCGGCGTTGATGCTGTCGGCGACGGCTTTGCCCTCGGCTTCGAGCATGTCGGCGACGACGACTTTCGCCCCTTCGGCGCCGAAGCGGCGGGCGGTGGCGGCCCCCATGCCGGATGCGGCGCCGGTGACGATGGCGATCTTGTTGGTAAGACGCATGTGTTTCCTCCGGATTATCAGCAGGCACCGTTATGCCGGTGGCGCCTTGCGGCGAGTATGGCGCAGGGAGCGGCCGGCGACAAACCGCCAAGGCATGGCGAAGGGGGGAAGCTTGCTGGGATAGCGCCCTTGGGGGAGGCCCTTGGGGGAGGCCCTTGGGGGAGGCCCTTGGGGGGGGATGAGGGGCTAGCGATCGCGTCGTGCCGCGGGATGGCGATGGTGGGCATCGCACCGCTTGGCGTGGCACGATTAACCGGGCAGTATAACGCCCAACAATGATCGTTGGAGCAGCGTCCATGGCCCATCGCGGCTTGACCTTTGGTATCTTCCTCGCCCCCTTCCACCGTCTGGGCGAAAACCCCACCTTGTCCATGGACCGCGATATCGAGCTGATCCAGTGGCTGGATTACCTCGGCTATGACGAGGCCTGGATTGGCGAGCATCATTCGGCCGGGTGGGAGACGATTGCCTCACCGGAGTTGATCATTGCCGCGGCGGCGGAAAAGACGAAGCGCATCCGTTTGGGCTCGGGCGTGACTTCCCTGCCCTATCACCACCCGTTCATGGTCGCACAGCGCTGGGTGCAGTTGGATCACATGACGAAGGGCCGAGCGATGCTGGGCTGCGGTCCGGGGGCGCTGACGTCGGATGCGTATATGTTGGGGATCCAGCCGACGACCCAGCGGCCGCGGATGCTGGAGGCTCTGGAGGCGATCACGCGCCTGCTGGAGATGGATGGCCGGGTGACGATAAAGACCGATTGGTTCGAGATGAACCAGGCGCGTCTGCATCTAGCACCCTGGTCGGACCCGCATTTTGAAATCGCCGTTGCCAGCACGATTACGCCGTTCGGCATGATCGCCGCCGGCACGCATGGCACGGGCGTGCTGTCGATCGGTGCTGGCTTGCCTGGCGGGCCGGAGGCACTGGCGTCGCAGTGGAAGATCGCCGAGGACGCCGCCGCCAAAGCCGGCAAGACGGTCAGCCGCAAGAAGTGGCGCGTGGTGGTGAACGCCCATGTGGCGATGGATGACGAGCAGGCGTTGAACGAGGTCCGCAAGGGTGAGCGCAATGAGACGATCACCTATTTCGAGGATACGCTTGGCCGCCCGCCTGGCCGCAGCGATGACCCTCTGGTCGATGGTGTGAAGAACGGCACGACGCTTGTCGGCAGCCCGGACACGGTGGCCAATGGTATTCGCCGGTTGCTGGAGTATAGCCAAGGCGGGTTCGGCGGCATCCTGTTCCGCGCGCATGAATGGGCGACTCGGGAACAGACGATGCGCAGCTTCGAGTTGTTTGCCCGCTATGTGATGCCGAAGTTCCAGGGCCAGTTGGAAGGCCCGACCGATTCACGCGAATGGGCGATGGAGAACCGCAAGCAGATCTTCGGCGCCACGCCGGAAGCCGTGAAGCGCGCCTTCACCGACTTTGGCGCCGCGGTGCCCGAGGATTTCAAGGCTCGCACGCTGGGTGGCCGCGACGCCTGATGCCATATCCGGCCGTCCCCGGCAGGGGGCGGCCGGAGGCGCCCTCGGCTTCATCCTGGGGATTTTCGCATAGGAGCCAGCATGGCCCGCACCATCGCCGTCGGTATCGGCATCATGGACTTCCCGTTCCAGACGGCGGACGGATTCTGGCGCTGGGTGGATTTATGCGAGGCAGGCGGTATCGACTCGTTCTGGCAGACCGACCGCTTGGTCAGCCGTCAACCGTTCCTGGAGTGTATGACGGCGCTGGCGGCCGTCGCCGGCCGGACCAAGCGGATCAAATTCGGGGTCAATGTCGTATCGGTGGCGATGCGCGAACCGCTGTTGCTGGCCAAGCAATGCGCAACGATCGACATGTTGTCGAACGGGCGTTTGCTGCCGGGCTTTGGTATCGGCAGCCCGCGTGGCCCGGAATGGACGGCGATGCATCTGGACCCTGGCACGCGCGGGCGCAAAACCGATGAGGCGCTGGAGATCATCCACCGCCTATGGTCGGGGGAGGCGCTGGACTATGACGGCAAGCACTTCAAGCTGACCAAGGCGCAGATCGCGCCGCTGCCGGTGCAAACCGACCTGCCGATGTGGATCGGCGGCGCGTCGGATGCCGCGATCAAGCGCACGGCGCGGATCGGCACGGGTTGGCAGGCGGGGGCGGAGACGCCCGACTCGGTGCGCCAGATCATTGCCGGCATCAAAGCGGCCCTGCCGACCTATAACCGCACGATCGACGAAGATCATTACGGTGCGGCCTTCGGGTTTCGCTTCGGCGGGCCGGATGATGCCGGCGTGCGGACGATCATGGACAATTACCAGGCGCGTACCGGGCGCGATCCGCGCGATGTCTTCGCCATGGGCGATGCGGCCACGATGGTTGAGCGGATTGGCGCCTATGTGGATGCCGGTGCCTCGAAATTCATCCTCCGCCCGGTGGCCGAGGGGGATGAGGAGATGTTGGCGCAGACGCGGTTGTTGATCGAGACGGTGCTGCCCGAGGTGGCGCGCCGTTGGCCGAAGGTGAAGAAGTCGGCCGCTTAGGGCTGGGGCTTATGGTTAGCGGCTTAGGGTTGGCGATTGGGGGTTGGCAATTTGGGGATGATGCCGGCGGGGTGGCTGTCACGCGGACATGAGGGCACGCGGACATGAGGGCACGCGGACATGAGGGCACGCGGGCATGAGGGCACGCGGGCATGAGGGCTCCCGATAACGCGGGCGGGATCGATCGGGCGGTGCTGGGTTGGCGATGCTGCGCAGGCCGCCGGAAGCGACCGGGCGATAGCCGTATGGGCGCCGTTAACGATTGATTCATGGTCGCTTTCTAGGGTTCTGACGTCGCATTGGGGCCCGGTTCATGCATATCGCTGTCATCATTCCGGCCTACAACGCGGCGGCGTGGCTGGCGGACTGCCTCGGTTCCCTGCGGGCGCAAATCCATACGGATTGGTCCGCTTTCGTCGTCGATGACGGATCGGCCGATGACACGGCGGGCGTTGCGCAGCGGTTTGGTGATCCGCGCATTCGCCTACTGCGCCAGACGAATGCGGGCGTCTCGGCGGCACGCAATCGCGGTATCCGGCACGCCTTGGGCCATAACGAGACGGCTGCGCTGCTGTTCCTGGACGCGGACGATTGGCTGGCGCCGACGGCGCTGCAGCGCCTGGCTTGCGCGCTGTCCGACGCTGTCGGGGGCGTCGCCGGTAACGGCGCGGGAGGCATCTCCGGGAACGGCGCGGGTGCTGTCGCCGAGAACGGCGCGGATGGCATCTTCGGTAACGGCGCGGATGGCATCTCCGGTGCTGGCGTCCCTATCACGGCCCAAGGTGGGGCGCGCATTGTCGCGGCCGTCGGCGGCCATGCCGTCGTCGCACCCGACGGCACCACGCGGGTAGCTCGCCTCCCCCCCGGCGGCGCGCTGCTAGAGCGGCTGCTGGTGCGCAACCTGTTCATCAATGGCGGTCAGATCCTGATCTGCCGCCAAGCCGTCGCGGCCGTCGGGCTGTTCAATACCGACCTGGCGTTCGGCGAGGACTGGGATTACTGGAGCCGCCTGGCCGCTGTGGGAGAATTTGCCGTCACAGCGGGACGCGCGCCGGTGCTGTTCGCGCGCGAGCGGGGCGATAGCGCCTATCGCCGCCTGGCCATAGACCCCGGCCACAACGGCGCCGCGATCGCCGCGATATACGCCAACCCGGTTTTGGCCAAACGCCACAGCGGCAAAGCTCTGACGCGGTTGCGCCGCAAGGCCGAGGCCGATAGCGCCTGGATCGCCGGGCGGGAGTTGATCCGCCACGGCCGACCCGACGATGGGTGGCGCTGGCTGCTGCGGTCTTGGATCGAGGCGCCCGGGCTGAAGCGCGCGGGTTTGCTGCTGTTGGCCCGCCTGCGTCTGGGGCCGTTCCGGCGCTACAGATTCGGCGCACCGCCGACGGTTGCGGCGACATCCTGACTGCCCAAAGCGGATGCGCCGATACTGATAAGACCACTGGAACGGTGGGCGCTTTTGCTCCCGCGCAACGGACGAAAAGCACCGAAAACCGGGGGAAACGACCCTGGGCCGCAGGGCGCGAATGCCGCCGCCGCACGCCGTGAAGCGCTGGGTGTCATCCGTTCGCAACACGGGTGACGACCGGATGGTGGCAAGCCGACCTTTATGCGCATGTCGAGTTTGATTGACAAGCCCCCCACATTATGGGCCAAATGAAAAGCGCAATCGTATTTGGCGTGCCTTTCCGCTCTCCGCTCAACGGTTGGCCACGAAGGTCCAAACTGCTGATTGTTAACAGCATCGCGGCGATTTTGCCCGGTGCCACTACGGAGATACGGACTATGGCCACCGGTACGGTCAAGTGGTTCAACGCCACAAAGGGTTTTGGGTTCATCATGCCGGATGACGGCGGCAAGGATGTGTTCGTGCACATCACGGCCGTTCAAGCGGCAGGGCTTCGCGGCCTGAACGATGGACAGAAAGTGACGTTCGAGGTCGCGATGGAACGGGGCAAAGCCGCCGCCACGAACCTCAAGCCGGTCTGATACACCGGCGGACTTGACGAAGCGACCGGGGGCAAGCCCCCGGCCGTGATTTGCAGGAGGAAGACGACCATGGCCGTTGGGACGGTTAAGTGGTTCAACGCAACCAAAGGCTTCGGCTTCATCATGCCGGATGACGGCGGCAAGGACGTGTTCGTCCATATCACCGCGGTTCAGGCAGCAGGGCTCAAGGGCCTGAATGATGGCCAAAAACTCAGCTACGACGTGGCAATGGAGCGGGGCAAAGCCGCCGCGACCAACCTGAAGCTGGCCTGATACATCGCATTCGGCGGCATGATAGCCGCCAAACAGCGGGTTGATGGCGCTTGCCACATGGTTCCGGCGCGACCGGTGCGTGGCGTTTGTTGCTGGGGTGCCCCCAGCTGGCGACACGCATTGATGTCCCCCAAAGCGGCCTCCGCTAGGGTGTTCCCACGCGTTCAAGCACTGCCAACAGCGCCAACTAAACCCCACAGCCCGCGCCGAAGGACGTCTGGCTTCAGTCGCGCGGGCGGCCAACGCGGCCAGAGGCGCTACCAGGTTGCCCGCAACCCAAATTTCGCTCATCACCATCGGGCATTCAGGGCATTGATCCGCGCCCGATCTCCATCCTCCCCCACTCCGCCTGACAGGTTGCATGTTTTCTCTGACCGATCTGCATCGCGCCGCCGATCTGGTGCATCGCCACATCGCGCCCTCCCCCGCCATCCACTGGCCGCTGCTGTCACAACGCACCGGAACCCAGGTCGTGGTAAAACATGAAAACCACCTGCCAACCGGCGCCTTCAAGGTTCGCGGCGGCATCGTCTATGCCGATGGGGCCGCGCAGGAATCCCAGGGCTCAACCCCACGTACGGGCCTGATCTCGGCGACGCGCGGCAACAGCCAGGAAAAGAACGCCGCCATGGCGGCCCTTGGCGCGCGCCTGGTGGAGCATGGCGCGGATTTCGAGGAAGCGCGCAAAGCAGCCAACCGCCTGGCACAGGCCGAAAACCTCACCTTCGTGCCGTCCTTCGCCCCGCCGCTGGTGTTGGGCGTGGCCACCTATGCGCTGGAGCTTTTCTTGGCTGAACCAGACCTCGACGCGGTCTATGTGCCGATCGGGCTCGGCTCCGGTATCTGCGGCACCATCCTCGCGCGCGATCTCCTCGGCCGCCGGACCCGCGTGATCGGCGTGCAGAGCAGCGGCGCCGATCCCTACGCACGGTCCTTCGCCGCGGGCAGCTTGGTGCAGTGCAACCGTGCCGACACGCGCGCGGACGGCATCGCCGTGCGCCAGCCCGATGCAGAGGCGCTGGCCATCATCCTGCGTGGCTGCGACCGCGTCATCACCGTGCCCGATGCGGCCATCGCCGCCGCCATCGCCGCATACTGGACGGATACGCACAACCTGATCGAAGGCGCCGGCGCCGCACCGTTGGCCGGCCTGATCCAAGAGCAGCAAGCAATGGCCGGCAAACGCGTGGCGCTGATCGCCTCGGGCGGCAATATCGACAGGCAGTTATTTGCCGATTGGGTCGGTAACTGACGCGCGGTTTTCTTTCGCCGATCGTCACACTATGTTACCTTTCCGCGTGAAAACGCGCCCGATTTCTGGTCCATGACAACGCCTCGTTCGGGTCACCAAGGAGCACGCGCATGAACCGCGCTATCGCCGCCGTCGGGCTGATTTCCGCCATCGCGCTCAGCGCTTGCACGGCGCCACCACCGCAAGGCCCCAGCGTGATGGCCCTGCCTCAGGCCGGCAAGCCGTTCCAGCAGTTCCAGCAGGACGATATGGAATGCCGGATGTACGCGAACGCGGCGACCGGCGGCGCAACGGCGGAGCAAGCGGCGACCAATGCCGCCGTCGGCAGCGCCGTCGTCGGCACCGCACTGGGCGCGGCGGCAGGCGCGGCAATCGGCTCGGTTGGCGGTGCGGCGGGCGCGGGCGCGGCAATCGGTGGCGCGACAGGCCTGCTGGTGGGATCGGCGGCGGGCGCCAACAATGCGCAATATTCAGCCGCCT
>Ga0164297_10001876_pt1 | contig 21524 bp, 15 predicted proteins | sample GEODES058metaG_FD_113539 | JGI IMG/M metagenome (GOLD analysis project Ga0164297, IMG submission 113539) | Dystrophic lake water microbial communities from Trout Bog Lake, Wisconsin, USA - GEODES058 metaG | ecosystem: Environmental > Aquatic > Freshwater > Lake | place: USA: Trout Bog Lake... | reverse complement strand
GAGGCTGTAGCATCGCGCACAGCGGCATCCCAGACGTGGTGCCCAGATCTGAGGAGCTAGGCAGCGCGTGGATGGAGAGCCGCACGAATCGCGGGCTGCAGTTCCCGGTGTCTCGGGCAACAAACGGCATGCAAGTGCTGGGTGGCTGCACTGCTGCACCGCCTGCACGAGTGTCATACACCACGGGCTCCCCGGGCGGGCTATAGCTGGGTCGTGGGATTTGTGCGGGGTCTGCGACGGAAGCGCTTCCGTCAGACGCCGCACGAGTACAGTTTCCATAACCAACGAGCGACGCACCGATGCGCGCGCCAGAGCTGCCTCCGCTGTTGCTCGCCGGCGGCGTGGACGGCTTGGGAGGTGTGTTCACGCCACCGAGCGGCGGAGGCGGCGGTACGCCCGGCGGCGAGGCTGGCGGACCTCCGTGCTGTTGCAGTGGCGGTGGTTGTGCCTTTGGCGGCGTGAACAGCGGCGGTGGCGGCACGTGAGGTCTCCCACCCTGCGCGCTATGTGTCACAGGCGGCTGACAGGCAACAAGTGAGCAGACTTCGCGTCAGACGACTGCTTGTGTTGACAGTGACAACCACCAGATCAGCGCACCAGACTTGGAGGCGGCGCAAACATCGGCGGCGGCGGGCCCGAACGCGGCGCAGGCACTAAGTGACCCGGGACCGCTGGCGGAGGCGCAACGCGCGGGGGCGGCGCGGTCATCAGTGGCGGAGGCTGTGCCGTTGACAGCAAGGGCGGTGCTGAGACTGGTCCTCTGGGCGACGCGGCAGCTCCACCGGGCGGGTGTAGGGCCAAGCCAGCCATGTGTGCTGTCGGCGGCGCGAACGGCGTCGGCGCGACGCGGCCCGGTGGCGGTGCGACAGGGGGTGGAAGTCCGGGGCCGGGAGGCCTCACAGGCGGCGGTGCGTTTGGCGGCGGAAGCACACGAGGTACACCCACGGGTGGAATGCCCACAGGAGGCGATGCGCCAGGTGTCCAGCCCGCTTGAGGCGCTATGGGCGCCCCCACTCCCATTCCAGTGCCAGGCGGATGTTTGACAGGCCCCAGTCCGTTCGCGGGCGGCGCAGGCCCTACGGGGGGCTGCTGTGGCCCGGTATACATCAATGGGTTGAGCGCGGGCAAGGGCGCACAACGCCACAGCGAGGGGAGTCTGGATGAGCACGTTTCAGTTTCACAGACGATATGTTCACAGACGTCTGTTTCGCACTGTTTGGTGTCTGTTCTATTGCTGCTGCTACAAGGGCTGCTCATTCAGCCCGAAGTGGAAGCGCGGGCATCGGGGTTGCGCCCGTCTCCATGTGGACGTCGCCATTCTCCTTGGCGTGCTTGCTGGGAGTATTTACGTCCTCAACGCTGCCACCGCCAGCGATGCCTGCACCACCGTTGACGGCGCCTGCGTATGACATGTCTACGCCTCGACCACGCTTATGGCTGCTCTCTGTGCTGCTATCGTGTCCTCCGGCAGGCACAGCTGAGGAAGGAACCGCAGGCGCGGCGGCGACTGCGGCTGCCTGGACATCATCCTTGGGAAGCACGTATGGCGGCAGATCCTTCGCCTTCATGTGCTTAATCTGGCACTCCATGCCTTCCGCGCGGCCCTGCCATGCGTACACGCGCAGTCTAAACTCCTCCACAGCGTGCCTCAAATCAAACGACTGCTGTGCCCCGCCGCTGGGACGCGCTTGCGCGCCTGCGCCGTTGACGCTGCTAGTTGTTGTGAGCCGGATGCCAAAGAAATAGCAGCTGCATTGTTCACGCGGCCTGAACTCGCCCGGCCACGGATGCAGATGCAATGAGCCACCAGTGGCGCGCTCGACGCCCATGACGAGGTGTCGCAGGCGTGATTCAACCCAGCCCTCCCAAGCGCGGTGGTGCTCCTCACTCCCCGCTGTGGCCTCTACACACAGGTAGTGCTTGTGCGTCCTGAAAAACGGAGCCGGCTCAAACAGCGGCGCCCAGAGGCTGGACCCCGGCGCCGGCGGCGGGACAGTGCCGCTCTGGCCGGTGGCTACAGAGTACACCCCCTGGCAGGTCTCATCGCCTCGGGCAAACTCGGCGCGCAGCACATGCAGCGTACTTTCGCTCACGTTGTAGCTGCTGTTCATACACGGGAAGGCCGGTGTGATGATGGGCATGACGTGTAGCCGGTCGCGCGGATTGCGGCGCGGATCCCACACTGCAAGGCTAGTACTGCTCGCCCCTCCTCCATCAGCAGGAGTGGCACTGATTTCGCACAACATCACCGGGTTCGGCCACCGCCATTGCGCGTAGACGCGGAAGAAGCGGGACAGCAGCAGCGCGGGGCTTCCCCGCGGGTAGAGCTGGCACACGCGAGCCACCAGGATGGCCCAGTTGACACCGCCCAGGAAGCCGAGAACGTTTGAATAGACGCCCCTGCGCTTCGCCCACAGCTTGACAGCGCGCAGCGTAGTGCGGAATGTCGCCGTGTCAGGCACCAGCGCCAGGATTTGGTCCGTCACTCGGCATCCGTTGAGACTGCGAACATCCGCCTCGTCCGCGTTGCGTAGCAGCGCATCATTGGAGAGGGACAGGTCATGTGGCACTGTAGGCATGAGCAGGTGCGCGAACAGCAAGTCGAAGGAGATGCCGCGGAACGACATCTTGATGACGGGCGTGAAGGCGTCCGCAACAGGCTGTAGTTCCGCCACACCGGGTGTGCCCTGCAGGAGCGACAGCAGGCTCGGGTAGCCTGCCTCTTGCTGCGTGCCGAAGAAGTCCTGCTCGCGGCTGCAATGGCGCGGCGCGACGCAGAGGGTGTCGATGTCGGCTCCAGGCCCGTGGACGCCCAGTCGGTAGCTTCCGAACGTGAATATCTTCGCGTTCATCTGACGGCCAGTGCAGTGCAGGCAGGCAGCGGGGTGTGAGAGGTGACGTGCGTGGAGACAGAGGTCAGGGCGCTGCTCGGCAGCGCTCCCTCCTAGGGTTGATGACGACGCGCTGTCGTACCTCAGCCAGAACCTCTGGGTCGGTCATCCCCTTGGCGGCGCTCACTCGGCGCACCCAGTCCTTGACGAGGGCGTCGAGCTGGCCCAGCACCTGCGTCCACAGGTCACACGACAAGCACGTGTCGAAAAGAAGGACACGAGTGAGTCCTTGTTGGGGGTCACCTCCTGTGCACAGCCGTGCCGCGACACTGAAGCTGCGCGACCAGCATGTGCGCGTGCCTCCTCTCGGTGAAGCGCCTCCTCGTTGGACTCATACAACCCGCGTTGCCGAAGGTCTGCTTCAAGCGCATCTGACAGAGTGCGGTCCAACGCCGTCGGCGGTGCGAGACTGATGGGGTCAGTCACGCCCAGCCTGGCACCGCTAGGGGCCGCCATGAGGCTGCTGCACAGCGCTCGTGCTGCAAGACCAACGCTAGGTTTGGGGGCTGTAGAAGTCGCGAGTGGACCGTCTCAAGTAAGTTGCGTTCCTTTCGAATCGGAAGTTGCACTGAGAACGCGAGTCGCGAAGCGCCAGTCGCGCCCAAGCGGGTGGTGCGCTCATGCGTGCTAGCCGCGTGATGACGCTTCCGCCAGCAGTGATGGAGTCTTCAAGCGACGACGAGAGCAGCTGCGCCGATGGTACGCGGCGTGAGGACTCGCCACGTGCGTGTGTTGTGCGCGTGCGTTCCTCTCCTTACATGTGCAACCATGTCGCTGACGCAGCCCTGTGTCTCAGGCGCACCTCCTGGAGAAGTGACGACTCGCGCAGCCAAAGAGCTGGCAGCAGCCGCTGAGGCGCTCCGCCACGACGACGGCGCAGAGCAGCTGCGCGAGCAGCTGGCACAGTCCAGACAGGTGCGCGCTGTGCGTGTTCGGAGCCGTGGCGCTCGCGGCTTTGCGCTCGTGCAGTAAGTAGCGCTCACACTCTCTGTGTCCTTGTGGCGCGCAGACGGCGTCGCAACAATTGACAGCCCTGGAGTCCGCACTTGCTGGTATCGTGGCCAGTAGTCGGGCGGCGGTGTCTTCTGAAGTTGGGGCTGCGCCCAGCGGCGCCGGTGCCGAGGAGGAGGCTCGCAAGTGGACCTCCGTCGCGCGCTGGGCTGCACGAGACAGCGTCGCTGCTGCCGTGGCTGGAGGCGCGCCAACTGGGTGGGCAGCACAGTACACTCGGTGCGTGTGGGGGGCCTCGCGTCAGGCGACAGCGCGGCTTCATCGTTTCAAACTTCTGACAGCTCTTTCTTCTCCACTGGTGCGGTTTGCCTTTTCTATTCCACTCAGTCGTGCACTAGTCACCGCCAGCAGCGGCTCACAAACAAACGCGTGCGGCTGCGAGCAACTGCCTGGGTTACGCGCGCAGCTCGAGCTGGCGCAGTCAGCTGTCATGGAAGCAGGCGCCCGCGCCCGTGCCGCAGAGCACGCAACCGCGCAAGCTGCTGCTGCTGCTGCTGCCCGCGTTGCTACCGCAGAGCATGATGCTAGCGCCGCGCGTCAGCGTGCTGACCACTGCGCCACAGAGCTTGCTGCTGCCAGACTCCAAGCCCGGAAAGCGCAATCCGGCGCTGATTCCACGCTCACGAGCCTGCAGACTGCATTGACAGCGTCGCAGCGTGCCGCGGATGCAGCAGCTGCGCGTGCGACCACAGCTGAGCGGCGTTGCGCGACGCTGACGGCATCACTGTCCAAAGCCCGCGCTGAGGTGGCCGCGGCTGCGCAGCATGCGCGGGCGGAGCTTGATGCCGCCTGGGCGGAGCTGGCTGCTGTGCGCCAGGGCGCGGGTGACGCGCAGGAGCTGAGAGTGGCCATGGCGGAGGCTGTATCTGCAAGAGAAGCGGCAGAGCAGCAAGAAGCCGAGGCGACAGCTGCGCTTGCGTTGACAGCGCAGCAGGCAGAGCAGTGGCGTGCGCGCGCGCTGACTGCTGTCGATGCCGCACAAGAGGCGGTGGCGGCAGCGCAGCACGCGCGGAGTGTGGTGCCCTCTGAAAGCACAGTCGCAGATGGCGCAGAACCCGCGGTGGTGGCACCGTGTGATGCGGCTACGCAGACGCATGTGGAGCATGAGCAGCGCTCCGCTGCAGTCAGCGTCACCATGGTGGATGCTGCTGCCTGTGAGAAAATCACTGTGTTGGAGGCTGCCTCATCAGTGTGGCCACCGCAAGCAGCTGTAGCCGCCCTGCGTCGCCGCCGGCGGCGCGCTGCACGCATGAAGCTGGCACGGGCGTTGGAGTATGCGCGCACAAACAGCACGGCTGCAGTCGCATCAGCTCCCCACGTAGAAGCCACAACTGCGGCCTCCGTCGATGATGCGCCCCACGCCGCGGCGCTTCTAGAAGCTTCTGCCGAGGAATGCGCATCGTTGCGTGCACAGCTGCAGGCTGCAATCGGCGCGAAAACGGAGCTCGAGACGCAGTTGCGCACCGCCGCTTCCGCCGCCCATCGGGCATCACATCGCGCGAATGTGGCCGAGCAGCGCGCCCGCGCAGTGGTTGCAGACGCTGCGTCTCTGGCGGCAGTGGAGGCGGCGCTGGTGAGTGCACGGCAACAGTCGACATTGGCAAGCAATGCTGATGCCAGTCTCGTGTCGGCGCAGCAGCAGGAGCTGGCACAGCTTCGTGCCCGTGTCTTGGAACTCAGTGCCAAGCTGGAATCAGCCAGTCAGCGCGCGATTGCGGCAGAGGCGGCTGCGGCTTCAATGCGTGATGCAGAATTGGAAAGCTCTGCAGTGGCGGCAGCTGTATCGACATCGCCACTGTCGCAGCTGCGCGGAGATGTGGGTGACGCTGCCCTTGACCGGTTAGTAGCCACCTGGCGACAGGCGTGTGCATGCCGTGATGAAGCACTCCACTTCTTGGCTGCCGAGCGGGACGAAGCCCTGGCACGCGCAGCCGCTGCAACAGCCGCCACCGCCAGTGGTGATGGTTCGAACGCAACGATTGAGATGGAGCACCTGCGTCTTGCGCTGCGTGCCCGCGAGCGCGATGTTTCTGAGCTGTCCCGCATGCTCAAAGCGTGGGAGGCCATGCGCGCGTCCAAAGACGGCGCCCTCAGAAACGCGATGGATCGGGCGGCTGCAGCTGAGCGGGAAGCGGCTGATGCGCGCACGCAGCTAGAGGCCTTGCGGCGGGCTGCTTCCCGTGGCATTGTGGCATCACCGGTTGGGGTCACTTTGGTTGCGGCGGTGGGAGGTGCGGGCAACAACAAGGAGAACGCTAGCGCCGCACCTGCGAAAGTGGGTGGTGGAGATCACAATGTGCCGTCGTCTGCTCCGGCGCCGCAGCAGCACGCTCCAGGGAGGGTGTTGCGCACGTTATCTGCTGCGAAGGACAATGTCGCGTCCATGCGGTGAAGAGAAGCAATCTATTCAGCGTGTGCGAGCAAGACCATATTGGCTTACAAGCAGTCACAATCTATGCATGAGCCTTTATCTCACGCTACTTTTAGGGAGGCCTCCTGCTGTGGCAAAGGAGGGTTCCCAGCTAATCGCGCAGTCTGATCCTCCTGTATGGTCAGCCTTGCTTCCAGCATGGCCAGTGTGTGCGTCATGACCTCCATCTGCTGCACGAATCGACCCAGCGCGTCCTCTCCAGGATGGCGCACCACTGCTGAGTACCCAGCTGCCGCCACTGCGCGCGCTGCAACTTGCTGAGCCACACCCATGGCGCCCTCAAATGCCGCATCATCATCCGGCTCCGGCGTCGGAGAGGGAGGCCCTGCAGCAGATGCGTGCGGCCTGGGCAGAACTGCTGCGGGGACAACTACAGGCCCCTTCGTGCGCGTCTGTGCCACCCGGGGCACGGCTGCTGCATGCACACGCGGCAGAGGTGCATGTACGCGGCGTGTGACCATGGTGGCTGCGTCGCCAGCAGCAGCAGCAGGCTTTGCTGCGCGCCCGTACACGAATGTCTCGTCATCTGCCGGCGGCTCATCCGCCACCACATGCCCTGCATTGGTGCGCCACACCAGTATCTGCGCGTCTCCTCCGCCGGACGCGAAGAAGTCGCCCTTGGGGCTGAAGACGCAGGACAGAGCCCCCGGCCTCAGGCTGCCTGTCACTGCTTTCTGCTGCGACTGCTGTGTCGTGTGGCCATGCATCGTGTACGCCTGACACGCGCGTCTCAAGTCCCACAGACGCAGACACGCGTCACCGGCGTGTGCGCTGAGCAGCGCAGCTCCACCTGGATGGAATGCCACGCTTCGCGCGGCTCCAGCACCCACCATGTCTACGCCATGCAGCTGCACCAGCTGCTTTGTGCGCGCATCCCACAGACGCACGCAGCCATCAGCCGCGCCGGTGGCAAGGGCGCTGCCGTCGGGGTGCCAGCTCGCTGCATGCACCAGGCTTGTATGCGGGCATGTCGCCACACACGTGCGCGTCTCCACGTCCCACAGCCTAGACACAGTGCGTCAGAGACACACCCGGCGGGGGGCAAGGGGGGGCAGTCGTGCGATACAGCACAGTCAGCCTGGGGGAACACACGCAGGCACGCACTTTGCGCTCTTGTCGTCCCCTCCTGACGCCACCAGGCGGCCGTCTGGACTAAACACCGCGCACCGCACCCAGTTCCCGTGGCTCCCCAGCGCGGCGGCGAAGCGCTGCTGCGGCAGCGCCCACAGCTGGTGGGGACAGACGGAGTTGGTTCAGAAACAGTCGCGAACAGGGTCCGAGGCACAGACTCGGCGCACAGCGCCCGAGGACACGGCACACGCGCACCTTGACCGCCTTATCATCGCCTGCAGTGAGCAGCAGGCGGCCGTTGGGCGAGAAGTCGACTGCGCGCACGGCGCCTGCGTGTGCTTTCAACACCGAAGACTGGCCATCCCTGGAAGAAGCCAGTTTCGCGGGCAGGAGTCAGAGCTCAAGCCAGCTGCTGGGCCAAATACACAGACACACACAGCCCACTCAAAGCTCCGTGTGCGTGGATGTCAGCACGGGCACGCACGCGTTGGGCACCCAGAGGCGCACTGTGCGGTCTTTTGACCCAGAAGCAAGCAACCCGTTCTGCGCACTGAACGCCACCGAGTGCACGGCTGCCTGCGAGGTGGAACCAGCACGCCGTGAGACCGGCAGCGAGGCAGAGGGCGTGATACGAGCGCGCGCAGTCCCAGAAACAAAGACGTGCCGTGTGTCCGGTGAAGCGATACGCCCTGAGACTGGGCTTGAAGTGCCAGAGGAGCAGTGTGCCGTCGTCTCCGCCGGAGATGAGTTGTCGCATGTTGGGGTTGAAGACGAGGCAGTTGACGCCGCCGGACGCGGAGTTGTGGCCTCGGAATGCCCTCTCTAAGACTGGGTCTGAGCCTCCGGAGTACTGAGAGCGCGGTGATGCAGGAGTGAGGGGCGGCAGGCAGGCAGGCAGTGAATGACGCACCTGGTCGGGCACCATGGCGCACGCGCTTCAGCGAACAAGGTGGACAAACTGTTGCAACGCTGACGTGGCCGACGCCCCTCCTCCTCCGCCAGGCAACGGCCTATCTGTGAATAGTTATGACAGCCCGTGTGTGGAGAGCACACATATTTGGAACACAGTGACAGTACAAGTGGTTGAACACATTTGTCTGTTGCGCCCTCAAAAGCGCATGACATCGCCCACTGCCAGCACAGCCGCAGTGGATGCATCGCACAGGAGCAGTGGCGCCCCCACCAGCATCCATTGGCTCGCTTGCGTGAACACCAAACGGGCGGACATGACCTCAGGCGCTGCTGCAGCTCCTGGCGTCGATGTCCCGCTGTCCACACAGGCCAGCACCGCCGCGCACGCAGCTGCACGTCGAGCTAGGCGCTTGCATGCCGCCTGGTCAGCACCAGTGTCACAGTCGCCAGCATGTAGCTGCTCCAGCCGCACTTGTGCTTTGCAGCTGCCGCAATGCACCACCAATCCGCTGGCGGAACTCCAGCCAGGCACCACACCTGCAAGGCGGATGTCGATGGAGCGACACGTGCTTGGCGGCGACTGTACGAGAGGATCAGGCGAACATCCGAGGAGGGTGAGTCCCTTCCGGGGCGACGCCGCCAGCCGGGTCAGTTGCTCCACGCCTCCTGCAGTTGCGCCCACCAACGCAATGCTCGCTGCCTGTCCAGCGCTAAGTGCGTCCACAGCGCAGTGCGCGATGTGGACCGTGCGCACTGTGACTCGCACGAACAACGGCGTGGATGCTACTGCGCTCTCTTCGCTTGGTGGCACAGGGCCCAGCCAGAGGGGCTCGCCAGGGCGTGCTGAGCCGCACACGGCCACACCGGCGGCGAGAATGCCTGCATCTGGGTTCTGGAGCAGTGTCTCGACGGTGAAGACCAGCAAAGAGGCTGCGTTGTGCTGCTGCAGTTGTGCGCCCCACGGACCACCATGACTCGCACGCAGCGCAGCCAGGAACGCGTGCATGGTACCCACGCCGACGCCGGTGACGCAGGAGAGCGGAAGCAAAGGGCACACGACACGCGCCCCTCCTCTGCTTCCAGCCATGCCTGCCATCACCAAGGCCGCGCACGACTGCGCATGCTGCGCATCACTCACCACCGGCGCTATGCTGTCATCGTTCTGCACGTCCTTAACATCAGTATCGCAGGGATGCTGCTGATGGGCAAGTGCTTGGGCAGCGGCACGCAGAGCGGCTCGTAGTGGCACTGCCCAATCTGCAGGTGCCGAGCCTTGCGGGGTCGCATCCACGTGTGTGAGCACTCCTGCGACTGGGATGTCCAGCGCGAGCGCTGCAGCTAGATGCTGCGCCGTGTGCACAGACAAGGGCTGTCCGGCGCGGGTGCAGATCACCATGGCATGTGGCCAGCCTGCAGTGAGTCCAAACAGCGCCGTCTTCGCGTACGCCCCGCTTGGGAGCTCGCACAGCGACGTTAAGCTGCTTGCTCTCTGCGCTACATCGCCCGCCTCGGGGCTTCCATCAACACAGCAGGGGCGCCCACACGCGTCGTAGGCCACACAATGGTGGCGCAGCGCACTCGTGCGTCCCGTCACCAACTCATGCTTGTGTGCAGCCACACACGCGCGAGCCCCGCCAGCGCCATCATCCAATGCGTCGAGGGACGTGCATGAGCCGCCTCGCAGAAGCAGCGCCAGCAACGTGCTCTTGCCAGCACCAGGCGCACCGCCGAGTGCAACGCGTGTGGGCGTGCCTGCGCCCGTGGGGGCCACAACGCAGGGCCGTGCGACTGCGACGGTCGCCCACGCGTGGGTGGGGCCACCAGTGCCGCTGTGCGTGCTGCTCACTGTGGTTGAGCACCCCAGCGACGCGGCCAGCGTGGAGAGTGTGTCTACTGACGCAGCCAGCTGATCAGGCGGCAGACCCACTGGCAGGCCGTCGTCTGCGACGCCCAGGAGATACGTGCACGCGCCTGCGCCCTCGGCCAGGCGCCACAGCAGCTGGCTGGTTAGCTGCTCTCTCCTCCACGCCGACTGCGGTGTGAGCAGCTGCTTGTACTCCACGCTGCCGTGCTCCACCTCTCGAGGAAGCCGGGTTGTTGTGGGCGTGCGCGGCGCTTCGTCTGGTGCTGAGGGCCCCTCACTGAAGACAACGCCCACAAAGGAGGACGCGAGCGTAGAGGGAGAGCGGAGCGCAGGAGCGACAGCGCGCGAGGGGAGCAGAGGTAGACAGGCAGACGGAGGCGCGTCAGTGCGTGCCGGCACGAGTGGAGGCGTAGCAACCGTGCCCTCGAGTTTTGAGCTCGTGCTTGTGGATAGAGAAGGGGAAGGGAGAGCAGCAGCGGGCCGCACCTGGGCTTGAGCACTGCGCAGGCGGAGTCCCGGACCACAACGGTGCACGTCGGCTGTGCCATATGCGACGCATCTTGTGCGTTCAGCGCGCTGCTGCTGTCCAGCCTTGTCAGTGGCCTTCTTTGTTGGGTCGTCCCCACCATTGCGCGCGGCTGGCGTGCAAACTCACTGCGACTGCTGCTGTCTGTGTCAACTGGGCACGTCCTCGCGCTCACTGAGCTTGTCGTGTCACCATGGCGTCGCTAGGGAACGCACTTTGCGAGGGCGCTCGTCTCTCGCCACGTTGGCACTGCGTGGCTCCTTCTTGAATGGAGTTGCTGACGCTCGCGCGTGACAACCAGGCGGATGCCATCCGGGCGGCGTGCGCTGCGGGCGCGAGCGCGAATGCAGGCAACGCTTTCGGGCAGACTCCGCTCCACGTGGCTGCCCTGCACGGCAACCTGGACGCCATGACCGCGCTGCTCGAGTGTGGCGCGGACGTGAACGCAGTGAACCAGCGCAGCCAGACGCCGCTGGTGCGTGTGCCCCCGACACGCGCGACGACGTCACACTCTCTCTGCGCTTGTGGGGAAAGCACCTTGTGCTGTGCGCCACGCATCGCCGACAACTCCCCCACGCTTCATAGCAATCCCACGCATCTCATCCCTCCCCCGCTCTCGCCGTGTCGTCCTTCCCCACAGTACTTCGCTGTGAACGCCAAGAAAGGGAACGAGGTGCAGGCTGTGCGCATCCTTCTCGCCGCCGGCGCGGACCCTACGCTGGGCGACCTCGAGGGCCGAGTGCCTGCAGACTTGGCGGACGACGACGAAGTGAGGCAGCTGCTGGGCGCGCCGTCGCTGGCGCTGCACGACGCCGCTTGTGAGGGCGACCTGCAGGTGGTTGCGGACTTGCTTGAGGGCGGCGCGCTTGTGAACACTCTTGACCCCGCTGGGCGGACGCCTCTGCACTGCGCAGTGGAGGAGGCGCATACGGAGGTGGTGCGTCTGCTGCTCTCTGCAAAGGCAGACCCCAACATACGGGACGCAGCTGGCTTCACCGCCCTGCACGCCGCGGCAACTACTCGGTCCTGCCCACCGGAAGTATTTACGCAGCTGCTCGAAGCCGGCGCGGATGTGCACGCGCGCACACTTGCAGGAGGGCCCCCTCAACCTGGCGGGCCACCCAGAGGTGCAACTGTTTTGCACTTCATGGTTCACCTTGGCATGCTTGAGCAAGTGGCTGTTGTGCTCGCTGCCGGTGCAGACGCGTCTGCTGTTGACGCGGAGGGCGATGCGCCGCTGAGTGTGGCTCTGGATACGGGAGACACGGCTATGGCAGCGCTGCTTCTGCAACACGGCGCTGATCCTAACGCGAGGGTGGGCGCCTTTGCAAATGCCACTGCATGGGCAGTCCACAGAAATGACGCCGTTTTGGTGACTACACTCGCGCAATGCGGCGCTGATGTGAACGCAGCAGACGAGGCCGGCATGGCGCCTGTGCACTTGGCTGCTCGTGCAGGCCGTGATACCGCGCTTGCTGCGCTGCTGGCTACAGGCAAAGTGAATGTGAATGCGCAGACGAAAGCTGGCGCGACGGCGCTGCATCTGGCGGCGCTGAACAAGCGTGTCGGGGCACTGCAGGCTCTGCTCCAGGCTGGTGCGGACAGAGCTATCAAGAACGGGAACGGCCAAACGGCGCTGGAGGTGGCCAAGGATGATGCAACAAAGGCCGCGCTGCAATGAAATCTCGACACAATCTCACGTCGCCACGTGAGCAGGCGTCAGTGGGCCGCTCCTACGCAGGAGCCATGTCCGCTCAGGCTGCGGCTGCTGCCGCAAGCAGCGCGTATTGGCGCGCAGCAGGTGCGGCTCTTCCTGCCGCTGCACTTGCAGGGGAGAAGGTTCTGACTCCACGCACCCAACAAATAACTGTGTGCGTTCCTGCAGGCATGACGTACCTCAAGTACGCCAACCTGTGCGCGGAGGTTGTGCGCGGCTCGCTGAAGGAGCCGTTCCTGACCAAGGCGCGTCTGCGCGCAAAGTCTGTGGGTCTGCACGAGTATGGAAGACTCATTCTCGACTTGCCAACGACGCAGGCCAAGCCCCGGGACTCTGTGTACTTCAAAGCGACGCCTTTCGACCACGGCAAGGCTGGCAAAGCGGGTGCGTGAACGCGTGAGACCGCCGCAGCCGTGGGCAGTGCTTGGCCCACCCTCTAGGGTTGGTTCACTTGCTTTTTGGCGCCGCTGCGACACGCGCTGACCGCGGTGTGTGTCCCGTCTGCAGTCATCACCGAGGTCACGTCCGGGGTCAACAAGGCGTGAGGCCGCGCGCAAGCAAATGCGGGGTGGGGAACAGGGGCGGTGCGCGAGTTGGTCGGGCGGTACGACTTCGACGGACGCGCGCAGTGGAGCCACGACACGAATACACACAGAGCTGTTATATTGCAACAGCATAGCAACGGCAGTCGAGGACGCTGTCTGGGTTACATGTGGATAGCCTTGCCGAAAGACACGGCCATGGCGGCCTCCTTGACGGCCTCCGTCAGGGTGGGGTGTCCGTGGCACGTGCGTGCGATGTCCTCCGCGCTGCCTCCGTACTCCATGGCGAGCACGCACTCTGCAATCATCTCGCCTGCTGAAGCGCCCACGATGTGGACGCCCAGGATCTCATCCGTCTCCGAGTGGCTGATGAACTTGACCAGGCCGTCCGAATCCTCAACCGTGCGCGCGCGGCTGTTGGCCATGAAGGGGAACTTGCCAACCTTGTACGGCACACCGGCAGCCTTCACCTCGTCCTCCGTCTTGCCCACCCACGCAACTTCCGGGTGCGTGTAGATGATGTTCGGGATGGTGGCATAGTTGATGTGCCCCTGCAGCCCAGCAAGCTGCTCCACGCACGCAATGCCCTCCTCCTCAGCTTTGTGTGCGAGCATGGGCCCCGCCACAATGTCTCCGATGGCGTACACCCCCGGCGCACTGGTTGCGAACGTGTGCGAGTCAATGATCACGCGGCCCGCTTTGTCGGTCTGCACGCCCGCGGCGCCCAGATTCAGGCTGCTGGTGTGGGGCTTGCGCCCAATGGCGACCAGGCAGATGTCCGCATCCATCGTCTCCGCGTCGCCGCCCGCGGCAGGCTGCACCGTGACTGAGACACCGGAGCCGGTGTCCTTCACGCCGGTCACCTTTGTGCCAAACTTGAACTTGATGCCAGCCTTGGTCAGTGTCTTGTGGAAGCTGTTCCGTGCGTCCTCGTCCACCATGTTCAGCAACTTCGGCGCGAACTCAACCACCGTAACCTGAGCGCCCAGGCGGCGCCACACGCTGCCCAGCTCAAGGCCGATGACGCCTGCACCGATGACCACCAGGTGCTTCGGCACCTCGCTCAAAGACAGAGCGCCCGTGCTGCTGACGATGCGCTTCTCGTCAATGGTCACTCCAGGCAGGGGCATCACCTCGGAGCCGGTGGCAAGGAGCACATTCTTGGTGCGCAGCAGGGACTGCACTCCATCGGCGCCGGTGACGGTGACCTCCCCCTGGACGCCGGTCAGCGCGCCCGCGCCCTTGACGTACTTCACCTTGTTCTTCTTGAACAGGCCCTCGATGCCCTTGGTGAGACCCGCCACAGCGCTAAGCTTCTGCGCCATCATGGCACCCAAGTCCAGTCGGACGCCGTCCAAGACCACTCCGTGCTTGGGCAGCGCGTGCAAAGCGTCCTCGTACATCTGGCTACTGTTCAGCAGCGCCTGGGGAGTGGCGGGAACGACACCGGAGCGTGCGCGTCAGACGGGACGCCGAGTGGCACCTCGGCCAGCACTACCAGACTCGACAGGCAAAGCAGCACAGAAGACACGGGGGGAAGCCACCCGCTTACACCTGCTCCCTCGCTCGAGGCATATGCACCTGGTCAGCAGAGGCGCACGCACCTTGGAGGGGATGCAGCCGACGTTCAGGCACGTGCCACCCAGAGTGCCCCGTTTCTCGACACAGGTCACCTTCATGCCCAGCTGCGCCGCCTTGATGGCAGCCACATAGCCGCCGGGGCCACCACCGATGACGACCAGGTCGTTGTCTGGCGGCGCAGCGGTGGAGGCGGAGAACCAGCGTGATGCGACAGAGGTCAACACTGTCGAAGCAGCTGGGCTGCGGGAGCTGCGGCCAACAAGCAGAGCGGCAGCCATGTGCGCAGACGGTGCGACTTCACGGATGTGGTGTGCTTGCAGCGCCCCTGCGAGGGCGAGCACACACCCTGTTGGCAGGCAGGCGACGCGTTCAGAGCGCGCCTCCCGCCGAAGCACATTTCAGCTGCGTTCCCCACCTCGCGTGGTGCAGCAGCGACAAGCATGCCTGCTGCCATGAGAGACCGGACGGCTGAGTTCCAAGCTGCCGCCGACAGACTCCGAGTCCAGGTGCGAGCGCGGCCTCGACGCCACACAGCAGCCGCCCTGATGCCGTCGCCCACGCGATGCAAGGCAGACATACTGGCCTGGCCCTGTGCGCACGGGCTATGTGTGTGTCTGTTGTATGCGCGGCTCGAGGCTGTTTCTCCAGGACCGCCGCTTTCTTCGCGTCAACGCTCACACGCACGCCTCTGTTTCTGCGTGCTCACTACTCAGCTTGGCGAGGCTGCGCCCAGCTCAGGCGGGCCCGCAGCAGCTTGGGGCGGCGGTGTGGCTGGCGCAGGCGCCGTGCCCGGTGGTCTTGGCAAACCTGCATGGCAAGTCGCACCGCCTGTCGCGTCTGGCGCCGCCCCCCTTCTCCCAGCTGCAGCACTGCCGCCAGGCGCTGGTGCGCAGAGCGAGTTCAGTCGTCGCGCGGCACGCATCGGGCACGGCATCCACAGCACAAGTGCAAAGTTGACGCGCTTGGCGCAGCTTGCGAAGCGCACGAGCGTGTTTGACGACCCGAGCGCGGAGATAAATGAGCTGACCGCTGTTGTGAAGCAGGACATCACAGCGTTGAACGCAGCGCTGAACGACCTGCAGGCGCAAGCAGCTGCCCAGCGGGGCCTGGCTGCTGCTGCCGGAGGCCGTGGCGATAGCGGGGAGCACAGCGCCACGGTTGTGGACACACTCAAGACGCGACTAATGGGCGCCACCCGCGAGTTCCGGGATGTGTTGACGCAGCGCCAGGAGGCGATTAAGGTGCATCAAAACAGGCGAGGGCTCTTCTCGGCGCTGCCTGAAGACGGCTCCGCATCTGGGGGCGGCGCCTCCAACGCACTCGCATTGAGACGCCCTGGTGTCGGCAGCTTGCAATCCAGCGGCCCCGGTGGGCTGCCCACATTCTCGCGCCAGGGAGGGCAGCAAATGCAGCTGGCAGCACCCCAACAGGATGCATACTTGGCGTCCCGGGCGGAGGCGCTGCAGCAGGTTGAGCGCACGATTGCCGAGCTTGGCGGCATCTTCCAGCAGCTGGCCACCATGGTTGCGGAGCAGGGGGAGCTTGCGGTGCGCATCGATGAGAACCTGGAGGATGCAAACGCAAATGTGGATAACGCACAGGCGCAGCTTCTGCGCTATCTGCAGCGCATCAGCTCCAACCGCTGGCTCGTCATGAAGATCTTTGCAGTGCTGCTTGCGTTCCTGGTCTTTTTCGTGATGTTCGTGGCCTGAGCCTGCAGCGCTTGCGGCCATGTTGGCGCGCACGGAGAACGGAAGGGGTTACATGAGCCTGAGTAGAGCCTGATGACGTTTCACGCTGTGCTTCAAAGGTCGCTGAGTTTTTTCTATACAACATCAACTCAACTATCAACTCACATTCAATGCGTCGCTCCCCTGTGAAGTGGATTAAAGGAGATGGTGTGTGCCCTCACAATCCCCTGTTGTCCCCCTGGCTATCACCCCCCGGGCAAGCAGCAGCCACATATCGGAGCTCACATGAGACCTGCCTGCTGAGCCACCTGCTTGCGCGCCTGCGGGTCAAGCAGCGCCAGCTGCTTCGCCAGAGTATCAACCGACCGTTGCCTGGTGCTGGTGGCAGCGAGCTTGGACACATTAGCAGCGTCACTCTCCAGCCAGTGCGCCACTGTGGCGTCATCCTCCCATGACGCAGATGCGCCCAGCTTGGACGCCATGGCGCGCTTCAGTGTCGCCGTCACCTCCTCGTGGCTGGGTACCTCACTGTGCTGAGCAGACCCGCTGCTGCTCTCGAACTGCGCACGCGCTGCATCCTCCGCCAGGCGGCGACGCAGGCGCCAGTAGAAGTACTTGCGCGACGTGGGCCAGTCCACGACATCGCGGATGGCGCCCTTTGCCTTCATGCGCCCAGCCCGGTCGTGCAGGTCCGCGAATGCATGCGCCACCTGCGTGTAGAACGGCATCAACGTCTCCTCCCGTGCCGTGATGGCTGCCGCATTGCGTGTTGGATCTGCATCCAGCGCCTGCAGCTGGGGGTCGTTCCTGTGCATCAACTTGACCTGGTCGCCGCTGCGGAACTTGACCTCGCAAATGCCCGGCGGCTCCAAGATGCCTCCACGGCTGGTTGTATCCGCGTACATCTCCATAGCCTGCGAGTTGATGGTGGGGTCAACCACCACCCAGGCGCCGCCGCGCAGTTCGCCCCGAGGAGGGATGTACACAAACACAGGCTGGTCGTATGCGCGCAGCTGGTCCACAATCATGGCTCCATACTTGAGGATGGAGTCCGCCATGTCGCGAGTGCCGCCCGAGAAGCCACGCCAGTTGGCGAAGATGAACAGAGGCAACTTCTCGCCAGTGTTGAAGTCAGCAATGGCCTGCGCCGTCTTGTACGCGCTGTCCGGGAACCACACCTGGCCAGCCTGCTGCACGAGCGTCTCCCGCGACTCCGGGTTGGCGGGGTCAGCAGGCATGCGAACCTCCTGCAGGCGCGTCTCAACGGCGACCACGCCCACAGGGATGCCGCCCAGACGAGCTCGGCCGCACACCACCGTCTTGCCCCACTGCGCCAGCGTCTCCGTGAATGAGCCGGCATCGAAGAAGCCGGGCACGAAGTCTGCGGAGCCGCCAGCCGCGCTGGCGGAGGCGGGGCCGCCGGCAAGGAGGTGGCGCACATCGTACGGCGTCGCCGGCGGGCTCCACGCCACTGGGCGGTCCACCGGGTCGACGCACGGCATGCTCGCCGGCGGGCTGTGCACGTCACGGGGCACGTAGGAGAGCCAGTTGAGGACGGCGGCGACGCCCTGCTGGTCGTCCTCCACAATCATGTGGCTCACGCCGTTGGGGCCCATCACCTGCGGCCCGCCCAGCTGGTCCTGGCTGCTGTACACCTCGCGGCCGAGCAACTTGTTCAGCGCGCCGTAGCCGGTGAGGATGAGCGGACCCTCGCGCATCTGGATGGTGCGCTGCCCCAGACGGCACAGATAGGCACCGATACCCACACTGCGACCGGTGATGTAGGACAGCGTGAAGGTCTCCGCGTACGCGCGAGATGTCTCGCCCGCAATCATGCCGCTGCCGCGCAGGTTCTCCACGCCGATTGGCGGCCCGTCGGGGGCGCCGACAACAGCCTCAAGAGCATAGCGTACCTCTCCACCGACCTCCTCGCGGCGCGCGTCCACCGTGCCGGCCGGCAGGCTGTTGAAGTCTGCCTCTGAGAGGTAGAGGTACTTGAATCCTAGACTCGGGTTGGCGGCGTCATTCCACGCCACCTTGAGGAAGGGCTTCAGCTCCTCAACCAGGCCGATGCGAGCACCACTGTTGCACGCGATGTAGACGCGCGGGATGCCGCGCTGCCGGGCCAGCGCGCTGGCAGCCGCGAAGAAATCATCCTCCGCAACACCGAAGGAGCCGCTCTGGAACGTCGTGTCGTTGGCAATCAGCACTATGTCGCGACCAGCTGGGTAGGCTGGCGTGCGCAGAGTGCACAGCCATGCGACCATGCCGATGTTGTTCAGGCCCGCGCGGCGAGGCTCGGGACGCAGCACCTTGGTGCGCGGGTCCAGCACAAGTTCGACGCTGGTGAACGTGCTGGCCGGCATCCGGGCCACCGACTCTGGCGCTGTAGCCTGCGCGTCCATGAACGCGCGCCATGCCGCGACGTTGGCCTTCTCGAGGAGGCCGAGGAAGTCGTAGCAGTAGGTGCTCCCCGCACGGCGAGCAGCTGCGCGCTTGCGCTGCATCTTCTCAGCCACAGGGTAGGGCTCCAAAAAGCACTCGTCCTCCGTCGCGCAGTCGTCGTCTCCGGTGCGCAGATGGCAGAAGCGCACCGCGGCGCCAGTCACCGGGTCCAGCTGGTCCTTGTACGCGTCCAGCTGCAGCCATGCGCCGGCCAAGCTGCTCGCCATGAGGCGCAGAGGCACTGCCTCGCCCACATCGCTGCCGAAGCTTGCATCCTCCAGGCGCAGCTTGATTTCAATCTCATCCACCTTGAGACTGAGCAGCCGGGTCGCGTGCTGTCCGATGAAGCCGCTCAGCTTCTCGGAGAAGGAGCGCAGCGCGGCCGCAGTCTTGCCAGCATCCGACAGCAGTGGCAGGAAGTTGAAGTACAGCCGCGTGCTCGTCGTCGCCGCCGCCCGCGGGTCCAGCATCGCGAGCTCCACGCTGTCCAGCGCCTTGACAAGGACGCGCTCCAAGCCGCCGGTAGTGACATCCTTGCTGTGGGAGATGCGGCGGAGGAACAGGTGCCGTGCAGCCTGTCCCTTAGGGGTGCCCGCCGCCACGCGCGCCACCCCCGCGTAGATGTGCAGGTCACGGTTGACGGTGGGAATGCGCTGCAGGTCGTAGTTCTGGAGGCGCACGAGCTCGAGGAGGTGCGCGAAGGTTGGGCGCTCCCCACGATAGATCAAGTCTTCCGCGAATGTGTTCGCCGCCGTGTACGTGTGGTACCGAGGCAGCTGCAGCGGCAGGCACGCCACGAGGTTGGCGAACTTGACGCCGAGGGCGAGCATGCGCGCGGAATGGGGCTGCAACGCAGCGGCCGTGTCAGCTGCCAGAGTGCTGCTCTCAGCCTGGTTGGTAAGCACCAGATGCATCACATTCACGGGGTCCACCCAGTCCGCGAACTGGATGCCGGCAGGCATGTCCCCGCTGATGCAGTTCTGCAGCAGCGCAAGCGCGTCAGGCAGCGCCTGCGGCACATCGCCCAAGGCTGGCAGAACCACGAGCGTGCCGAACCGCACGGGCGACTCCCGTGGCGGCGTGTCCTTGAACTGGAACCGCCACGTGACCACGAGACGGGACTTGCCACCCGTCGCGCTGGCCGCGGCGTTGCCCTGAAGCACGTCCAGGCTGAGCACGTTGTGGGCACGGTACACTCGTCGCACGTACACCTCCGCAGCCATGGCGCACACCGACGGGTCCGCGTCCTCGAACAGACTTGGCAGGAGATCCACACCCAGCGTCGGGCTCTCAACCAGCGCCTGCTTGTCGCCCGGCGGGAGGCTTCCCCAGGGGCGGGAGAGGCCGGAGCGGCCGACCAGCACGTCGCGCAGCTGTCGCACCCGCTCCGGCAGCGGCGGCATTCGCTTCTCCGCCACCAGGTTAGCGGCAGTGAGCGCTACCTCGCCGTAGGCGGGGCCCTGCAGACGGCCCACGGCCGCGAGGGCAGTAAGCAGGTCATCGCCCAGGCTGGCATGGTCGTCCTCCCAGCTGATTGGCCCGCCTGCGCACCGCTGCGGCAGTGTGCGCAGCTGGCGCATGAGAGAAAGAGTCAGCGTGGCGGCGCGGCTCAGTCCGCGATGCGCGTTGGCCAGCGCTGCGACGCGGGCGAGGGAGGAGGTGCCGTGCTGCTTCACCAGGCGGCTCATGGCCTCATCCGTGGCGCGTCCCACGAACTCAGCCTCATTGGCCGCGAACTTGGTGAGCAACCCCGCGATGCAGGCCTGGGCGTGCGCGTAGCGGTCAGTGCCGAACGTGGTGCCGTTCAGGGCCTTATCCGTCACGGCTGCCAGCAGGGACTGCACAGCCTGCTCCGCGTCCGCGTCGTAGCCATCCAGAATGAGGTTGCACGCGGTGAGCGCGCGAGTGAAGCGCTCCGCGGGCGGCACAGCAGCGGAGGCCTGCGCCACGGCATCCTGGTTCCACTCGGGGCAGCCAAAGTCAAAGGCACCGGCAAAGGCGTTTATCTTCTTCGCCTTGCCCGGGTCGCGTAGCTCCAGGCTGGCCAGCAAGTCACCCGCCTCGATGATGCTGCCGGGACTCACGGTGTGCGTGATGCGACCCGACTCGGAGGCAAGCAGCGGCATGACCATCTTCATGGCCTCAACCTCAGCGTACGGCTTGCCCTTCTCAACCTCGCCGCCGTCAGCCTGCAGGAAGCGGACCACTTTGCCGGTGACATCCGTGCGCAGCTCGCTGGGGTCGAACACGGTGGGCAGCAGCACGGTGGTGCCGTCCATCACGAGGCGAAGGCCCAGGGGCTCCTCCAGGCCCAGCAGCTGGTGCGTCGTGCCGCCGAACATGGCCAGCAGCGTGCCGTCAGACTGCTCGCGCAGACGAACCTCCATGGAGGTGACACCACCGCGGACGGGGCTGCTGCTCGCGGCGTTGCCCGCCAGGGCGAGACGCAAGGCGTCCGGCGCAGTGCGGGTCACCATGAAGTTGTACTTGGTGTCGCCGTACGTGATATCCAGCGGGAAGCTGTTGATCGCGTCCAGGCCACCCAGCGCGAGTTGGCCCTTGGCCAGAGACTCGTGGAAGGCCGCCTCGCCAGCGGCGATGTGGGCATGCGCACGCACGATGGCCGCGGAGGTGACTACCAGCGGCGGCGGCAGGCCGAGCCGGAGCACCTTGCTTCGGATGAGGCCATCCAGCCACGATGTGTCGATGCTGTTGTCGCGGAACTCCTTGGTCTCAAGCAGCTGCACGAGGTACTCCACAGCTGTGCGGATATCCCCACGCACGACGAGGCCCTTGAGTGCGAGGACCAGCGCCTTGCGCGCATCCTCTCGCGTCTCTCCCT